>SXGT01882526.1_pt1 | contig 21134 bp, 17 predicted proteins | sample 3176221 | NCBI WGS metagenome assembly SXGT01 (sample SAMN11356862, study PRJNA531348) | freshwater metagenome | isolation source: freshwater sample F1-120 | place: China: Fuxian Lake, Yuxi | collected 2017-12-25
AGATCCTGTTCGCCGACACCATTCCGCTCCCCGCCTCGACGATCGCGCGGCTGGAAACCGTCTCGATTGCGCAGTTGCTAGCACGCGCGATCGACCGCATCCACCGCAGCGAGAGCGTCAGCAAGCTCTTCGAGACCGAGAGCTGATCAGAAAGAACTTCCCTCCCATCGCATTCCAACACGAGGTACGACAATGCAAGTAGCAAAGATGAAGGCCGAGGCCCGCAAGGCCATCGGACGCAACCAACTGCGCGCTCTCCGCGCCCAGGGCTGGACCCCCGCCGTCGTCTACGGCGAGAAGAAGGACGCGCTGGTCATCAGCGTCTCCGAGTGGGAACTCGAGCAGCACATCAAGAAGCACCACAAGGTGTTCCGGCTCGAGATCGACGGCCAGCAGCAGGATGCGATGCTGCAGGACATCCAGTTCGACGTGCTGACGGACCACCCGGTGCACTGCGACTTCCTGCGCGTCGACCTGACGAAGCCCATCGACGTCGAGGTCGAGGTCAGCTTCGAAGGCTACGCCATTGGCCTCAGCAAGGGCGGGACGCTGGTCAAGGACCACGCGCATGTCACGGTGCGCTGCGTCCCGACTGCGATCCCCGAGTCGCTGGTCGTCGCGGTCGACAAGCTCGACATGGACATGTCGATCCACGCGCGCGACCTCGCGCTGCCCGCCGACGTCACGCTGGTCAGCAGCCCCGATCTCGTTGTCTGCCACGTCGCGAAGTTGGTGGGCCCGGCGGTCGAGGCGGCTCCGGCTGCGGAAGCCGCTCCGGCTGCAGAAGGCGCGGCCGCAGACGCGAAGAAGCCCGACGAGAAGAAGCCAGAGGCCAAGCCCGAAGCCAAGAAGAAGTGATCCCACACGCCTTCGCGCGAGTGCGCGAAGGCACGGTGTCACCGGATTTCTCCCCGCGGCCGCCCCGAGCGGCCGCGCGGCTTTTGGGCCTTTCTCCTCCGCAACAGCGGCCTCTCGTCGCATTCCGTTTTTCCGCTGCCGATCCGAGCATTGGATCGAGTCGGCGCGGAGATCGGACATGCATCACGACGTTGCTTTGCATCGTTGCGTGCGCGCGCCCTTCGGACGCGGCTCGCGGTATTGGGCCTCGGCGGTCGCGCTGGGGCTCGCGTTCCTTTCGGCATGCGGATCGGCGGGCGGCGGCACGTTGCCGTCGGACCCCGGTTCGGGTGGCGGTACGGGTTCAGGCGGCGGCTCCGGTGGGACCGGCGGCGGCTCCGGTGGCGGCAGTGGCGCTGGCAATGTGGGTGGAGGCGTGGGGCCTTCGTCGATACCAGCAGATCTGACCGTGCCCGCGACGGCGAAGTTCGTCGCGCCAAGCGGCAGCGACCAGAACCTTGGCTCCGCCGCACAGCCGTGGCGGACGCTCGCCTATGCGACGTCGCGCCTCGCGGCGGGCGACACGCTGCTCGTTCGCGGCGGCACCTACCTCGAACGCAACGTGCGCATCGCGACAACCGGCACCCAGTCGCAACCCGTCGTCATCCGGTCTTATCCCAATGAGACCGTGAGCATCGACGGCGGCTACACGCAGTTCCGCGCGGCGGGCAACTCCGACTGGGTCCTGCACGACTCCTCGCGCTCCATCTGGCGATCGAGTGCATCGTTTGCTGGAGCAGGCCAGGTCTTCGGCTACTTCGGCAGCACGGACGGCGATTGGCGCCTCGTGCCCTATGCGAGCTACGCGCATCTCGCTGCCGACGTCGAGGACTACCGTGGCTCCTCGTCCTACTACTGCGGGCCGGGCGTGTTCTGGAACCAGTCGGACCAGCGCATCTATGTCCGCACGCAGCGCAGCCGCGAGCAAGCGAGGTTCTCGATGCAAGTTCCGCACGACCTCGACGCGCGCAACACACCGATGTTCTTGTTCCCGTCGGATCCAGTGCTCGACGTCGCTTCGACAGCGCGCTGGGTCCGCATCGAAGGCATGGCCCTGCGTCACGGCGAGCGCATCGCAGACCTTCCGAACGGGTCGCAACGCCTCACCTTCCGCAACTGCTCGTTCCGCTTCGGGCAGTATGGCTTCGTGGTGCGAGGCGGGTTCCACGACCTGTTGTGCGAAGGCTCGACCTTTGATGCGGCCTTCCCGCGCTGGATGCCACGCAGCGACGTCAAGGCAGACAATCCGATGGCGGCGACAATGCAGGACGCGGCATTCGAGTTTCAGGGGGCGGTCAGCGGCGTCGAGATCGGCCATTGTCGCTTCTTGGGCCTGTTCGACGGCATCGACACCTACGGCACGCCGTCGGAGTTCCGAGTCCATCACAACGAGTTCTTCGGCATCCGCGATGACGCGTTCGAGATCGCGACCGCCGGACATCACGTGCGGTTCGACCACAACCTCGTGCGTCAGACCACGCAGGGCGTGTCATGGAACGGCTCGACGGCGCCATCGCTCGCCAACGCCGGCACGAAGTGGATCGACCACAACGTGATCGACACCAGCGAAGAGCAGTTCTACGGCCGCCCGGATCCCTTGCAGCAGTCCTACGCCTACTGGCAGGGCCCTGACAACGACGGCATGGCCGCTGGCCCTGCGTTCTCGCTGCACGACACCGGCGCACTGAATGCCCCGGACCCGTGGAAGGTCTATCGCAACACCTTCATGGGCGGCGTCGACGTCGACGGCGAAGGGCTGGGAATCGCCTATGCCTTCCAAGGCTCGAATGCTACTTGCCCGCACGAGGTGTTCGACAACGTCTTCGTGTTGCGCGGGGACCAGTGGGCGCTGCGGCGCGCTCGCGTCGGCGATGGGTCGCAGACCTTCGACGGCAACCTCTACTGGCGCATCGGGGCGCAGGCATCGACGCCACTGTTCGCGGACTTCGTCGGCACGCAGACGCGAGACTTCGCCAGCCTCTACGACTACATGACCTCGACGTTGTGGTCGCAATCGCGCGCGCACTACGCGCCGGGATGGGAGGCTGCAGGCGTCGAAGCCGATCCCCGGCTCGACGCCAACTACCGGCCAGCAGCCGATGGCCCCGCCGCAACCGGTGCCGTCGACCTGTCGACCAAAGGCTGGCCAGATGCCGGCGCGGAGAGCCATCGCGGCGCCATCGCACCGTGAAGCCCAGCAAGCGCGGCGGCAACGCGATCACCCTGCGAGCACTCGGGCTTGCGGGCGCGCGACCGCATGTTGCAGGTCACGAGATGCTGACCGATCGACTCCGCTTGCGAGCGGACGAAGTGGCCTTGGCTTCGCCCACATCTCTGGGCTGAGCTGCGCAGCCAACAGCCCTTGGGATGGGGTTCTCTGGCGCATGCGGTGCCGCCGGTTGATCAAGTCCGCGGACCCTGCGTGCCGATCTCACCGGGATCGGATGACCCTTGTCCTCGCAGCCGCCCCCGGAATCGGCCGGTTCCATCTCATGGACCGCCTGTTGCGCGGCTTGGAATCGCGCGGCATTCGCACCGAGGTCTTCTGCGTCGATGCCGCAGATCGCGAGTTCTGGATCGCGCAAGGGCACTCGACATCCTTCGCGAAGCCGCGGCGACCCGGCCACGAGAACGCGCGGATGCGACGCGCACCGTTCTCGGAGTTCGCGGCCATCGACTGCCGCCGTCGCGGACAAGAACCGCATGGCGCTGCGCTTCGAATAGCGGAGGCGCGCCTTCGCCGCATTGCGCCGTCCGTGTTCGATCGATTCGATCGCGACCGTCCCAACCTCGTGCAGTTCCACCAGGTTCGCACCGGCGCGCACGCGCTCGTGCAGTTCGCGGCGCGCGAAGCGGGTGTGCCAATTCAGTGGACGGGCGACGGCATCCTGCCCGGGACGATGCAGATCGACTCATTCGGCCTCGACGGCGACGCGCCGGCCGCGCGACGTGCCGCGTGGGACTACCGAGAAGGTCCGATCAACGAGAATCTGCTGCGCGCTGCGATCGCCAGCGTCGCCGGCAACAGCTTGCCGCTGCCGTTGCCACGCTCCGCAGTCCGAGCCCCCGCGCTCCTCTTGCGCGCGGCAGCCGCATGGCGAGGTCGCAACGAGGGCACCGCGCCGGGGTTCTTTGGCGGACTTCGCGCATGGCGCAATGCGTCGAAGCAGCCAGAGCACAGCGCACGGACCATCGAGCTTCCTGACGCGCCTTTCGTTGCCGTGCTGCTGCAGCGCAGCGGCGATGCCCGACTCCTGCTCGACGCCGACGACGCACCGTCACCATTGCAGTTGGTCGGCGCCGCAAGACGCGCCGCTGCGTTCCTCGATCCGCGAGCCGAAGTCGTCGCGGTGCTGCCGCGCGAAGGACTCAGCCAACGAGAACTGGCGCCACTGCGCAATCTCGACGACGTGAGGCTGGAGCTGAGTCATGCAACGGCCGCAGCATGCATGACGGCGCTCGCGGTCGTGACCGTCAACGCGCCTCTCGCAGGCATCGCGCTGCTCGCGGACACGCCGGTCCTGCACATTGGCCGGGCCGTCTACGGCACGCCAGGGGTCGCGCTCGCGACCACGCTGGAGGATCTCGCGCCAACGCTGCGAACATCAGCGCGGGACCAGAACCGCGAACTGCGGCGGCGTTGCCTCACGCGGTTGCTGGCCGAAGGGCACTTGTGGTGTTTGCCCGACGACCCCGACCACAATGGCATCAATGGTTGGATCCTCCAGATCCAACACGCCATCGCGGAGAAGTCTCCCTACGGAGCCGACCTGAACTACCGGGTCGGCCCCGTGTGGCCACTCGCGAGCGAGGGCCTCCCTTCTTCGTGATCAGGCCTGCGCGGCCTGATTCATCTGCGGGCGGGTAGCCGGCGCGATGCGCTGGGCCTTCGAGCGCGGCTTGCGCTGGCCCATCAGTTCGCGCTTGAGGCGCTCCTCGAGGTCGTGATCCGTTTCGCGGCGAGCAGATTGGATCGACTCTTCGAGCTGACGCGCCTGGTCACCGTTCGCGCAGGTCATGCGCTGCGCTTGCGCGACCGCATCGTAGAAGCGTGCCCCTTGAAGGACCGGGCAGAGCTTGATGCCGTCGTTCGTGGTCACCCACGAACCCTCGGGCACTTCGAGCCAGTTGCCGCGAGTCAGCAGGTTTGAGCGTTCGCTCCAGCGATCGCGCAGACCCGGCTCGATTGGACGATCGTCGTCGAGCAAATACGTCGGGACGACATCGTAGTGCTTGCAGAGAGCAAGCAGCATCGGCAGCGTTGGCAGCGAGCGGCCTTGCTCCAAGTGGGACATCGTCGCGGGACGCACGCCGAGGATCTTGGCCGTGACGCCCTGGGGTTCGCGCTTGACGCGCGTGCGGAGGAAGAAGAGCTTGAGGTGCAGACGACGCATAGCTGTGATTGGGGGGAAAGAGCAGGTTCAGCGACGTTCGCCGGAGAGAGCACGAACGCCGTCGTTGCGAAATGCTAGCACGCAATTCCAAATCGAGACGCCGCGGGCGCGCAGCACAGATTCGGTCCGCCTGATAGCCTGCGCTGATTCGTCGATGCCATCGGCAAGTCGACGCAAAGCACGCTGCCACGAAAACATGCCACAACCGACCGAAGCCGTGTTCCTGGCTCCGTGCGAAGGTCGTGACGCGCGACGTTGCGCCGAACTTGGCATCAGGATCTGCGATGACGCGCCGCCGTCGTCGTGGACCCTGCGTCGCGACGAGGACGGCGCGCTGCGACTTCGCACGCCGCAGCGCGAGGCACCGCTTGCAATAGAAGTCGACTTCGAATCCGGCGACCTCGCGCGCAGGCTTCGCACCGCGAGCAAGTCGCAACCGATTGCGCGCGCGGTTTCACTGCATCGGCGTCAATCGCCGCCTTGCGTGCTCGACGCAACCGCGGGGCTGGGCCGCGACGCCATGCTGCTCGCGCATCTCGGTTGCAGCGTGATTGCATGCGAACGCATCTCTTTGCTCGCGTTCCTGCTCGCGGACGCGGCCGAACGTGCGCCGTTCGCGGATCGGCTCGACGTCCGCCATGCCGACGCCATGGACGTCCTAACCGCGATCGGCCCGTCGTCGGTCGACGTCGTGCTGCTCGACCCGATGTTTCCGACGCAAGGTCGCGCGCAGGTGAAGAAGGAAATGCAGGTATGCCGTCTGCTCGCCGGCCCACCCGGATCGCAGGAGGTCCTCGTTCATCTCGCGTTCGCGGCGGCCCGCGATCGCGTTGTCGTCAAACGCCATCCACACGAACAACCGCTCGCCGGGCCGCCATCGTTGACGATCGCCGGCGAACGCGTGCGCTTCGACGTCTACCTCAAGCCGAAGGCGGCGTCGTCAGCGCAGTGAACGCCCCGCGCGTCAAGCGCGACGCGACACGCGGCAACCGCGATGCGACCGCGTCGACTTCGTGAGCACGCATGCCCGACAACACGAGCGCGGCTTTCTGCGACCAGCGATCGAGGATGCCAGGCAACGCCGCGTGCTGCTCCGCTGCGGTCAGGTTGGCGATGACGAAATCCGCGCGCCACGGCATCGTCTCGGGGCCGCCGAGCGTGACCTCGGAACCCGGAATCAATTCGCGCGCGGCAAGCACGGCCGGCTCCTCGACATCGCACGCCTCGATGCGACGGCAACCGCGAACGTGGGCATAGAGCGCGAGGATGCCGGATCCGGTCCCGACATCCGCGAAGCTCGTGGGTGCCTTCCATGCCGCGTGCAAGGCGAGCAACGCGGCCTGAGTGCTGTCGTGCTCGCCGCTGCCAAAGGCCATGCCGCGCGGCACGACGAGTTCGATGCCACCAAACCCGATGGGACGCTCGACCCAAGGTGGCCGCACGAGCAGGTCCTTTGCGACGAGGATCGCACGGTCGTGCTCGAGGCCGGTGGAAGTCGCGTTCGCGGCTGCCGGCGGCAACTCGTGGATCGCGAGCCCATCGAACGGCATCTCGGGCAGCGCCTGGTCGAGCCACACCGTGACCGCGCCGGCTTCTTCCAGCGCCCCGCGCACATCCACGAGCGCGTGCAGCGCTTCGAGGGCATCGGCAGCGGCGGCGCCGACGATGCGGAATGCGCGAAGCGTCATCGCCGCGCCGTCGCGACGCGCGTCAACGCGCAACTCCGATGAGCGACGCGACGCGCGCAATCGTCTGCTCGAGGTCGATGTTTGCGATCGTGTGGTCGTAGAGCGGACGGCCCGCGACGATCTGCTTGGCGGCTTCGATCTCCTCGCGCGCGATGCGCACGCGCGACTCGATGTCCTGCTGGGTGTTGGTGCCACGGCGGACGAGCCGGTTCTTCAGTTCTTCGGTGCTCGGCGGCGCAATGAACAGATAGATGCCCGGCACGCGCTTCTCGCGCAGTTGCCGCGTGCCAGCGACCTCGATCTCGAGCAAGAAGGTGCGGCCGGCGCGGATCGCTTCATCCATCGGCCAACGCGGAGTGCCGTAGAAGTTGCCGTTGTAGGACGCCCATTCCAAGAAGTCGCCTTGCTGCGCGCGGCGCTCGAACTCGTCGCGCGCAAGAAAGTGGTAGTCGACTCCCGGCTGCTCGCCGCTGCGTGGGGCGCGCGTCGTCGCGGATACCGAGAACTCGACGCCCGGCAACTGCTTGAGCGCGCGGCAGACCGAGGTCTTGCCTGCGCCCGAGGGCCCGGAGATCACCACCAACTTGCCGATCATTCGAGGTTCGCCGCCTGCTCCTTGAGCCTGTCGATCGCCGACTTCATCGCGACGACGCAGTGCGCCATCGCGACATCCGGCGACTTGGATCCGAGCGTGTTGGTCTCGCGCAGCACTTCTTGCAACAGGAACTCGACCTTGCGACCCACGGCGCCACCGCCTTCGAGCACGCTGCGCGTCTCGCGCAGGTGGGCGGAAAGCCGCTGCAGTTCTTCCTCGACGTCGACCCGTTCTGCGAACAGCCCGACTTCGCGCACCAGCGCGCCCTCGTCGAGGCGCAGGCCCTGCGCTGCGACGAACTCCCGCATCCGGTGCAGCAGCCGCTCGCGATGGTCTTCGACGATCGTCGGCGCACGCTGCGCCGCCTCGGCGTGCAGCCGATCGAGCGCATCGAGTTCTGTGCGCATTGCCGTCGCCGTCACCTTGCCGCCTTCGGCACGATGCGCTTGCAGGTCCGAGATCGCAGACTGCAGCAACGCCAACAACCGCGGACAGTCGTCGCGGTCGAAGGACGACGGCGCGTCCTTCGCGAGATCGAGCGCGTCGCGCAACGTCAGTTGATCGGACAACCCGAGATCGCGCGCGAGCGAACGCATCGAGCCGACGATCTGCGCGAGGCGCGAGCGATCGGGCAATCCGTCCGCCGAACCGCTGCGCTCGATGACGAGCGTCACGCTGCCGCGACCGACCTTGGCGCGCAGTTCGTCCTCGAACGCGGCTTCAAGGCCCGCGACGTCGCGACAAAGGCGCTGCTTGACCTGCAAGGCGCGACCGTTGACCGACCGCAGCTCGATGCGGAGCGGACCCGCTTCGGTGACTCCGGCTGCCGAGCCGGTCCCGGTCATGCTGAAGGTCACCGCTGTCACGTTGCCTCGTCCGGGCCGACGCGCGGCGCAATGCCGCGCAGCCAGCCGCGCGTCAGTTGTTCCAGGTCGCGTTGATGACCAACGCAGAAGCGCAGAACACGAAGGCCAACGACATCGTGACCTTGTTGATGCCGCCGGTCTTCACGCCGAAGGTCTCCGCGCCGACGCCGCCGAAGGCCTCGGCGAGACCGCCGCCCTTGCCTTCTTGCAACAGGATCACCGCGATCAAGAGGACCGAGGAAAGGAAGAACAGAACCCAGGAGATGTAATGCAGTGCGATGCTCATCGCGCGTCGTACTCGATGATGGGAATGAAAGTGTCGGCTTGCAGACTCGCACCGCCGACCAGAAGGCCGTCGATGTCGTCCGCAGCCATGAGTTGTCTTGCGTTGTCAGGCTTCACGCTGCCGCCGTAGAGGATGCGCGTGGTTTGGCTTGCCTCGTCGCCGAGTCGTTGCGCGATCCACTTGCGGATCATCTTGTGCACCGCCGCAGCCTGCTCGACCGTGGCGGTCTCGCCGGTGCCACTCGCCCAGACGGGCTCGTAGGCGACGGTGATGCGGTGGCTGTCCTCGGGCCGGACCTTCTCGAACCCAGCGTCGAGCTGACGCTTGATCACTCGATCCGTACGGTTGCCGCGGCGCTCTTCGATCGTCTCGCCAACGCAGTAGATCGGCAGCAGATCGCGGTCGAGCGCGGCGCGGACCTTGCGGCCCATCCATTCGTCCGGCTCCTGGAACACGTGGCGGCGTTCGCTGTGCCCGACCAGCACGCGGTCGGCGCCTACTTCGCGCAGCATGCGCGCGGCGACTTCGCCGGTGAATGCGCCGTTCTCTTCGTACCAGATGTTCTGGCCGCCGACGCCGAGCGGCGAGCCCTGCGCCACCGCCGTGACGTCAGCGAGGTAGATCGAAGGCGCGAACACGGCGACCTCGCGGTCGTTGCCGTCGCCAAGTCGGCTCTTGATGGTCTTGACCAGGTCCAAACACTTGGGCCGGTCGAGGTTCATCTTCCAGTTGCCGGCGATGTACGGCTTGCGGCTCTTGTGCGTCATGGCGCGGTGAACTCGTCGGAGATCGTTCCCGTGGTCGATGTCGCGTGCCCGGAGGCTCCAGGACGCACGAGACGGCGACCCAGCATGGGCAACAGCCGCCGCAGGTCGTTCATCATTTGTCCAAATTCCATCGGCAGCAGCGCTTGGGCGCCATCGCAGAGGGCTCGCTGCGGATCCGCGTGCACTTCGGTGATCACGCCGTCCGCGCCAGCGGCAGCGGCGGCAAGGACCATCGGCCTCACCAAGGATGCGCGGCCCGTGCCGTGGCTCGGGTCGACCAGGATCGGCAGATCCGTGCGCTCGCGGAGCACCGGCACGATCGCGAGGTCGAGCACGTAGCGTGTCGACGGGTCAAAGCTGCGGATCCCGCGCTCGCACAGGATCACGTTGCCGTTGCCTTCGTTGGTGATGTATTGCGCCGCGTAGAGCAACTCCTCGACCGTGGCGGCGGGCCCGCGCTTGAGTAGCACCGGCAGTCGCTGACGGCCTACTTCACGCAGCAAGGGGAAGTTCTGCATGTTGCGCGCGCCGACTTGCAGGACGGCTGCGTGCTCCGCGACCAGTTGCACGTCGCGGGGGTCCATGACCTCGGTGACCACCGGCAGGCCAGTGCGCTGCGATGCGCGCAGCAGCAGTTCGAGGCCCTCCTTGCCGAGGCCTTGGAAGGACTTGGGCGAAGTCCGCGGCTTGAACGCGCCGCCACGCAGCAGCGCCGCGCCAGCCTGCGCCACCGCCTCGGCCGCGGCAAATAGCTGCGCCTCGGACTCCACCGCGCACGGCCCCGCGATGACGGCGAACGTGTCGCCGCCCACGACGAAGTCGGCGATGGCAATCGTCTTGCGCACGGGAGGGTCGGAGGCGGGCCTTGGGGGGCAGAGAAAGGGCGGCGGACGATAGGCCTGCCGGGTCGGAGGGTCAACGACGGGCGGTGGCCGGACCTGAACCCTGGCATGGAGATGCGGTGCGGGGGATGGGTGTTTGTCTCGGCTCTTGGATTTGCACCCCCGCGGCCTCTGGGGAATCGGCGCGCCGCTTCACCACCACCCGATCCACCGTCGGATGGCCGGCCACACACCGCGGCCCTGTATCGCCAGGTCGCGAGCCAACTCGTAGCGATGACGCTCGGATTCGACGACTTGTGGCAGCGCCTGACCCGCGCCGACCGGGCAGTTGCGAATGACGCCGCAGGCATTGGCACAGGCGCCGCGCTGACGCTCGCGCGTGCAACGCGTCGCGTCGACGTGGACATGGCCGCTGCTTTCGGCGAGCACACTTGGGCAAGTCGACAGGCACGGCCGCGGGCAGTTGCAGCACGGCTGGAAGTGCTCGGCGATCGACTTGTCCGCGATGGGCCCGAAGGGCTGACCTTCGACCAACACCGCGCCGCCGACGATCACGCGCGGCCCGAACATGGGGTGCAGCAGCCGATGGATGACCGGCGACACGGTGCCAAGTCCGGCAGCCTCGCCGAGCGCCGCAAGCCGCAATCTGCCTTGGGTCGGCTCGACGAACTGCGCGCGATAGCCGGCGCGCTGCACCATCGGCTGCAACTCGCGCAGGGCAGCCCACTCCGTCGGCGCCGATCCGCCGCACGCGACCACGATCACCGTGCCGCAGCCCGACATTTCACGCGCACATCGCAACTCGTAGGGCTGCGTCGCATCGAAGCGATGGGCATCGACGAGTCCGAGCAGATCGAATCCGCCCGCTCGTGCGCATTCTTCGAGTTGGAGGAGGAGCGCCTGCGGCATCGCAGGAAGGCTTTTCGGCGGCACCGTGCGCCGGCACAAGTGCCGCGCTTGACCCGGGTGAACCGGACCGACTAGGGTGCATCGACCCTGAGCGAGGGAAGTCCGGTGCAAATCCGGCGCTGTCCCGCAGCTGTCACCGGGGACGAACGTCCATACGCCACTGTCACCTGCCTCGTAGGCGGCGATGGGAAGGCAGGACTAGTAGGCCGATCCGGGGAGCCAGAACACCTCGTCAGGATGCGACCGCATGAGCGGCCGCTTTGGACCGCCTCGGCGCGCACGACGTCCGACGCAGCACGACAGAGCCGCCAGTTGCTGGCTGCCCCCGACGCGGGCGCAGCAGGCAATCGGCCAGTCGGGCTGCCACGACCATCGCCGCGACGGTCGTTCGCAAGCTCGGCGGCATGCCGCCGAGGAGTGTCCTCGATGGTCCGTTTCTCTCCCCTTGTCGCCGCCACGTTCGGCGCCGTCCTGTTCCTGCTCTCGCCTCTCGAGTCCCAATCGGCAGCAGAAGGCTACGTGCGCACCACGCAGTCATTGCCCGGATCGGCCAACAGCATCACCGTCGTGGACGACGGCAACGTGTGGTTCGACGGCGTGTCCCTGAACTACGACGCCCCGGGCCTGCCAACGCGCGCGCTGCTCACCTTTCCGACGTTTCGCTTCGGCTCCTTCACGATGGCGATCGGCAACGGTGAATTGTTGTTCGCCGAGAGCAGCTACGGCCAGATCTGGCGCGTGCCAGTCGATGCCGCGCGGACGCCGCAGCTACTGAACACGATCCAATACGCCTACGACGCGGTCGCGATCGGCCCGGGCGTCGCGATCGTCTCGGCAAAGACCGGAGGCTTCTCGTCGGCGCAGAACGACCTGATCGCCCTCGACCTCGTGACCGGTGCGCAGACAACAATCGGCCTCGTGCCCGGTGCGTCTGGCCCGCTCGCGCTCTCGCCCGAACAAGAACTGGTCTACGCCACCGCGCCGCTGACCTTTCCGCCGCCCCCCGCCGCCGTCGATGTGATCCGCTGGAACGCGGCCCAATGGTCGCTCGCGCTGAGCGGCGGCCCGGTGCTCACGAACGCCAACGCGCAAGTCATCGTCAATGGACTCGACTCGGCCGGCGACCTCGCCATCGACATCGATGACGACATCTTCGTCGCTGACTACGGCAATGCACGCGTGCTCGAGATCAGCGACAGCCACACGACGAAGTCCGTGTCGACGATCCTCGACTTCGCGCTCGCGAGCACGTCGCCCTCGGCGCTCGCGTTCTTGCCGGGAGCGACGCGCAACGCGGAGTTCGAGCCGTTCGCGCACCAAGGCGGCGGCGTGCTGTGCGTCATCGAGACGGACTACTTCGCAACCACCAATGTCGCACGCCTCGCGGCGCGCTCCGCGCCGTTAGCGCTGGCCGGCGGCAGCGGTCCGGTCGCGCCCGGAGTGTTTACGCTCATGCAGCAGAACGGCCCGCACGCCGGCTTCTGCATGCTCGCACTCGGCACGGTTGGCACCGGCGCGCTGTTGCCGCTGCGCTTGCAAGGATTCGAACAAGCGCTGCTATGGGAAGCTGGACTGCTGTTCCCGGTTGCAACGCTGTTCGCGCCACTCGACCCGACGGGCACCGCGGCTTTCGCGTTGAGCAACCCCGGCTTCCCCAATGGCCTCTGGATCCATTGCCAGACCGCATTTGTGGCCGCCGATGGCTCGTCGATCGGCGCCTCCAACGTCTGTTCTGTCGCGCTTCAGTGACGATTGTTGCCGGGCGCATCCGGGACCCGGCTTGCACAAGAGTTACAGCGCAGAACGATGGGGAATGGCCGGAATGCGCCGTAATGGCGCCTTACAGCTTTCTGCCTCTCCTGCATGCGCCACCGCCCCCTGATCGTCTCCTTGCTTGCCGGACTCTTGCTCGCTGCGGGAGTCCTCGTGATCCCCTCCCTGACGGGTTCGGACGACGTGCCCGTCGTGCGTTGGAATGAACGCGACGAGATTGCGATTGAGGCGCAGGCGGACCAGGCAGAACAAGCAGTCGCCGAGGCGCTCGGCGCAGAAGGCCAACGAGAACAAGTCGCGGTTGGCGATGACCTCGGCGCAGAACAGCGTTCCGAACTGCTGCTGCGCGGTCGAGTCGTCAATCGCTTCCGCGCGCCGGTCGCCGACGCCGAGGTATGGCTCGACTTTGGCCGCGGGGCCCAACGCAACCGCGGCCGGGACCGCCGCGTGCCAGAGCCGGTGCACACCGACGCTGACGGCCGGTTCGCGTTCCAGGGCCAGACTTTCCGCAACCTGCGCGTCAACTTGCTCGTCCTGCACGGCAAGCACGCGCCGACCCAATTCGATCGCAACCTCGGCGAGGTCGGCAGCGAGTTGGACCTCGGCGAACTGGCAGTGAACGACGGCGGCGAAATGCTGGGCCGCGTCGTCGACCTTTCCGGCAACGGCATCCCCTTCGCCGACGTCAAGCTGCAACCGGACGGTGACAACTGGTTGCGCTTCCAACGCGACCGCGACGAGTTGCTGAAGGGAATGCAGACCGATGCCAACGGCTACTACCTGTTTGGCAACGTCGCGGCCGGAGACTGGCGCGTCGCCGCGGGGGCAAGGAAGCACGAGAACGGCACCAGCGAGCAGGTCGAAGCGGCGGAGAACCACCGCGCCGAAGTGCCTGACATCGTGCTCGGCCCGGGTTTCGAGATCGCCGGCATGGTCATGGACCAACTCGGCAAGCCGATCGCCGATGCCGAAGTCGTTGCGCGGCCACGCAACCAGGACAACCAGAACGGGCGCGGCGGACGCGGCGGGCGCGGGCCCGGCGGTCAAGGCCAAGCCTTCGGCAACGGCGGCAGCGAACAAACGACGCGCACCGATCCGGATGGGCGGTTCTTCTTCGAGCGCTTGCCCGATGTGCTGTTGGATCTCGCGGCGCAGAAGAAGGGCTACCTCGCCGCCACCGCGAGCGATCTCGATCCCGAGCAGGTGCAACCCGTCTACCTCACACTGCCAGACGGCCTCGCGATCCGCGGGGTCGTCACCGACGCGATCGACGCGCAGCCCGTGCTGCTTTACTCCGTCACGGCTCAATGGCTCAGGCCGCTGCCGGCCGTTGGCCAAGCACAAACCGACATGCGCGCGCTCATGCAGCGACTGCGGGACGAGACGCTCGACGAAGCGACCCGCAACCAACTGCGAGCAAGCATGGAAACGATGCGCCAGCAGATGCAGGCGCAACGCGGCAACGGCCAGGGCTTTGGCGGCGGCCCACAAGACGGACGCGGCGGGCGGGGCGGGCGGGGCAACGGCGGCAACCGGGCAGAGCGTCATCCCGAAGGCCGCTTCGCCGAGACCGGGCTTGCCGAAGGCGTCTACGCGGTGTCGATCGAATCCGAAGCACACGCGATCTACCGCAGCGAAGAGATCGAGTTGCGCACCGGCGCCGCTGGTCTCGATCTGCAGGTCGCGCTGAGTCGCGGCTTCGTCGTGAGTGGCATCGTCAAGGACAACGCCGGCAAGCCGATCGCCAGCGCGCGCGTGCGCCTCGAACGGCCCGCGCAAGAAGGGAACAACCCCGCAGCGCCAGCGGCCGAGCAAGGCACGACGAACGGACGCGGCGGCCGCGGCAATGGCGGCGACATGCGAGCGCGCTTCGAGCAATGGCAGAGCGGGTCATTGCCGTCGGCGGAGACGAACGCGAAGGGCGAGTTCAAGATCGAGCACGCGCCGGCTGGGACCTTTGTCGTGAACGCGAGGGCACGCGCACACGAAGAAGCGGAGACCAAGCCCTTCGCACTGGCGACGGACACCAAGGACGTGCTGCTCGCCCTGCAACGTCGTGGCAGCCTGTCGGGCCGCATCCTCGGCGCGACCGCAACCGAACTCGGGCAAACGCGCGTCGTCGCGGCTCCCGTTGGCGCGGGCGCGGACGTCGGCGGGATGTTCCGCGGCGACAATCTCTTTGCGTCGGTGTCGGCCGACGGCAGCTACTCGTTCGAAGAACTGAAGGCCGGTGACTACGCGATTCGCGCATTCTTGGGCAGCTCGATGCGCGATTTGATGAGTCAGTATCAACGCGGCGAACTGCTGAGCGACGTGTCGATCCGTGACGGCGAAGCATCGCTATTCGACGTGACCATCCTGCCGCCGCAGACAGGAATCGTGCGCGGCACGGTGCTGCACAACGGCGCGCCGGCGGTTGGCTTCAACGTCAGCCTGCAGTTGGTGGCGGAGCAGGGCACCGACTCGCCGATGATGTTCAACGGACGTGGCGGCATGGGCGGGTTTGGCGGACGCACGACGATGACCGGCCGAGTCAGCAACCAGGGCGTCTTCTCGATCGACGAAGTCCAGAAAGGCACCTACACGCTGAGCGTGAGCGCCGATCGCCGGTCGGCGGCGCTGCATCAGGAGACCATCGTGGTCGTGCCGCAAGGCACGCTCGACCTCGCAATCCAAGTTGCGACGTCGTCCATCGACGGCGTCATCGAGGCGACCGACGGCGCGAGGCTTGCGGACCTTTCGGGCTCGGTAGTGTTGCTGCCCGGCGCCACCGAGGTCCCGGCGGACTTCAGCGCTGGCGGCCGCGGCGGCCAGAACGGCGCCAGCGCGCAGAGCACGCTCCGCGCGCGCATCAGCGATGGCAAGTTCACCTTCGCGCACGTGCCGCAGGGCAACTACCTCGCAGTCGTGTCGGTGCGCGGTCGCGTGCGCACGTCGACCCAAGTGACCGCGACGCTCGGCCAGAAGGCGCAAGCAGTCGTTCCACTGGGCGCCGTCGATCCGAACGCGCGACAGAACACGCAACGGCAACCCGGCGGTGCGGCGGTTCCTGGCCAGCAAGGTCAGCAAGGCGGTCGCGCCAACCGCCAAGCGCCAGGCGGTGGCGCGCAAGGCGGACAGGCCCCGGCCCCTGGGACCACGCGCCGCGGCGGCTGAAGCAGCGGTGCCATCGACGCTGCACGGGCCAAGACAGGCAGGACTTCCTGGTCTCAGGGGACTGGCTAGACTGTCGACCCCGAGGGTCCCGCCATTCGCATCCTATTGCAGTTCCTGCTCGCGCTAGTCATCGCCGTGACGCTGGGCGTCATCGGCTACTTGGTCTTGCTCTCGCTGCATCAAGACCCCTTGCAGCCAAGCGCGCCGCCAACACTCGCAGAGATGCGCGACCTGCCAGAGCCGAAGCGGCTCGCGCGGCGACCTTCGTTCGCGCCCGCAGCGGCGGGCCGCGACGCATTCCCGCGGGCAATGCGCAGCCTCGGCATCGAAGTGCGCGGGCTGTCACCCGAGCTGCTCGAGGGGAGTGGCGTCGGCGTGTTCGACCAACACGACCACGAGGTCGCATGGTTGCCGTTGGCGAACGCAACCGCACGCAACGGTGCCCTGACCGTGACCACGAGCGCGCCCGAAGGTCGCTTGCGACTCGTCGTGGCGAGCGACGCCGCGACCGCGCGCAACTCGTATTGGACGAGTGTCGATTGGCCCGCCGAAGCGCCGCCAGAACAGGTCGCCGAACTGCGCGCCGAAGTACAACAAGTCACGGTGCGGTGCGCGACCGAGGACCGCGCGATCGCAACAACGCTGCGACTGCGACGCCAAGGCGATGCGCGTTGGGCTCCACGCACGGCCTTTGTCGACGGCGCGGCGCCTCTTCGGGATGGCTCGCTGCGCCTGCAACTGGCGGCTGGCACCTACGAGATCACGCCGTGGAACGAGGGCGCATTTGCGACGACCGTGATCTCCGTGCCTGGCCCCGCGCTGGTCGACGCCAAGTTCCTTCGCTGATCTACAACTCAGCTTCCTTCGTGGTTCGAAGTGGAAGCATGCAGCGGACCGGCCTCGGCAAGGCGATAGACACTGCCCGACACCGGGTGCGACGCGACCGACGCCATCGCCGCGGCCCGATGTTCTAGCGCATCGATGTCTTGACCCTCGTCGAACGCGACCCACAGCACGTCGCGGTCCGGCATCGCGACGAGCACACCTTCATCGCGTGGCATCAGCAGCACGCGCGATGCATCGTAGCCGTCACCCGTTTGCAGCAGCACTGGCGCGCCCTTCTGCGCGACTGGCATGGCGGGAGCACAGCGCGTGCGCAGATTCTGCATCGCGAGATGATGCACGTCGTCAGCGCTGCGGTTCCAGCGCTTGAGATGGGCGCGACACACGAAGGTCATCGAGTTCGAATCGTCGATCACGTAGACGATGGCGAGATCGTCGCCAAACCGACGACGCACGATCGCCGAGTCCCCGAAGCGACCCTGCTGCTCGACCCAGGCGAGACTCTTCACCTGCGGCATCAAGTCTGCCGCCACGCCACCGAACTCGTGATGGTCGATCCGGTCGAGGCCGACCTCTTCGATCTCGAGCAGCAGTTGCGTCACGGCCTGCGGCAGTTTGTCCGGGAATGCGAGGCTGCGACGGAGCAACTCGTGCAGCGACACCGGCGTCTCCTGACCGCGCACCCGCAGCAGGCACGCAAAGCGGCCGGGCAGCATCCCGAGCCACTCGACGCCATCATGACCTTGCAGCAAGGACTCCAGTTCGCGCAGGAATGCCACCACCTCGGGCGGATAGGCCGGTCTCTTGCTTCGCAGCAGATGCCACGTCGCGGCGAGAGCCCCCGCGAGCGCGAACCAACCTGCCCAGAACCCCGCTCCCATGAGGCCCTTCATCGGCACGCGGCGCGAGGGTCATGAACCGCAGACGGTGCTTCGGGCAGCGTTCCGCCCCGGCGGATCAGCCCGCAAGCGCGGCGCGCTTCGCTGCGCAGACGCGCGAGCCAGGCAATGCCTGCTGCCAGGATGCGCGCAGTGGTCAGTGAGCCGCGGTCGGGCCATGATCCGGGGATGCCGAGTCCGATCTACCTCGACAACGCCGCGACCACCCGCCCCACGGAGCGCGTGGCGCGAGCCATGCAAGATGCCCAGCGCGAATGGTTCGGCAACCCGAGCAGCAAGCACGCCTTTGGGGCCGGACCCAAGAAGCATCTCGCCGACGCGCGCGAGTTCTTGCGCGGAACTCTGGGGGCAGCGGAGATCGTCTTCACCTCGGGCGGCAGCGAAGCGGACTACCTGGGCATCGTCGGCGCGGCATCTGTGCGTTCGCCGGGCCGCGTGTTGATGGCCGCGAGCGATCATCCGGCGATCCTCGAAACCGCAGAGCCGCTCGGGCGCATGCGTTGCCACGTCAGCGTGCTGCCGGTGACCCGCGACGGCGACATCGGCGCCGAGACGCTGTTCAACGCACTCGGTGCGGACGTGCGCGTTGTCGCACTCATGCACGGACACAACGAGCTGGGCACGTTGTCGGACCTCGAAGAACTCGTTGCGCTCGTTCGCCGCACCTCGCCCGAAGCCCACGTGCACGTCGACCTCGTGCAGAGCTACGGCAAGATCCCTTTCGATCTGGACGCCATGGACATCGACTCCGTCGCGGTGTCGGCGCACAAGTTCCACGGCCCCAAAGGCGCAGGGTTCTTGGGGCTTTCAAGCAAGGCGCGAATCGGCGCGTTGATGCGCGCGGGCGGGCAAGAGAACGGGTTGCGAGGCGGCACCGAGAACCTCGCCGGCGCGATCGGCACGATGATCGCAGCCGAGGACGCGCTCTTGCACCAACGACGCTCGAAAGAGCGTATGGAGTCCATGTGCCAGCTGGTCGAGGACGCGGTTCGCGACGAGTTCCCCGACGCGCGGCGGCTCGGCAATCCGGATCGTCGCCTGCCGCACATCCTGTCGCTGCAGATCCCTGGCATCGTCGGAGAATCGCTGATGCTGCGCTGCGATGTGCGCGGCGTCGCATTCTCGATCGGCTCAGCGTGTCATGGGCAGACAGCCCCAAAGCGCGACCCCAAGAAGCCCGACAACCACGTGCTCGCCGCAGTCGGCATGGGCTACCAGGAGGCACGCGAGGTGATTCGCGTCTCGTTCTCGCGCGAGACAACGCTGGAAGAAGTCGAGATTGCCGCGACCGTGATCGTCGAGGAAGCGCAAGCGTTGCTGCGCGCAAGCCCCGCTGCCGGAGGTCGCCGATGACGGAGTTCGCGGCATCGACTCCTGCGATGGCGCAGTACCTCGCGACCAAGAAGCAGCACCCTGGTGCGTTGCTCTTCTTTCGCATGGGCGACTTCTACGAACTCTTCTTCGAGGACGCGAAGACCGCGAGTCGAGTCCTTGGCATCACGTTGACGAGTCGCAGCAAGGGCGAATCCGCGATCCCGATGGCGGGCGTCCCCTACCGCGCCGTCGACGGCTACCTGAAACGCCTCGTGCAGAAGGGGCATCGAGTCGCGATCTGCGAGCAGATGCAGGATCCGAAGGAAGCAAAGGGCGTGGTCGAGCGACAGGTCGTTCGCGTCGTCACGCCAGGCACGCTGACCGAGGACAACCTGCTCGACGACAAGCGACCCAACCACCTCGTCGCGCTGACGATCCAGAAGGGACGAGCGGGCCTAGCGTGGGTCGAACTGTCGACAGGCAGATTCCGCGTCACGGAATGCGACGAGTCGCAACTTCAAGACGAGCTGATGCGCATCGAGGCGGCCGAGGTCCTGCTCTCGGATGAACTGCGCGGCGACGCTTCGCAGTGGCTTCGCGCGTCCGAGATCCCGCTGACCTTTCGTGCGCCCTATGACTTCGGCCTCGACTCGGGGACGCGTGCACTTTGCGGCTTCTTCGCGACCAAGACTCTTGCCGGCTTCGGAGTCGAGCAGATGCCGCTGGCGACCGGCGCAGCAGGCGCGCTGATCGGCTACTTGCAGGAGACTCAGCTGACCGCGCTGCCGCACGTGCGCCGCATCGAGGTGTTCGACGACGGCGAGCACATGCGGCTCGATCGCGCGACGCAGCGCAGTCTCGAACTCGTGCAGACCATGCAGAAGGACAGCGAGGGCACGCCGCTGCTCGCGATCCTCGACCGGACCAAGACGCCGATGGGAGCTCGGCTCCTGCGCAGTTGGGTGCTCTCGCCGCTGCTCGCCGTCGAACCGATCCTCGCACGGCAGCAGGCGGTCGCGGAGTTCGTCCACTCGCAGCCACTGCTCGAGGCGCTGCAGCAGTGCTTGCAGCACGTGCTCGACCTGGAGCGGCTCTGTGCGCGTTCCGCCTTCGGCCGCGCACATGCGCGCGACTTGTGCGCGCTGCGACAGAGCCTCGAACCGCTGCCAGAAGTGAAGCACGCGCTCTTGCAGTGCGGTTCGCCCTTGCTGCGCCTTCTCGGCGAGCGCCTCGACCCCCTGACCGACCTCGCTGACACGATCACTGCCGTTCTCGCTGACGACCCGCCGTTGACTGTCAGAGAAGGCGGCATCATCAGAAAGGGCCACGATTCCGGACTCGACGAGCTTCGCACGCTCGCGCACGACAGCAACCAGTGGCTTGCGCGCTACCAGCAGCAGCTCTGCGAAGCGACCGGCATCGCGACGTTGAAAGTCGGGTTCAACAAGGTCTTCGGCTACTACATCGAGATCACGCAGTCGCACAAGGACGTCGCGCTGCCGCCCGAGTTCGTGCGCAAGCAGACGACCAAAAACGCCGAGCGCTACGTCACCGACGAGTTGCGGACGTTGGAGAGCAAGGTTCTGAAGGCCGAAGAGAACAGCAAGGCGCTCGAATACGAGATCTTCTGCGCATTGCGCGCAGACGTGACCAAGCAGACCGATCGCCTGCAGCGCACTTCGGCGGTGGTGGCGGAACTGGACGCGTGCATGTCCCTGGCGCAGGTTGCGCGAGAGCGCTCCTACTGCAAACCGGATGTCGACGATTCGCTATCGCTGCGCATCGAGGACGGCCGTCACCCAGTCATCGAGGCAACGCACGCTGTCGGCGCATTCGTGCCCAACGACACCGATCTCTCGGCAACCAAGCGCCGGCTGTCGCGGCTGACTGGCCCCAACATGGCAG
>SXGT01201749.1_pt1 | contig 21133 bp, 16 predicted proteins | sample 3176221 | NCBI WGS metagenome assembly SXGT01 (sample SAMN11356862, study PRJNA531348) | freshwater metagenome | isolation source: freshwater sample F1-120 | place: China: Fuxian Lake, Yuxi | collected 2017-12-25
GGCAGTACGATGCTCAATAACTTCTGGGACCCCAAGGATGGCGCCTTCTTCTCGAGCGGCCCGAAGAACGAGGCCCTCTTTACCCCAACGAAGGAATTTTATGACGGGGCGGTGCCCTCGGGGAACTCAGTCGCCTTCCTTGTCGTGCAACGCCTCGAGGAGCTGACCGGGGATGAAAAGTTTCGCAAGGTTGCCGATCGCATGGCCCGCACCGCTGCCGGCCTCTTTTCACAAGAGAACGAGAGTACCGCCAGCCGACCGTTGCTCCTGTGCGGGGCGATCTTCTCACTCGTCGGAGCGAAGGAAATCGTGATCTGCGGAACGTCAGCCGACCCTCTGGTCCAGCGAATGTTGGAAGAAGCGCAGCGTCGGTTTCTGCCGGCTCGAGTGCTCGTGCGCGTCGAATCCGCGGATGAGGCGGAGCGACTCTCGAAAATCATCCCGCTGGCTGGAGGCAAGGGCCCGCTCGAAGGCAAACCCGTGGCGTTTGTCTGCAATCGCGGCGTGTGCAAGCTGCCTTCGCGAGACCTTGAGGCCCTCCAGAAGGCGCTGTCGGAGTGATCTCCGCAGCCGCACTCACACCCACACCACAGAGTCTTGCGAGAGGCTCTCAAATCCGATCGGGTGAGAGAATTCGCATGCACTGTGCAATGTGAGCCAGGTGGCCCGCCACCTGGAATAGTATGTTGAACGTTTCGTGGTAAAGGAGGCTCTGGAGGCAGAGTTCCAGTGGCTTGGAGGGCGCCTCCATTGCCCCGAGACGTTGTCGTGTCTGACTTTCTATTCGAGAGCTGAACTTGGCGAGGCGCTCGACCATCTTGACTGCGCTTTCCTCGGTCTTCATGTCAGGTTGCCGCAGCAAGGTCAGGATGTTGGTGAACTGCGCCATGACAAGGTCATAGACCTCGTTGAGATCGCGGTCAACCTCGGGCTCGGGCGGGATATGTTCCTCAAGCTTGCGGGCGGTGAGATCCCGGAGCCTCTCCCCAAGCTCACCAATCCTCACGAGGCTCGACGTCGCCGTCTGCAAGATCTCCAGTCGGCTCGAATCCGGCCTCGAGAGCTGGTTTTCCGCGACCTCCACCAGGTACTGCGATACTTCGCGGTGCATCTCGTCGATCACCTCGCCTCTTCGCGCCACCTGGTCTGAAAGATCCAGGTCGGCGTAGCGGAAAGAGTCAAAGCCCTCCGCCACTGACTTGCGGCAAACCTCGGTCAAGTAGATCACCTCCTCGCTCACTTGCCGGAGGGCGAGCGTCGGCACCGCCACCAGATTGCGGTCCAGACTGAAGGGCTTCACGTCCTGGGTCGCTGGAATCGGCGAGAGAAGCCTGTCGACGATCGAAAGGAGCGCACGCGGCAGAAACAGGAAACCAATCCCAGCCAGGAAATTGTAGGCCGTATGAGCAGTGGCAAGGTATCCGACCGCATCTCCCGAGGCGGTCGTGAGGAGCCGGCCCGGCAGAATTCGCTCCACGAGCCAGATGAAGACCGAGGTCCGCTCGCAAGGGATCAGCGACAGTGCCACCACAGCGGAGGATCCGAGCACGTGCACGACAAGGTTCGCGAGGCCGAGGCGCTTGGCCTCACGGCGTTTGCGGAGGGAAAGGAGGAAAACCATCGCGGCCGAGCCGAGATTGGCGCCAATAATGAGCGGAACGGCCGAGGCTGGCCGCAGGATGGCGCTCGACGCCAGAAGAATTGCAAGTACGACAATCAAGTTCGAGGTGCGGAGCACAAACGCAGCCAGCGATCCGATCGCAAAGTAGGCCAGAAATCGAGCCGTGTAATGAGTAAAGGGGAGCGCATAGTCGACGTCGCCGAAGAAAAACTCCGACTTGACGCGCCTGGAGTAGCCTGCAAGCTCGGTCGAGTCCTGAAGCAGGCTCCATCCCGTCAGTGTGAGCCCGGCTCCCAGAAGGATCCAGCCCCAGGGCGCGAAATCGGAACGACGCGGCAGGAGAAGTAGGATCATCCCGGCGGCGAGGAAGGGCGCCGCGAGCGCCCCGATCTCGAAGCTCAAGATTTGCGGGAGCATTGTTCCTCCGGCGCTGGCGCCAAGAACCAGGCTCAATCCGCCAGCCGCAGTCAGCAGCCCACCATTCGCAAGGTTGGTGACGTGCGAGATCACAAGGGAGCTCGACTCAAATACGGCGCCTGCCGCGAGCCCGCCCAGATAGCCCCGGAATCGGTTGTGGGCCCAGGACTCGGTTGGCAAGTGAAGAAATCGGCTCGTGGCGAGAAGGAAGCCATTACCGAGAAGCCTCACGCCGACCACAAAGATCATGACCCCTGCCGCCAGCTTCAGTCCCACGAGGACCCAGTCCATCGCTACCACGGTCAGGAAGATGCCGCGGACGGGTTCCTCATCGGGCCTCGGCTCGATCTCCGCGAGCACGAAATAGACACCTGGAGCGTCCCCCAGCGTCACCTCGACCTTGCTCTGACCTTCCTCGTCCGTGCGGCTCTGTTTGTCCTTCTCCTTCAATTCGGCGGTCTCGAGGCCCCCTGGAGGGCCCCCGGCGATCTGGTAGTAGACTCGTCGATCCCGCACGGGCTTCGAGGTCTCTTGCGGATTGTCCGCCGGGAGCCGGGAAAGCTTGAGCCCGACCGACACCTTCGCGCCGACGACGCTTTCGGTCTCCGGTACTTCCCTCTTGACGCCCGCGACGGCGCGAAAACGCACCTTCTCGCCTCTCTTGACGAGGCTTGCCTCGATTCTGTAGTCGCCGTTTCTCGCTCCGAGCTGGACCCAGACCCTAGCGATGCCATCGGCGTTCGTGAAAACCGTCTTCCTGAGGAAAGCCCCGGGGGTTGCCTCACCCCCCGGCTCGCCTTGCTCGCGCAGGGACGGCCAGGCCGGAAGTCCGCCTTTATCCTCGGCGGAATAGTCTTCGGGGAGGTCGCCGCCCGGCCTGCTCGGCGCGCCGTCCGCGGTTTTCTCTCCGGCGATTCTCCCTGAACTCGCCTCGACCTGAAAGGTCACCACAGCCCCCGGAACAGGCCGACGGTACCCCCTCCGTCCAAGAAAATCCACGGTCCGAGGACCCATCACCCGCACCGTGAGGGGTTCGGGCAGCAGCTCGAGTGGATCTCCCATCTGATCATTGCCCGAGGCGATCTCGATCTTGTCCGGAGCGACCTCGGTGTCGTGGCTACATCCCCCGAGGAGGAGAGCCCACAGAAGAGCCGCTCTTACCCCAGGAGCGGGCTGGACTTGACTGATTTGGGGGATCCTGGATTTCATGTGCTCTTTAACAAACCATCACAGGCGTGGCCTACAATTACGAGACAGAATAAACTTCGACACATTAGGATTCGGTCACAGAAGAGATTTACTGATGAAGACCCATGGTTCTTTTCCCATCGAGGGGGGGATTCCGAAGGCAGAGAGTGCACATTATAGCCCTCGCAACGCCTTCCTTGAGTTTGGATCCACGTCGATAAAGTTCTACCTGGTCGGAACAACCGGCCAGAGTGCGGGACAGGTCGAGCACGAGCAAAAGATTGCCTGGGATCTGGGCTACGACGTCTTCACACACGCCCGTGTAAGCCCTGGCACGATCGCCCGATGCGTCGCCACGCTGAAGAAGCTTCGGGAGACCTATCCAGAGCTGTCGTTTGAAGCCATCACGGCGGTGGGAACGTCAGCTCTCAGGGAAGCGCAGAACGCCGAGGTCTTTCAGCGAGTGCTTCGGGAGGAGTTGGGGCTCAAGATCCACGTCATCGAGGGAGGCATCGAGGCTTTCCTCCTCGAGACAGGCTTCAGGAACTCCGTGGACCGGTACCCGACTGCACTCTTCGACTTGGGCGGTGGAAGCCTGGAGCTCGTCGAGTACCTCAGCCCCTACTCCACCAAGAAAACTAGCCTGCCAGTCGGGGCGATTCGGCTTCATTGCCACCTCCGCCACACCCGAGACCTCTTCACCTACATCCGCGAAGGCCGGACGATCGTCGAGAACACCTTGCGCCAGCACCTCCTCGGAAACACACCCCGTTACCGGGAGTTAATTGGGACAGGAGGTACGGTGCGGGCGATCGTGGACATTCTCGGCAAGGACACTTTTGATGGATCCGACCTGGGCAAAATCATTCAGCAGGAGGTACATGGGCCCGTCTGGGACGAGCTCCCTCCGCATCGCAGGAAGGCGCTCCTGCCCGGAATCATCACGATCGAGACCCTCTTTCACACACTGAAGCTCGAACGAATGGTCTACAGGACCGCCTCCGTGAACCGAGGACTCATGGCGCTCATGAGTCTGATCCCGTCGTCGGACACCGGCACGGGACATTGATGGAAAATCGCTCCACGGCGATGGGTGCTCATCGCGGGGAGTATGACTGTGGCCTGGACACGAGCCTCAGTTCTCGAGCGCTCCCTGGAGGATCCAACGCTCGACGACCTGAATACAGTCATCGAGGAGGTTGCATCTGCCGTTTTGAGGCATGCGGCGGCCTCCGGTGGTGCGGAGGCGGAAGATGAACTCCGACCCACCCGGATTGCCGGGAACGATCGTTGAAGAGTCCCTGTAGTCCTCGTAAGTGAGCAGGCCGAGTCCGCCCGCAGGGAACGTGCCTGAGTGGCAACCTCCCCTGGCGCACCCGCCGGGCTGGCGGAAGTTGGTGCAGACGGGCCAGCAGAGGCTCGGGTCGTAGCCCGCAGGCAGCGTCATCATGCGCAGGACGTTCTCCGAGAAGCTGACTGGAGTACGGCGAGGCGTTGGCGCCTCCACTGTGTTCATCTCCTCGTTGCCCTCGGCGTCCATCGCCCGAACGATGACAAAGTATTCAGTGTCAGGGAGGAGACCCTTGATGATCACTTCGGTCGCACCTGGAGCCGAGATGATCGCCGGAACACTGAAATCTTGTTTCCCCGACTCGGTTGCCAGGTAAACGTTGTACAGGAGAGGAGCGAGGGGATCGGGACGATCGCGGCCGGGGCTCCAGACGGCCTTGAGGGTCGTTGGGGAGGCGAGGTTCACTTCGAGACGCTCAATTCCGGCAAATTCGGGCGGCTCTCCGTCGGTGGTCGACCGGGTCGAGGCAATGACTTCATTGGAGGGAAGGCTCAGGTTGCCCAGCGAGTCACTGGCCTGAATCGCAAATCGATATGCGGTGCCCGCATCGAGGCGCATCACGGTGTCGCTCAGAGCTCCCTCGGCCGTTTCACGTTCAGGCGGCCTCGAATAGTCGATCGCCTCGGAGGACCGGGCCACATGAATCTTGTAGGTGATCCCGGAGCCGTCAGGAGAGGAATTGTCACTGGCCGCTCCCCAGCCCAGGCTGACCGAGGAGGTGGAGGCGTCAACGAAGCTCAAGACTCCACGGAGGACAGGCGGCTCGAGAAATGTGGAGTAAAAGGCGGGGAATCGCGGGGTGTTGGGCTCCGGATTTGCAGTGAAGGCGCCGCCCTTCGCGCTGCGAAGCGCCGGGGAAGCGTCCACCGAAAACATGCTGATCCCGGGAAACCCGGCGGTGGCCCGGAAGACAAGCGTGCGCTGGTCCAGGTCAAGAACAGTCGTGCCGGTAAGGGGGCGGGCTGTGAAAAGGTCGGTGACGCTGAGCGGTTCGCTTCCGAGCGAAGCTGGATCCACGGCCTCGCTGAAGCCCACCCTCACCACGCTCCGCGGCCCCACCTCCGTCCGGCCTGGGGTGGGTTCCAGTGAGATCGCCAGGAGTGGTTCGGTCTTCTCACCGGCAAGGCTCACGCCCTTCAGTTGGCGCACGGAGCTCTTGCAACCGCTTTCAGGGATTACAAGAAAGCCAACGGCTCCCAGGAGAAGCAAGAGAAGTGTGGGGTGATTTCGGGGCAACAGGTGAGCTCCAACTCGGGCAGGTAACTTCCCATTGTACGGCCTCCAGAGCGTGAACGGGATCCACGCGGCGCCCGATCGAGCGACTTCCCCCGGGCCATCACCCTCGCGTCAAGATCAGCCGGACGGGAGTCCCCACCGGCGGGGTCAGATCCTCGCGAGCATAGTAAAGTGTGTCGTCCCGCCCGTCGGGTAGGGGGTTTTCGAGCACACTGCTGGGATCGTGGTGGGTCGTAATGATGCTCTTGACGAAATCAGCCGCATAGGAGGCATCCTCCGGGTTGCCCGTGACCGATTGCGAAAAGGACCCCGTGAAGAGCCACGAGATGTGGGCCATGGGGGCTTTCTTGCCCTGGTTCCAGATCATGTCCTCGGCCCGGACGCGCCGATCGTCACCCTGTTGCGTCTTCCAGACAACCTCGACGAGAACGGGGTCTCCGGTGGGGGGCTTGTAATCCGCTTCAGTGCCCGTCTCCACCGGGGTTCCGTGGCCGAGGCCCAGCGCCAGGAGGCCCGCGTGAATTCCGCTCGGGATGCAATCGAGAACGAGGAGCGACTCGTGCGTTTTCCCTTCGGGAGCGCAAGCGAAGACCTCGATGAGTCCCTTCTGCATGTTCACCCAACCCGAGATTTCAAGACGCTTCTCCTCGGCAATGAGCTGCACTCCCATGCCCCTGAGGAGCGCCCTGAGCTCCGCCTCCGCCGAGGAAGCGGTGGGTGTCGGCATGCTCTGCGAAGAGTGTTGAGGCGAAGCCGTATTCCGCACCGCGCAGGATACGAGGGCGGAGGTGAGCCCAAGGAGGGCGATCCATCGGACGCCGTGGGACTTGCGCCGGGGATGGCAAGACATTCCGCAACGAAGGTCCCGGCAGAAAAAGTATCTCATTTCTTCGCTTCGCCCCTTTCCTTCAGCGTCTCTGCTCCTCGACGATCGACGACGCGGTAGACGTACTTCTTCTCCGGCGACAAATCGGAGTAATCACATCCCTGAAATCTGCCTCGAAAGAGGCTGTTGTAGCGGCCGTGGCTCGCCGTGTCATAGACCCAGGGGAGCACCCACTCGTAATGTCCCGTCCACTCCGCCGACTTCTCGGGGGGAAGGCGCTCGAGCGCCTCGTACCACTGCTGGTAGTCCGGGAGGTTTCGGTTCTTCACTCGTGCGCTCTCGAGGGCCTCCTTCCAGGTGCTTGCGACCTCGCTCCGCTCGGCAGGGGCAAGTCTTCGAGATTCGGAAAGGTCATCAGGGATCCTCTGGCTCTCACGCTCCTCCACCCGCCACTTCTCGTGCAAGAGGAGCGCTTCACGCGGTGAAGCGTACACCACGTTGACGATGGGGTAACGGGGGAAGACCTCACGCTGAGAGTTCACGGAGGCACCCAGCCACTTGTAGGTCGACTCGTGAATCGACATCGGGATGGGTGTCTTCGTACCGAGCTGGATGGATATCTGGCCCTTCAATGCCTGGACCTCGTGCTCCTCACGCCACAGAGGCTGGCCTCCCTGGGGTGACGAGTAGATTCGAAACTCGACACGGAACTTGCCCTCGAGCGCAAGGTTCACATTGCCCGGAAGCAGCCCCTGAAAGCGGATGGGAATTGATGAGTCCTTGCTCGACGGTGCCTCCGAATCCCCGGGCGCCCTGGAAGGCAACGGCCGGGGGACTTCCTCGGCCGCCGAGGGATGCAAGGCAGAGGCGGTGAGGCACGCGACAACCAACCAGGAGCGCCGGGAGGCGTCACTTCTTTGGGGTATCGATCCGCGCATTCGATTTCCTTTCCTCGCGAAGCCGGCTGGCCTCCGCTCGAATCCATTCCAGGTCCGTCTCCAGCCCCGGCCGGCTCTCGAGGTTGGTGACACTGGGAGAAGAATGATACGCGCCCTTCCATGTCCAGGCGTAGTGGTAGCGCCACATATCGTAGAAGCGGTTCAGCACCAGGCTGCCGGGCATGCGTGGATCGACTCGCACCTGACGGCCACCCAGGGTGAGAGTGCCAACGTTCCGGGCGCCGAGCAGACCATCGGCAAACAGGCTCCGCAACTCCTGCGCGGCCTCCCCAATCGTGCGGTTGCCCTCGCGCTTCAGGCCGTCCGCCTCCACGAAAGAATCCTCGACAAAACGGCTGGAATGACACGAGACGCAGATCCGAACCATTTCTGCTCTCCGCTCGGCAAATCTCTCGGGGGTGACGCGCTCCATTGGGATCGCAGGCTCCTCGTCCCAGACATGCCCCCCCGATCCTGATCCTCCCACCGTGATTCCAAAGCTCGTCTCATGGTTTCCGGAGGGATGGTGGCAAGTTCCGCATGTGGGGGCGAGCCTCGGGTCCCGAGTGCGAAGGTAGATCGCCCCATGCTTCGAAAACTGGTAGGCGAGAGCTTGCGGGTAATCATCGCCCGTGTGGCAGCCGGTACAAGCCTCGGGCTCCCGCGCCTCGGCGGCGCTCGCGGAGTGCGCGGAGTGGCAGAAGCCGCAGCTACCGTGCGTCCCGTCCGCCTGGGCCTTGCCGATGGCGTGGCATGCCCGGCAACTTCCCCGGGCGTGCGCGGGAGTCGCTGCGAAGAGAGCAGATTCCAGGAGGCTCGTTTCGGCCCTTGCGTGCCTCGACCGGGCAAATTGCTCGGTTTCTCTGGCATGGCAAGCGCCACAAACGCCCGGAGAGACCGCGCCGTTCTCGCGAAAGATTTGCGAGTGATTCTTGCCATGGCAGCTGGCGCAGCCAACATCCGCGCTCGAGTGCCGGCTCTTGCGCCACTGGTAGACAAGGTCGGGATGCAATCGCTCGTGACACCCCTCGCAGTCGGAGGAGAGCTCCAGAGGGCTTTCAGCTTCTCGCATCGAGGCTGCCTGAAGCGACTCCGGCGAGAGCGTGACAAGCCAGGGCCCGAGCCCATCGAGCGCGAGAGCCGCGGCAGCGGTGGCCGCAAGCGAGGGCTCTCCTCCTGTGGACGCGACGAAGAATCCACGCTGGCTGGACCGTAAATGGGCAATCCCTTCCAGCAACTCCCGGGGCCAGAGGTGCGTCCGACCGAGCTCATCGACAATCCGTGGGCTCCTGGTAGCCGCAAGCACGCGGGCCGCGAGGTGAATGTCTTGAAGAACGCCCCCCCGGTTCGGAAGCCCCAGAACCCGCGTGAGATTCGCGCCGTTACCGTGGAAACTCTTGAGCAGGTACTGCCGGACGACTCGCGCATCCAGGGCAATTCCAGCGTGGCGGGCAAGGAGTTGGCTCTCCGGGGTCTCCAACTCGGCTGGATCGCGTCGCTCGGACGCTCCTCGATGGGAGGTGCTCCTGAGAAAGTTGAGTGCGTTCGCAACGCCGCCTTTCACTGGAGGCCTCGATGATGATGGAGGCCTCGATGATGATGGAGGCCTCGGTGATGATGGAGGCCTCGGTGATGATGGAGGCCTCGGTGATGATGGAGGCCTCGGTGATGGAGGCCCCCATGAGTGATCCGCTCCGCTTCGAGACCCCCGCAGAAATTCCTGGGATCGCTTCATGGCTTCCAGATCCCCGGGGCGGGTCGAGGAGGCAAAGATGGCAAGCGAGTAGTAGGCTGCCTCGCGGTCAAGGGGAGGGGGCAGGAATGCGCCGTTCGATCCTTGCTGGAGGCGCAGCCAGCTTCGGGCCTGATCAAGGGCAGCAGCGTGCGGATCCTTCCCCGGGCCCGGGCTCGTGCCGGCCATGGCAGAGATCGCAAAGACGAGCTCGATGTCCGCAGCATCAGAAGAGGGGCGAGCCGACCTCGCGACTGCCCCGGCGATTTTGACGGCCAACGCTTCTCGTGCTTCGCGCAACATCTCCCGGGCAGTGGGTGACTCGGGACTCACCTGAGCCCCGAGCAAGACCGACATGATGACGAAAGGCAACAAGATCACGTATCGGATGGACATGCGCGTGGAGAAAAAAGTACAAGGTTGACTTGGAAAATTCCATGGCTTATACCCCGGTTCACGTGTCGGGAGAGGGGCTTTCACCGAGTGAGCTCAAAAACCAGGAGTCTTGAGTGATCCACGCATGGGTCTTCGCCACGGTGCTTGCCGCAGACCCGGTCCTTTCAGGCGGGGCCTTTGCGGGCATGAACCCCGGTGATTCCAGGCCCTACCATCTGGACCCCAATGAGAGGGCCGCCATTGATGCAGCGATCCAGCGCGGCTCCTCCTGGCTGCTTGCCCGTCAGGGCAAGGATGGGACGTTCCTGCCGGGCTCGCAGGAAAGCCCGTGCCCACTGCCTCTGACGGCCATGGCCCTGTGGGCTCTGGCAGAAGCTGCCCCGAGCGAGGTCTGCATGGATCAAGCCATTTCGGCGGCTCTCGAGACGCTCCTGCGTCATCGCCAGCCAGCAGGGGGGATTTACGATCCCGCGTGCGGGTTGTCGGTCTACTCGTCGGGAGTGGCCTCCCAGGCCCTGCGCGCTTGCCTGGGTCGGCAAGAGACGCCCGGGGCGAGGAACGCGCTTGTGGAGGTTGAGGCCTTCCTTGCGAGGAGAAGCTCTCCCGAATCCATGGTCGATGCCAGGGCCGCGCCTCTGACCTCGCTGGACGCTCTGGCGGTGGCCAGAACCCTTGAAGACCAACGTGTGGGCCTGTCATCCGCTCAGCAGGCGGCGACGAAGTTTCTCTCCCGGACTCTCCGGAGTTCCGGAAAAGGCGTGGCAAGTGGCCGTGGGCGTGAAGGCTCCAGGGTTGGGGCGCGCGCCCATGCCTTCGCCTACGAGGACGTCCTGCCACTAGTTTTTGAGCCGCTCCGACCCAACGAGCCGCGGCTCCAAAAAGCCAGGGACGCAATCGAGCGCTACTACACTCTCGATCGCAACCCGGATCTCACGAAGCGGTATGGCCCGCTGGGTTTTTTCCCGGGAACGCAGGGGCTCTATTACTACTACCTTGTCCTCGCAAGGACGCTCGGGGCGTTTGAGAGCCCCATCGTGCCAACGCCCCGTGGTCCCCGGACGGACTGGGTGCGCGAGTTGACCGAAAAGCTTCTCTCTCTCCAGGAGCCCCAGGGCCTGTGGCAAAACAAGGACCCCCGGTGGTGGGAGTCGGAGCCTGTCCTTGTGACGTCCTACGCGCTCCTGGCACTCAGGATCTCCAGGGACACCCGCGGCATGAAGCCCACCGAATCGAAAGTTTCATCCGTCGACTCGGCGCTGGCCCGGGGCAGAAGCTGGATCCAGGCGCGTCAGCTTCCCGACGGAAGCTTCGCGGCCGGTCCCGAGGCTGGCCCCGTCTTGCCCACGGCCCTGGCTCTCTGGGCATTGGCCAGCTCGCGGACCCCGGTGGGGGAGGCAGAGCTTCTGAGAGCCTCGGCCGCACTCTTTGCCCATCGCCGTGCCGATGGAGGCCTTTACGAGCATGCGGGTCCTCGGGGCCTTCTTGAGTCCGAGGCGGCTCGACATGCTCTGGCAGCCGTGGATGCGCGGGTCGAATCGGATCAGGTCAAGAGCTTCCTTCGCGAGCTCGAGCAATTCCTGGCCGCAGAGCGAAAGAAAGAGCTCGAGCGATTCGCGAGCCAGAAGCCCGAGCCGCCGCTGCCCGACGTGACCGGACTCCGTGGACCCGAGGCGCACGCGGTCGAGTTTCTCCGAAGGCTTCGAGAGGGGGCTGCCTCGCGTCAAGGCGTGCTTTCCCCCGGAACACGCACGGCCCGGCTGCGAGAAGCCGAGGACGTTGTCCCCTTGCGAGTGTTCTCGAGCCTGAGCGCCAGGAACGCCGCTGTTGTCGCGGCACGGGATGCGATCCGCGCCTCCTGGCCCCTGGACGCGTCGAAGGGTAGAGTCGTCGAGCCCTTTGGGGACGCGAAGCTCCTTCCCGAGGACGCTTCCAACACCTTCAAGTACTTCGTTGCCACGCGCGTGCTCGGCGCCCTGGGAGATCCGGTCCTCGAGCTCGCGGACGGCTCCCGCATCCAGTGGCGTGAAGCCATCACCGATCGGCTCACCCGCCTGCAGTCAAGCGATGGATCCTGGTCGACCGGTTCCGGTTCTGCGACAACGCCCCGAATTGCCCCTCCCGGGGACGCGCTCCTCGAGACCTCGTATGCGTTGATAACCCTGAACGCCCTGGAGGCGTTGAGCTTACCCCCCTGATCACCCGGAAGGGGTGACCTGTTTGCTTGCGAAGCCACTTGTAACTAGCCGGCTTCTTCGCCATGCTATTTACCTTTTATGGGTTCTTGTTTGCGTGGTCGAGTTCTCGCGGTTTTCCCCACAGGAGCAGAGACGGTGAGTGAAAATGCCAATATTCAAGGCTCGAACGACCTCGACCCCGAGCGAATCCTGAAACGCAGGAAGAGCACGAATTGGCGCCATGCGCGACGGATCTGGGGCGCGCTCGCGCTTGGATCTGTAATGATTGCCCTTTACGGCGCCACTGGGGCAAAGCGCTGGGCCTGGTTCGGGCTAGGCTTTTTCTTGGTGATCCCAATTCATGCCTGCCTCGATCGACTCGGACCTGGTAGAAAGCGACAATAGCCAGGGGCCATCTCAGGGCCTGGCGAACGCACCCATGGAATGAGCCCTCAGGCTTTGAGCCCCCATCCGGGCGTGGGAGGCGAGTCCCCCGGCGCAGCCCTCTCTTCCTGCGGACGAGACTGTGCAGAGCGAGCCGACGATGACTCACCCTCTCAGTTACAATCGCCGCACAGCCTCTCCAATGGCTGCAAGCTTCGCCTCCGCCGTGCTCGCCGTGGCCACCGGGTTGTCTGCGAAGGTCGCAAAGCCGCAGTCCGGGTGGAAGAGCAGGCGCTCGCGTCCGAAGACGGACTCGGCCTTCCGGCAGCGCTCGAGGATGAACTCGACACTCTCGACTTCCGGACGCTTCGGGTTGACGACCCCGACACCGACCCGCCGGTCCTCCGGCAGGCTGCCAAGAGCGCTGATCTCGCCAGCGCGCGGGGTACAGAGCTCGAGCAGGTAAATGCCCACCTCTGGCTCCATCGTGCTCGACTCTCAGTACGAAACTGACGGAGATCCGTCGCCAAGAAATTCGACGAGCTTTGCGCCGCCCACAATCGTTGCACCGGGGACCAGCGCTTCCTCGGACAGGCTGCGCTTCTTGAAGCACGGCGAGCAGACCCAGATTTTCCCTCCCGCCTTGACAAAGTTTTCCATGAGATCCTTCAGGGGGCTGAATCCCTGCTCATGGATCCCATCGGCAGTACCCTTCTGGGAGAGGCGCACGCCCTCGATGCTGAGAAACACGAGAGCTTCGTTGTCGGAGGCGACGGCGGCATTCGCCACCACTTCACGCGGTCGAGCTGCATCGCAACTATCCAGCCGCAGGAATCAGACACCCAGCATGTACGCGCAGCATGGGACTCACGCGTGCCAGCAGAAGAAATTGCCAGAAAATAGGCAATTGACAATCCACTGTCGGTTGTGTCAGACTCCTGTTCTCTGGGTAAAGGTATAAAATCGGTCAATATTGGCGCGTGAATTGGACCGGGAGCCGGACTGCTGATCTTCTCTTTTCTGGCGTCCTGGGCCCAAGCAATCGGGGTCGAAAACTAGCACTTTCGAGGTCAGGACCATGTTGAACTGGGTCGGTTCCTCTTCGCGGCTTCTCTTGGTGGCGCTCTTGACGACAGCCTTCGCGCCTTCCACGGCTCGAGCGGCGCCTCCGCCCAATCCCCGGGTTGGGATCATGCCAGGATTCCCGAACTCCCCGCACTGCGACCCGTCGGAGAAGCGCAAGGTGCGCCCGGGCGTGCCCGTAATCGTCTGGGGCAACGCCAACGGAGGCAACGGCACGGCGCTGGGCAACCCATACGCCTTCACGTTTTCGGCGAACCCGAACGTGCTCGTCACGCCCGTAAGCCCTCCCTTGAATGGCCTGATCACCAGCGACCGCTACATCTACGAGGAGGTACAGTTCACACTGCTTGGCGGCAGCACCAAGGAGTGCATCACGGCAACACTCTCGGTGACGTTTCCAGGACCCGTCACACTGTCGAAGTCCGTTGAGATCGTAATGATTGCCCCCACAGATCCCTCCTCGACCGCCCCTCTGGACAATCTGGAGATCGATGTCGACATCGCGATCGAAGATGGCCTCCGCGCCCTCTACCTCATGCAGAACGGCACCTCGCAATGGCCGTCGACGGCCAACGATGCGCAGAGAACCTGCGCCAGCACGGGCTTTGCCCTCTGGGCCTTCCAGAACCAGGGGCACGTCCGGTCAAATCCCCAGGGCGATGACATCTACGCCGAATTTGTGGAAAGCGGGCTGGAGTCCATCATGGCAGGAGCCTCCGCCTTCGGCACAGTCGCCGCGAACGCCGACGTGCCCCGGGGCGCAGTGGCTAACGGCGTCTCCGATCTGAACTCAAACAACCGCAGCATCAACCTCTGCCCACCTCCAAGTCTCACGGCCTGGTATCCACCCCCGATTGCCGCGGCCGCAATCATCGCCAGCCTCGAGCCTGGTTATGTCGTTCAGACTGGCCCCTTCGCCGGCAGCACGTTCCAGACCATACTAGAGGACGTCATCGACTGGATCGGTACCGCACAGAACTCCGTCTCGGCTACCGGTCCCCGTGGTGGATGGCACTATTCCGCAAACGTGGCTGCGAGCGACATGTCCATCAACAGCTGGTATTACCTTGCCCTCGAGGGAATTCAGTTCATCCTACCGCCCTGCAACCTCTCGGGTGGCGGCTCGGGCGTTACGGTCCCGGACTGGATCAAGCAGGAGGCCGAGCACGCGCTCGTATTCCACCAAACGAACGCTCCAGGGCCCCAGCCCTTTGGCTATCAAAACGCGGCGCCACTGGCTGGGCCCACTGAGGGAATTGCGACCACCGCTGGCGGCCTCTCGGGGCTTGCCCTCGTGGAGACCGAGTCGGTCACCTTGCCGGTGCAAGACATCATCGACAACGAACCCTTGCCGCTCAACAGTATCGCGGCCAAGCGGAAGGCGGCCCTCGATCACATCGGGCAGTACTGGAACAACACGGTCAACAGTCAGCTCCTCGGTTACGGAAACCGTGGCAATTTCTACGTGATGTGGACGGCAGCACGGGCCCTGCGCGTCACTGCGAAGGCCTTGGGCCTACCTGCCGGGCAAAAAGTGATCTTGACTCACGGGGGCGTCGACTTCGACTGGGAGAGCGGGGAGACGTTCATCGCCGGCGTCGGCCAGGGCAACGTCCCTATCCCGGGCAACCCACGCGAGGGCTACTTCCCCTATCTGGTCCGGACCCAGGACACGGCTAGCGGACCGACCACACGCGGCCGCTGGAGCCTGGGAACTTATCTCAGCGGCTTCGAGGGCTCCCCCTCCATGGAAACCGCGCTCGGTGTCCTCGTCCTCATCGACCGGGTCTTTGGCCCCCGCTGCCAGATCTCCTGCAAGGACATCGTCGTGAAGTGCGACAACCCGCAGGGCGCGGTCGTCAACTTCAACCCGACTGTCAGTGGCTGCGCGCAAGGCAGCCAAGTCATTTGCTCTCCCCCTTCCGGGAGCATCTTCCCGGTAGGCACGACGAGTGTCATCTGCTACGTGCAGGAGCCTTGCTCCAAGCGCCGCAGCCTCCCGTGCTGTTTCAAGGTGACGGTGGAGGAATGTAAGTGCCTCGAGGTCAAGGACCAGCGAATTGAATGCAGCCAGAAGACATCCGGCGCTTACCAGTACTCCTTCGCGGTCACGAACCTCTCCGGCGTTCCGGTCAAGACCTTCCGCCTCTTGCCTTGCGACATGAACGGAGACTTCCTCCCCGATTTCACCATGACTCCCGACACCTTCAACCTCGGAACGCCCCTTCCAAATGGAGGCACGACAACGCTGAACACGACGATCAGCGGTGCAGATCCCGACAAACCGGCCTGCTTTGAGATCTGGATGTTTGATGAAAAGCACCAGCGCTGTTGTGTGGTGAAGCACTGCGTCTCACTGCCAGAGTGCTGTCTCAAGTTCGTGGAGAACAAGGTCGAATGCGACCCACTGAATCCTGGTCAGTACATCTTCACCTTCGCGGTGAAGAACCTGGCGCCTTATCCGATCGACCGTCTGTTCCTCTATCCACAGGGCGCGGTGACGATGACCCCAAGCTCCTTCATTTTTCCACCGATTCCGACGGGCGGGACCTCGGGCTCGCTCACGGTTTCCATTGCCGGTGCAGCGCCAGGAAGTACGATTTGCTTCGAGGTCTCGATCCACGAGGCAAAGACAGCCCGCTGCTGCTTCTCCAAATTGTGCCTTCAGCTTCCCGACTGCAACCCTTGCAGCGTCGAAGACCTCTGCGAGCTCACCCCGGCGATCAAGCTCTGCCGCGAGGGGGATCTGCTGCGAGGAACGATCAAGCTGACGATCTGCAACTACTGCAACGCACAGCCCACTGCTTTCAAGTATTCCCTCGACGGGTTCACAGACCCATCTTGCCCCATTCAGTACTTGAACGCCGCGAATTTCACGCCATCCTCCGGGGTCACAGCTCCAATCCCACGCGGCCAGTGCGTTACGATTCCCATCACCATCTCGAGTAATTTTGGACAGTTCCCGCCGGGCGCTGTCGCCTGCTTCAAGGCGACCGTGACCAACACACAGAGTGGCGAGAGCTTCAGCTGCACGGGCAAGGCCAAGTCGCCCAAGTTGAACGACCCGATCAAGATTGTGGCCGACCCGAAGGATCCGGTGGGAGTGCCGAAGGGACGCTCGGCCCTGGTGGTCTTCGAGGTCCGAAACGAAGGCACGACTGCTGTCTCACTCTCCTACGAGCTGAGGACGGAGCTGCCTGGGCTCTCGTCGTCAAAAGCCATCAGCCTGAATGGCCTGCCGCCAGGCCAACCCGTCCTTGTGCCCCGCGGCCTCCAGCTTCCTGGGGGAGCTGTCAGCCAGGTTGCGGTCGAGGTTAGTTTCCAGATTTCTTCTCCGCTCGGCTTCGGGGAGATCTTCATGGTCACCCGAGACTCCGCGGGAGAAGTGGAGTCGCTCGCGGCCACCGCGGTGCGTTCGATCAGCCCGGAGGACTGCAATCAAAATGGCATCCCTGACGATGTCGATATCGCGGTCTCCAACAGCCTCGATGTGGACAACAACGGGATCCCGGATGAGTGCGGGGGCGGAATTCCCCTCCTCGCTTCGGCAAGCTTTTTGCGCGGCGATGCCAACACGGACGGGCTGGTAAATGTCAGCGACTCCCTGTCGATCCTCGATGCACTGTTCATGGGCAAGGGGGAGCTGCGATGCATGGACGCGGCCGATGCGGACGACCGGGGGAGTATCGAGATTGCCGACGCGGTTGGGATCTTGAGCTTCCTGTTCCTTGGGGGACACCCCCCTCTGGCACCGTGGCCAGCTTCGTGCGGCCTGGACATCACCGAGGACGCCCTCGGCTGCGATAGCTATGCACCTTGCGATTGATGGGCAGGACTCAAGCATGAAATCTACACCAGTTCCGTGGTTGCTCCTCGCTGCGCTCCTGACCCCGATGGGGTCCGGGTTGGAAGCGCAGGGGCAGGATGAAACTTGCGTCAAGGTTCGAGCCAGTTCGATCGAGTGCGATCCAGCCCAACCTGGGCGGTTCTTCGTCGTGTTGGAGATTGGCAATAGCGCGGCCTACCCGGTCGACCGGCTTTTTCTCTGGCCCGAGACGCCAGGGATAGTGATCACGCCCGATGAGCTTCTGTTCGCGCCCGTCCCACCCGGGGGAGTCTCGGGAGACCTTCTCGTCACGTTCGACGTACCCTCTCCGGCAGTGGTGGGTAGCCAGTGCCTCGAGGTGAGCATTCACAACTCAAAGACCGGTGAGTGCTGCTCCCGGACAAAAATCTGTCCGCAGCTGCGTTGCTCCGGGCAACTCGTCCGACGAGGCGACTCCAACATCGACGGTATCGTCAACATCGCGGACGCTATCAAGATCCTGAACTATCTCTTTCTCGACGGCCTATCGACCAGTTGCCTCGATGTCATGGACGCAGACGATACCGGCGCGCTCAATATTACCGACGCTGTTTACTTGCTCACGTTCCTTTTTTTGGGGGGAAGGCCCGTTCCACCCCCAGGCATTCGGGACTGCGGGCTGGATCCAACCCCGGACAACCTCCCTTGCCAGGCATACCCGCCCTGCGCCTGAGTCGACGCTGGCGATTGCTTCCTTCTGGGGGGGGTACAGGAAGAGCACCTGCCTTCTGGGTGCGTTTCCTCAACCCGGCTCCTACCCCATGGCAGACGCCACCCAGGGCTGATACAATCCCGGCCTTCACAATTTGAAAGCGGGCAGGGCAATGAAGAGCTCTGGCACCGGGTCAGGTCTTAACGGAAGCAGCCCACCAGACGCAACTTCATGTGCTCTGCCTTTTCTTTTTCCAAGGCAGTTGGGGGCTCACAGCCATGAAGTACCAGGTCCTCGCACGACGTTATCGACCACGCCGCTTCGAGGAAGTTGTGGGCCAGGAGTCTGTTGCCGCGACGCTCAAGGGCGCAATCCTTCAGAATCGCCTGGCACATGCGTTCCTCTTTACGGGGCCCCGCGGCGTGGGAAAAACCTCGATGGCACGGATTTTCGCCAAGGCCCTCAACTGCCCCCGAGCTGCTGACCGGACCCAGGACCCTTCCGGCTGGGCACAACCGTGCGACACCTGCAGCACCTGCGAAGCGATCCACACCGGGCAGGACATCGACGTAGTCGAGCTCGATGGTGCCTCTCACCGCGGCATCGAGGAGATCCGCTCGATTATCGAGAGCGTTAACCGACCCGCCACAAGAGGCCTCTTCAAGATTTACATCATCGACGAAGTCCACATGCTAACCCGGGAGGCCTTCAACGCGCTCCTGAAGACGCTGGAGGAGCCTCCCGCGCACGTGAAGTTCGTATTCGCTACTACCGAGGCCCAGAGAATCCCTGACACGGTCCTGTCCAGGTGCCAACGCTTCGATTTCCACCCGATCACCGACGAGGCCATCACGCGACGCCTTGCGCAGATTCTCTCTTCAGAGGGTCGCGAGTCAGAGCCAAACCTCCTCGAACGCGTGGCCCGTTATGGACGTGGAGGACTTCGCGACTCACAAACCCTCCTCGACCAGCTCATGACGTTTGCGGAAGGCGTGCTCAAGGTCGAGGATCTCGATCGCATGACGGGCCGTGTGCCCGAGAATCACGTCCGACAGCTCTCGGACGCCGCCCTCGCTGGCCGATCGGGCGAGGTGTTCAGCTGTACGCGACGCTCATTCGAGCTTGGGGCCGACCCTGCGATCCTTCTCGATCAGATAATGGATCACCTCCGGACTCAACTTCACGAGGAGGTGAATGCGGCAAAAAACGGTGCTCCTTCTGTCCGGATCGATCAGCTGCTGGCATTTCTTCAGATTCTTATCGATGCCTCGGGACGCCTGAAGCACTCACCGTACGCCGAGCTGTCCGTGGAGGTCGCGTTGCTCAAACTCTCCCGTCTCGAGAATCCAGCGGCGCTCGAGGAGGTGATCCGCTGGCTCGGAGAAATCGAAAAACGTAGTGGAGGAGCTCGTCCTTTGGCGCTCAAGCCAACGCCGCTTCCTGCTGTGACGGCCCCAACAGCCGCCCCCCCTGGAAGTCGGCCCATTCCAACCAGGCTCGAGGATTCCTCGGGGGTGGCTCTGCCTCCGCCCGGAACCATCCCTTCACGAGCCGCTCCTCACCCCTCCGCCACCGAGGAGAAACCCATGGCCCGGCCGGGGAAGCCGATGACCGAGCATCGCCCGTCGCCAGGGCTGAACCAGCTCCTGAGCGTCTGGGATCAGATCCGGATCGAGTTAGAGGCCCGACACCCCGATCTGGCGCCTTTCTTTCGCGATATCACGCCGGGCGCTTCCTCTGAGCCCGACACCTTCACTGTTGAGATCAGAAATGAGTTCTGCTTTCGTCAGATGAAAGCCGCGAATCGGCAGGAATCGTTCCTCGGGCTAGTTCGCGAGGTGGCGGGTTACCCCTGGAAGGCTCTGATCCGGCACGAGGGCAAGGTCATCACCGCGACGCCACCCCTGGATCGTCCAGGGCCTCTTGGCCCAACTGGGGGACAGGAGCCTCGTCAGGGGCGAATCTCGGAGGGCCCAGGGACAGAAACTCTGCCCAAGTCCCATCCGGCCAATGGGGAGGGAATTTCCAGGAGTCCGGTCGTCAAGAAGTCTGTCGAGCTCTTCGGCGGGCGGCTTGTTTGAGAGCGCGAATCAGTGGCTATAACGTGCGGCTGCCGCGTAGGTAACCATACGCTTCCGCTTCTCGTCCCAGAGTTTGAGACTTAGACACCGACGAATGTCCCGCACACTGAGGTAAATGGGCCTGAGGGAGCCCAAGTGCGAAATCTTGGACATGGCCTCCGGAAGCCGATAGAAGGGGATTCTGGCGTTCAAGTGGTGCACATGGTGGTAACCGATGTTGCCTGTAAACCAGCCGAGGACGGGGCCCATCTTCGTGTAGCTTGACGAACAAATCGCAGCAGAGACATGATCCCACTTGGGGGGCGTATTCAGCTTCACACCAGGGTAGTTGTGCTGGGAATAAAAAAGATAAGATCCCAGTGCTGAGGCAATAATCAAGGGCAAAAGGAATGCGAAGACGAGTGCACCGGGCGCAAAAATCGCCAGCGCGACCACAGCTACAATATGCAAGAGTAGAGCCACGCCGCAATCCCAGTGACGCTTGGGCTTCGTGAAAAGGGGCTTGATCGTCATGCTATAGAGGAACACGGTCACGTAGCCGGCAAGGAGCGTCAAGGGATGACGTGATATGCCGTAGAGGGCGCGTTCCCATCGAGAGGCAAGCCTGAACCGCTCAGTAGTCATCACCGGAAAGGTGCCGATGCTTTGTTCAAAATTCTTTGCGTTATGCACGTGGTGGTGGTCGTGCGAACGCTTCCACGCGCTGGGAGGGTTCAGCGTTGCGAGTCCGAAGAAGGTGAAGATGGCGGTTGCAGTTGGGGAACCGCGAAAGATCGTACCGTGCTGCTGATCATGGAAGAGGATGAAAAAGCGAACCGTCGTCAAACCCACGAGGTAACTTGCCGCAAGCTGGAGGCCCCAGTGCGGGGCCATGATCGCTGCTGCCATTGCCAGAGCAAGGACAAAAGCAGTGCTTACCAGATGCCACCAACTTCGGGCTCGGCTTTCCTTGGCAAACTCCTTCGTGGCACGAAGAACATCAGCTTTGGTCTGGCGGGAGGAGAGAAGGCACTTTCTGGAGCAACTGGCCGTTTGCAACTATTCAGCCTCTTGAATGAATCGAGAACACACAATTTAATGAAAAAACGCCCACCGTCAGAGCCCCTGAGGGCCCCGGCGGCGGGCGCACGATAACTCGTGTTTAGCGACGGCCTCTCCAGCCGCCGCCACCACCGCCACCACCGCCGCC
>SXGT01164554.1_pt1 | contig 21132 bp, 16 predicted proteins | sample 3176221 | NCBI WGS metagenome assembly SXGT01 (sample SAMN11356862, study PRJNA531348) | freshwater metagenome | isolation source: freshwater sample F1-120 | place: China: Fuxian Lake, Yuxi | collected 2017-12-25
CGCGTCGCCGCTGGTCAGCGCCCGGCCGGCGCGGAGCTGCGCGGCGAGGACACCGCCGACCGGCGTGTCGGTCTTCACCAGCGCCCGCTCCGCGCGCAGCGCCGCCGCCGCGTCCCCGGCCGCCGCCGCGGTGATGCCGCGTAGCCAGTGCAGCTCGATCGCCGTCGACTGGATGCGGAGCAGGTGCGAGCCGGCGACCAGGCCGGCGCGGTCCTCGAGCCGGCGGTGGGCGACGGCGCCCTGGCCCTCGTAGAGATCGACGAGCGTGTCGCACACCAGATCGTAGTAGTGGTGAAGATGAAAGCGTTCTTTGTCGGCGCGGGGCGAACGTGCCCGCTCGGCCTGAGCGCGGGCCTCGGCGGCACGGCCACGGACCAGCCAGCTCACGTTGCTGCGCCAGCCGCGCATGCCGCGCAGCACGTAGGCGTCGCCCCGCTCCTCGGCGTCGGCGAGCACGCGGGCGTGCAGCTCGTTCATCGCCCGCAGCTCGCCCAGCCACCACAGCGACGACACCAGGAAGAAGGTCGCGACATCGATCTGCCAGCGCATCTCGACCGGATCGCCGGCCATGGCCTCGAGCCCACGGGTCAAGCGTTCACGCGCCGTGCCGTGGTGCCCCATCAGATAGGCGCCGATGCCGGCGCACGCTTCGAACAGGCCGAGGCGGGCGCGATCGCCGACGCGCTCCGCGATCACGCGCGTGGTCGCGAGCACGCGCTCGTAGCGCACCTCCGCCGGCAGGCCGGGGATCGCCTGGTAGCCGGCCTCGAGCGCCAGCGCCGAGGCCAGCCGGCGTGGCTCGCCGGCGTCGAGGGCGCCGCGGAGGAACCGCGCCTGGAGCACGCGGCCCAGCATCGGATCGACCAGGGTGAATCCGCTCGAGAGCGACCACAATACGTCGAGCCGATCGAGCGCGGCCGGATCGATCTCGGGCTCCGGGTGCAGGGTGTGGTCGAGGCCGCGCAGCCGGATGCGCAGGCGCTGGTACACGAAGCTGGCCAGGGTGCCTCGCCACGTCGCCGGCAGCCCGACCCCGACGGCGGCGAGGAGCTGGGTGCCCGCGGCGAGCCCGGCCTCGGACTCGCCCGCGCGCAGGAGCTGTTCGACGCGGCGGCGTTCGAACGTGAAGCGCTCGCGACCGCTGGCGAGCGCCGCGGCCTGCTCGAACGCGATCGCCGCCTCGTGCAGGCGGCCGCTCGCGGTGAGGACGTCCGCCAGCCCGGCCAGGAGCGAAAGCCGCGGCTCGCCGGCGACACCGCCGCGCAGGGCGAGCTCGTACAGGGCCGCGGCGCGGTGCAGGGCCACGCGCTCGTGAGCCTCGCGGGCGGCGGCGGCGGCGCGGCCGGCGGCGCGCTCGACGTCGCCGGCGGCGAGCCAGTGCTGGATCGCGACCTCGGGATCGAAGGCGGCCTCACCGTCGAGGGCGGCCGCCAGGCGGGCGTGGAGCACGCGGCGCTCGTCGTCGGACATGTCGGCGATGACGGCCTGGCGGATCCGATCGTGGTAGGGCTCGACCAGCAGCTCGGGCGAGCCGTGGCAGCGGACCAACCGCTCGCTCTCGAGCGCGGCCAGCGCCAGCTCTTCGGTGTGGTCGCCGAGCGCCGAGGCGAGCAGGTTGGCGCGCATCGGCCGCGCCGCCAGCGCCGACGCCTGGATCAGCGCGCGCGCGCGCGCGCCCAGGCGAGCGACGCGGGCCCGCACCACCTCCTCGAAGCTCGCGGCACCGCCGTCCGCGCCGTGGGCGACGGCGAGCTCGGCGAGCAGGAGCGGCACGCCGCCGGCCGAGCCCAGCGGCGCCTCACCAGCGCCGCCGAGCGCGCTCCACAGCTCGTGGGCCTCGCCCGCCGGCAGCTCGCCGAGCGCGACCCGGCCGACCTCGCGGGCGCCGCGGGCCAGGCGCGCGTACCAGGCGTCGATCACGTCGTTCTCGACCGGGCGATGGACGACGACCACCAGAGCGTGCGGCGCGCCCGTGCCGGTGATCAGATCGGCGAGGGCGTGGACCCCGTCGAGATCGCCCCACTGCAGATCGTCGACGACGATCACCATCGGCTGCGCCGACGCCACCGCGGCGAGCATCTCGCGCAGCTGGTTGAGGCCGCGGCGGCGCACGTCGACCGGATCGAGGAGCACCAGCTTGCCCGGCGCGGTCGAGAGCCCGGGCACGCGGCGCATCACCGGGAACAGCCGCAACAGCGCCGACGCGTCGCCGGGCAGGAGCGCGACCCGCTCGAGATCGGGCTGGGTCACAAGGTGGGCGGTGAGGCCGTCGATGACCTGATCGAGCACCTTGAACGGCACGGTCTCGCGCTCGTAGCAGGTACCGGTCAGGGTCACGGCCGCGCCGGCGGCGCCGATCTCGTCGAGGAAGGCCCGCACCAGCGCGCTCTTGCCAATCCCCGACGGCCCGACCAGCGAGACCACCTCCACGCCGGCACGACTGACGGTGAACGCCTGGCGCAGCGCCGAGAGCTCCACGCTCCGCCCGACGAACGGCGGCGGTCGCGAGGCCGCGCGCAGGCGCTCGGTCGACGCCGACGCCTGCCGGCCGAGCACCGCCAGCACGGCGGCGCCGTCGGGGCGATCGCGGGGATCACGCGCCATCAGCCGCAGGCACAGGGCCTCGAGATCGACCGGCACGCCCGGCGCGAAGTGACCGGGCGGCAGCGGCACCTCGTGACGCTTGGCGAACAGCACCTTCATCGGCGGCCCGTGGAACGGGCGCACGCCGGCCAGGACCTCGTAGAGCATGACGCCGACCGCGTACCAGTCGCTGGCCTCGGTCAGCGGCTCGTCGGCGGCCTGCTCGGGCGACATGTACATCGGCGTGCCGACCGCGGCGTTCTCGTGGGTGCGATCGAGCTTCAACCCGCCCAGCTCGGCGACCAGGCCGAAGTCGAGGATGACGACGCGGCCCTCGCGGGTGACCAGCACGTTGCTCGGCTTGATGTCGCGGTGGAGCTTGCCGGTGGCGTGGAGGGCGTGCAGCCCGTCGGCGAGCTGACCGAGCGCGGCGCGCAGGCGGGTCTCGTCGAGAACGCCGGGCACCGTCACCCGATCGGGAAACGACAGGTTGCGCGGCCGGGTCAGCTCGTCTTCCTCGGGCTCGTCCGAGACGGGGCGGACCCAGCGGTGGAAGGGCACGCCCTCGACCAGCTCCATCGTGAACATCCACGCGTCGCCGGCGGTGTAGAGCTCGTGCAGGCGCACCACGTTGTGATGGACGATGTCGGCGAGCAGGCGGAACTCGCGCTTGAACCGGTACAGCTCGCGCCCGCCCCCGGACTCGAGGACCTTGAGGGCGACCTCGTGGCCGCGAGCTCGATCGAGCACGCGATGCACGCTCCCCATCGCGCCGCTGCCCAGCAGCGACTTCACCACGAACCGATCTGCGAGCGCCTCGATGGCTCCCGGCGCCACCACCAAAGAGTAGCGTACCGGCGACCCGCCGGCGGGATGAAGTCACCGCTCCCGGGCGTTGTCCACGGGTGAGCCTCTTGCGCCCCCGTGACCTGCCGTCGGACGTGGCCGCCTCGATCAGCCGCTTCCTCACCTCCGCTGACGACGAGGAGCCGGGGCTGGTCGAGGCGGTGTGGGTCGAGGGCTCGATCGTCCTCGGCGACTACCACCCCGACGTCAGCGACATGGACGTGGTGGTGATGACGAAGCGGCCGCTGGCGCCGCGCGAGCGGTTGCGGGTGCCGGCGCCGCTGTCGGTGACGTGGACGACGCGCGGCACGCTGTCGGCGCTCCCTCCCATCACCGCCGCCACGCTGCACCGCGCCGGCGTCGCCGTGCGCGGCCCTATCCCGCGCGCGCTGGTCCCCGACGTGCCGCGGGCCACGCTGGTCGCGTACGTCGCCGACAACCTCGCGACCTACTGGCAGCCGTGGCTGGCCCGCGCTCGCCGCCCGCTGTTCCGGCTCACCTGCCTGCACCCGCGGCGCGTCCAGTGGGGCGTGTTCGGCGTCCCCCGCCAGTACGTCACCGCGCTCGACGGCTCGATCGTCTCCAAGACCGCCGCCGCCCGCCGGGTGCGCGACCTCTTCGATGCCCGCCACCACCGCATCCTCGACGAGGCGCTGCGCCTGCGCACCGGCGCCGGCGCCCGCCAGTACCGCTCGCCGTTCGCGCGCGCCGCCGCCATGGTCGCGTTCCTCGAGCACGCCATCGAACGCACCCACGCCGTCCTCGGTGTAGGTGTCAGGGCGCCTGCCAGATCACCCGGCGAGGTCCGGCAAGGTTTGGTCACCGCGGCGACGCCAGGTCGTTGATACTGGTCGGGCGGCGGCGGGCACGGCGATTGAACCAGTGGGGGACCATGCTTCGATTCAACTACGTGATGACCACGTGCGCGCTGGTCGGGGCCGCCGCATGCGGCGGTAGCTCCGACTGGTTCCCCGACGACGTCAACCAGAACGCGACCCTGGCGTCGGCCGGCGACGCCGCGGCTGCCAAGGTGTGCAGCGCCTTCGAGGACTACCTCCTCGATCAGTACCGCGGCTCCCTGTTCGTCCGCGTCGCCTGCACCGCGCTCGGCGTCGAGCACACCGAGACCGCGGCGGCGTGCGGCGACTACGTCGACGACTGCATCAACAACCCGCCGGCCGAGGTCCAGGCGGCAGTGTCGTCGATCGTCGCCGGCGCCGGCTGCAGCGCGGTCGCCGACTACGAGTCGACCGGCTGCAGCAAGACCATCTCCGATCTGCGCGCCTGCCTCGACGCGGTCGAACGCGAGGTCACCGAGCTCGAGTACACCATCACCTGCGCCCTGGCCGGCTCGACCCTGCCGCCCGGCTCGCTGACGATCGATCAGCCCACCGAGTGTGCGTCGATCGAGAACGCCTGCCCGCTGCCGGGCTGAGCCCGAGGACGTGCTAGACCTCGGCCGATGCCCATGCCACTCGAGATCGTCGGCCTCGGTAAGGCCGAGGTGAGGTTCGTCTGGGACGAGGGCGAGGAGGACGTGTGGACGGCGCGCACGCTGCGCCAGCGCTGCACGTGCGCGTACTGCCAGTCGGAGGCGACCGGCGAGCGCATCCTCGATCCCGAGAGCGTGCCGGCCGACATCACGGTCGAGAACATGGCGCTGGTCGGCAACTACGGCGTGTCGATCGCCTTCTCCGACAAGCACTCGACGGGGATCTATCGCTTCCGCGAGCTCCACGCCTCGCACCCCAGCCGCAAGGGAGGCACGCCGTGAGCGCCGATCTCGAGACGCTGGCGCGCATCCTCGGCGCCCGCAAGAGCGTGCGCGCCTTCCTGCCCACGCCGGTGCCGCGCGAGCGGCTGGCGGCGGTGTTCGGCGCCGCCCAGTACGCGCCGTCGTGGTGCAACACCCAGCCCTGGCGCGTGGTCGTCACCGAGCCGCCGAAGACCGACTCCGTGCGCACCGCGCTGGTCACCGCGGCCAGGAGCGGCCTGCCCTCGCCCGACGTCGCCTTCCCCATGGATTACCCGGAGCCGTACCTTTCGCACCGGCGCGCCTGCGGCTTCGCGCTCTACGGGGCCATGGGCATCGCCCGCGACGACAAGTCTCGCCGCTACGACGCCTGGCTGCGCAACTACGAGATCTTCGACGCGCCGCACCTGGCGGTGGTCGGCGTCGACCGCCGGCTCGGACCCTATGCGCTCATCGACATCGGGGTCTGGCTCGGCCAGCTCCTGGCCGCCTTCACCGCCGACGGGCTCGCCGCCTGCTCGATGGCGTCGATCGCCGCGTACCCCAAGGTGCTGCGCGCCGAGCTCGGCTTCGCCGACGAGCTCGACCTCCTGTTTGGCATCGCCATCGGCCACGAGGACGCGGCCTCGCCGACCAACCAGTTCCGCACCGCGCGTGGCCCGGTCGATGCCAACGTCACGTTCCTGGCCTGAGTACGCGCCCGATCCCGGTGCTATCCTCCGCGGGCCATGGTGCGCCTCCTCCTTGCCCTGTCGCTGGTCGCCGTCCTCGTCAGTCCCGTGCTCGCGCAGCCCGATCAGCTGCAGAAAGCGCAGGGGCTCTTCGACGACGCCCAGCGGGCCATCGCCACCGGTGACTACGACGGCGCCGCCAGCAAGTTCAAGGCGGCCTACGAGGCGCGGGCCCTGCCCGACCTTCTCTACAACGTCGGCACCGCGTACTACCTGAAGGGCAAGAAGGGCAACGACGCCGAGTCGTACGGCCTGGCCGTCAAGTACTACAACGACTACCTGGTCGCGGTGCCCAAGGCGGCGGACAAGCCCGAGGTCGACAAGGCCATCTCGATCATCAACAAGGAGATCGAGCGGATGAAGGCGGCGGCGGCCACGCCCGAGGCGCCGCTCACGCCGTCGGAAGAGGTCCAGAAGCTCGAGCAGAAGACCCGCTCGCTGGTCGTGATCGAGACCGAGCCCCAGGGCGCCAACATCTACCTCGACGACAAGAAGAACGGCGTGTTCGCACAGACGCCGTGGTCGGGCTCGCTCGACGGCACCCACAAGGTCCTGATCGAGAAGCGCGGCCACAAGTCGAAGGAGTCGACGTTGTCGCCCGATCCCAACCGCCTGGTGATCCTGCAAGTCGTGCTGTCCGAGGAGGACTACCTGGGCTGGCTCGAGATCCGCAGCAACGTGCCGGGCGCCAGCATCTTCCTCGACGACAAGGCCGCGGGCGCGGTCGGCAAGACCCCCTTCTCGGGCAACCTCAAGCCCGGCAAACACACGGTGTGGATCTCGGCCGACGGCTATGACGAGACCGAGCACAAGGTCGAGATCATCGCCGGCGAGACCCACGAGATCGTCGCCAGCCTGACCGGCACACCGGTCGGCTATCTCGACATCCGGGGCTCGGGCCTCGACAACGCCCGGGTCCACGTCGACCGCGATCTGGTGTGCGAGCGCGCGCCGTGCCGCAAGCCGGTCAAGGAAGGCTCGCACACCATCTCGATCTCGCGCAGCGGCTACAAGACTTTCCGCACCCGCGTCGACATCCAGCAGAAGACCGAGCTGTCGATCCGCCCCAACCTCAAGCCCAAGCCGTCGCGCGTCGACGCCGTGGTCGCCTACATCTTCGCCGCGGCGTTCGCCGGTGGCGGCACCTACGCCTTCCTCTACTCGAACAAGCTCGAGGTGGGCGACAAGCACTTCGACAAGAAGGACCAGATCAAGTACGGCGCCTACGGCGGCTGGGGCCTGGGCGCCGTGATCGGCCTCTCGGCCGTTTACTACACGTTCCGCGACAAGGGGCCCCCGTCCACCGGCCAGGTCGAGATGCGATCGATCGCACTCGAGCCGACCATCGGCCCGAACTACGCGGGTCTCGGCCTCGGCGGCCGTTTCTAGCCGCTTCCTGCCGTCACGCCGCGAGTGGCGCGCCGCCCTCGGCCGGGATATCCTCCCGAGCTGAGGGTGGTTGGCATGAAACTACGCATTCTCCTTGTCTTTTCGTTGTCGCTCGCGCTGATCGCAATCGCCGGCGATGCCCGGGCCCAGAGCCCCGAGTGGAAGGCCGCCCAGCAGGCGTTCGACCAGGCCCAGGGCGCGTACCTGGCCGGTAACTACGACGCGGCCGCCGATGGCTTCAAGAAGGCCTACGAGTCGCGACGCATGGGGCAGTTCCTCTACAACGTGGGCGCCGCGTACCACATGAAGGGGAAGAAGAACTCCGACCCCGCCGCGTACCAGCTCGCCGTCGACTACTACAAGAGGTACGTCAACGAGGACAAGGAGGCCGACGACAAGGCCACGGTGCAGAAGACCATCGAGGTCCTCGACGAGGAGATCAAGCGCCTGGCGGTGGCCAAGCCGATCGGCAGCGACAACCCGACCAACACCCCGACCGTCCCGTCGGAGCAGGTGCAGGCGCTGGGTGAGGTCAAGGTCCGCGGCCTGATCGTGATCGAGAGCGAGCCGCAGGGCGCCAACATCTACATCAACGGCAAGGAGAAGGGCCCGTTCGCCCAGACCCCGTGGTCGGGCTCGATGGAGGGTGAGTTCCAGTACCTGGTCGAGAAGCGCGGCTACAAGAGCAAGGAAGGCCGCACCTCGGCCGACCCGTCGCGCCTGATGGTGCTCCAGATCGTCCTCTCCGAGGAGGACTACCTGGGCTGGCTCGAGATCAAGTCCAACGTGCCGGGCGCCGACATCTTCCTCGACGACAAGAACATCGGCGCGATCGGCAAGACCCCGTTCTCGGGCAACTTCAAGCCCGGCAAACACAAGGTGTGGATCTCGGCCGACGGCTACGAGGAATCCGAGCACGACGTCGAGATCATCGCCGGCGAGACTCACGAGATCGCGTCGACGCTCAAGGGCTCGCCGGTCGGCTATCTCAACGTGCGCGGCGTCGGCATCGAGGCCAGCGAGATCCTCGTCGACGGCGTGGTGGTGTGCCCGCGCGGCCCGTGCCGCAAGCCGGTGCGCGAGGGCGTGCGCCGCATCACCGTGCGCCGCCCCGGCTACAAGCCGTACACCACGACGGTCGACGTGCTGCAGAAGACCGAGATCTCGGTGAAGGCCATGCTGGTCAAGAAGCCGGGCCGCGGCGACGCTGTGGTCGCCTACGTGTTCTCGGCGGCGTTCCTGGGCGGCGGCATCTACCTCGGCCTCGAGACCAACAAGATCCGCGACGAACTGCGCGGCGCGATCGACGCCGGCAACCCGCCCATCGACCAGTCCGACCCGCGCTTCACCCGCGGCAAGTACATGGCGATCGGCGCCAACGCCGCCTACGGCCTGGCCGGCATCGTCGGCCTGATGGCGGTCTACTACACGTTCCGCGACAAGGGCGCACCGTCGACCGCGACCGTCGAGGTCCGTGCCCTCGCGCTCACCCCGACCATCGGCCCCGGCTACGGCGGCCTCAGCATGGAGCTGTCATGGTGACCCGCCGCATCGTCCTGGCCGCCGCGGCCGCCGCGCCCCTCGCCGCCTGCAACTGGGCTCAGTTCGACGAGCTCACCGACGAGGCCTGGGTCGACCGCGTCACCAAACCCGAGGCCACCGACTCGCGCCAGTACGGCGCGGCGCTGGTCGGCTTGAACGCGCGCGACGCCGGCGCCCGCGCCTTCGTCCTCGGCCGCTCGCGGGCCAGCCTGTCGACGCTGGCCTACGACGACGAGGGCAAACGCCAGGCGGTCGAGGCCATCGACCCGCGGGCGACGCTCTCGTTCGCCGGCTTCCCCGATCGCCCGGCGCTGGCGATCGACCCCGACACCGATCGGGTCGCGTTCACCGTCGTCATGGGCGAGAACGTCGATCCCACCCGCGTCGCCGTCTACGAGGGAGCCAACCTGGCCGCGGTCAAGTCGGTGGTGCTGTCGGCGCAGCACGAGGTCGACGGCACCCAGCGCCACAACATCTACGCCGAGGGAATCTCGTTCGCGACCCTTCCCGGCTTCGGCATGGACACGATCAAGGACCTCGTCGTCGCCCGCGGCCCACAGCTGGTGGTGATCCAGGACTACTCCGAGGCCGACAGCGGGACCACGTTCGCCCTCAAGGGCTGCCGCGCCGCCGACACCTCGTTCGACTGGTCGTACGCGGCGATCGTCGCCAACATCATCGACGATACCACCCACGCCGGCCCCGAGATTCTGATCTCGGTCGGCGAGGAGCGGCGCGATGGCATGTCGGAGATCCTGGTCCTCGACCCGGCGCAGGTCACGCAAGGCTACGAGACCACGATGAGCTGCGAGGCCAACGCGGCCGCGCTGACGCGCATCACCTCGGTCGAGGCGCCGGTGGACCTGGGCGCGCGTATGCTCGCCGCCCAGTTCCCCGACGTGGTCGATCCGGCGCCCGGCTTTGCCCTCGACGATCTGGTCTACACCGCGCCTAGCCTCAACAAGGTCTTCGTGCGCTTCGGCGGCGGCGGCGGCGCCGAGGTCAGCCCCGGCGAGGCCGGCAGCGAGTTCGGCGACTCGGTCCTCACCGCCGACATCTTCGACGACGACGGCGTGCCCGAGCTGATCGTGGGCGCGCCCCGCAGCGATCCCGACGGCATCTCCAACGGCGGCTCGGTCTATATCTATCGCTTCCGCACCACGCCTCAGCCGGGCTTCGACCTGGCCATGACGCTGCGGGCGGCCGAGCCGGTCGAGGAGGAGCGCTTTGGCAAGAGCGTCGCGGTGGCGCCGTTCGGAGCCACCGGCACCAAGAAGGTGCTGATGATCGGCGCCGAGGGTGAAGTGTTCACGTACTTCCGGACCACGGAGTACGACGACGTCCGAACCGGTCGCGCGCCCTGAGAGGTATTTGATCCCACGTGGCCCGGTACTGGTGTCCCAACTGTCATCAGTTCTACACCGAGGCCGGATATTGCCCGTTCGACGGCGCACGCCTGTCGATCCCGCCGGATGCGATCTCGCAACCGGCGCGGGCGATCTCCGCGCACGACGGTGAGGACGCGATCCGCGCGCTCTTGCAGACCGACAGCGCCGGGATCTACGAACGCCTGGTCGGCCAGACCCTCGACGGCCGCTACCACATCGAGCGCAAGATCGGCGAGGGCGGCATGGGCGTGGTCTACGCCGCGCGCCACCTGATCATCGAGCGGCCGCTGGCGGTCAAGGTGCTCAAGCGCGAGGTGGCGCGCGACCAGAGCACGATCAAGCGCTTCGTGCAGGAGGCCAAGGCAGCGTCGCGCATCGGCCACCCCCACATCGTCGACGTCACCGACTTCGGCACCACGCCCGACGGCCTGACCTACTCGGTGATGGAGTACGTCGACGGCTCGACGCTGTCGTCGGCGATCAAGCTGTCGGCGCCGCTGCCGCTCGAGCGCATCCTGCCCATCGCGGCCCAGATCGCCCAGGCGCTGGGCGCCGCCCACGCCAAGGGCATCGTCCACCGCGACCTCAAGCCCGAGAACATCTTCCTCATCAACCGCGACGGTCGCCGCGACTTCGTCAAGATCGTCGACTTCGGTATCGCCAAGGTCACGCCGATCGACTCCAACGCCCCCGCCGAGGGTCCGCGCCTGACCCGCGCCGGTGCCGTGTTCGGCACGCCCGAGTACATGGCGCCCGAGCAGGCGGCCGGCCGCAGCGACACCGATGGCCGCGTCGACGTCTACGCGCTGGGCACGATCATGTACGAGATGCTCACCGGCCGGGTGCCGCACAAGTCGGAGAGCATGGTGCGCACGCTGGCCATGCAGATGCTCGATCCGATCGAGCCGCCGTCGAAGGTGCGCCCCGACCTGCACGTCGCGCCCGAGGTCGAGGCGGTGGTCATGCGCGCCCTGGCCAAGAAGCGCGAGCATCGCTACCAGACGATGAGCGAGCTGTACGACGCCATCAAGTCGGTGGCGGGCACCATCGACCTGTCGCAGCCGGTGTCGTCAAGCGTCACCGCGCAGAAGCAGGTGCTGCAGCTCCAGCCGTTGCCGCCGGGCGCGGCCGGCCCTGGCGAGAAGACCGTGCGGCCGCCGCGCGAGACGCTGGAGTCGGCGCCGCCGCCGCCGATGCCGCCGGTCACCGCGTCGGACACCGACATCACGCGCGCCGGCGCCCGGCGCATGAAGGACGAGCCGGCGTTCGTGACCCGCGAGCCGCGGGCCGAGACCTTCCAGATCCACGACGACGACGAGCCGGAGGCGCGGGCGCGCTCGCGCTGGCCGCTGGCGATCGGCGCCATCCTCCTGTTCGGCGCCGCCGGCGTCGCCGCGGCGTTGCTCCTGTCCAAGAAGAACGCCGTCGAGCAGGCGCCCGACGCGGCGGTGGTGGCCGAGGTCCTCGTCGACGCCGGGCTCGTGGTCGAGATCCCCGCCGACGCCCAGGTCGTCATCGAGATCCCCGCCGACGCCGGCGTCGAGGCCGACGCCGGCAAGGTGGTCGGCGTCCGCCCCAACCGCGACGCCGGGCTGGGCGTGGTCATCGATCTGCGCAAGGACGGCGGCATCGGCCGTACGCCCGAAGAGCGCGGCAACGTCAGCATCGAGGTCATCACCCGCCCCGACGGCGGCATCCTCTACATCGACCAGTCGTACCGTGGCCCGGGCGGCACCCACCTCGAGGAGCGGCGCGGCACCAAGGTCAAGGTGAAGTGCACCCTGCCCGGCTACGACCCCGGATATCTCGACCTGAAGTTCGACGGCAAGACCGAGGTCGCGATCTGCTCGATGACCCGCACGGTGAAGTGCATTCCCGGGATCAAGAACCCGTTCGACGACTGTCCGGACTGATGGCGAGGATCGTCCCGCTCCTCGCCATCTCGCTGCTCGCCGGCGGCTGCGGTGGTGCGCGCTCGTCCGACACCGCGAAGCTGCCGGCCCCGCCCACGTGCACGCCGCATCCGCAGGTGCAAGCCGAGGAGACGGCGGTCGCCGAGCGGAACCAGGCCGCGTTCGCGCGCGCCCTCGCCGAGCAGGGCCTGCGCGAGCCCGACTTCACCAGCGACTACTTCGACTCGAGCGACGCCGCGGGACGCGAGTGGCAAGTCGTCGACGACGCCGAGGGCCGCACGCTCCTGGCGCCGGTGAGCTACCTGTCGTGCGGCGTCTCCAACCCGTGGCGGCTGGCGCAGGACGGCAGCGGCGGCGTGTCGGCGCTCGTCATCAGCGACCGCCCGACGACGACGCAACACCTGGCGATCTGCGGCTGCCAGGTCGACATCCCGATCACCTGCGGTGGCGCGGCGCCTCAGCCGGTGCGCTGGCGCTGGCGCATGCCGGCAAGCACGAAATGGAACGGCCCGCTCAGCGTGGTCGTCGACCGCGAGACGCTGACGACGTCGTTTGCGGGGCGTGGCGACGGCAAGGTGTGCCCGACGCCGACCGCGCCCCCGTGACGCGAGATCAGCTCACTTGGGCGGATCGGCCGGCGGAGCGCCCCCGGGGGGCGGGCCGCCGAGGCCGAGCTGCTGCATGAAGGCCGCGCTGTTCATGAACATCCACGCCTTGTCGACCTTGCCACCGGCGAAGTGGTTGATCTCCACGTACGGTACGTCGAACTTCTTGCCGGTCTTGTCGAGGCCCATGGCCGCGAACGTCCCGTCGTTGGTGCCGGTCGCGTTGCCGACGGCGACGACGTAGTCGCCGGCGCCCCACGCGGTCTTGACCGTCAGCTTCATGTCGGAGAAGCCGGCCCAGAACTCTTCGAGGCCCTTGGTCATCTCGGCGAGGGTCTGGTCGGCGGGCGCCGACTGCTCGGACCACACCACGTTCTCGGCGAAGGTGGCGGCCAGCCCCTTGATGTCGTGCTTGTTGAAGGTCTCGATGCCGGCCTGGTACGCGGCCACGTTGGCGCTCTCGGTGGCGTCGCCCTTGGCGAGGACCACCAGCTTCTCCGGCCACGCCGCGGCCGGACCGCGGAACGGCACCTCCTTGGGCAGGAGGCCGAGCTGGCCCATGAACGACGCGCCGTCGTTGAGGAACCAGTCGTGGGTCGCCTTGCCCTGGGCCAGGTCGAGCTCGGTCGCGTGGAAGGACAGGATCGACACCTTCTTGCCGGTGGCCGGGATGTCCCCCATCGGCGACTTCATGACGCCGTCGTGGGTCCCGGTGAATAGCTGGATGGCGGCGATGTTCTTGCCGTTGACCAGGGTGAGCTGCGCCTCGCCCTTGGTGTCCGACATGGCGTCGGCGTACTTCTTGGCCTCGGCCACGATCGCCTCGTTGCCCTTGGCCTGCATGCCCATGCCCATGTCGTCGCTGACGGCGTCGGCGGCGAAGCAGTTCTTGAAGTCGTCCCACGTGCGGCCGTTGAAGTGGCCCCAGCAGGCCGCGTACATCTTGGCCGCGTCCTCCTGGGTGAGCGCGGTGGCGGGCGCGCCGGTGGCGCTGCCGCTGCCCGACGCCGAGGCCGAGCCGCTGCCCGACGCCGAGGCCGAGGCCGAGCCGCTGCCGGTGGCGTCCTGGTTCTTCTTCTTGCAGGCGGTGCCGGCGCCGACGGTGGCGACGAGCGCGAACGAAAACATCCCAGCCCTGATCACTGATCGCATGGAGTCCCTCCGAAATGTGGAGGGACTCTACACGCGCTCGCTAGCGAATGCCGGCCGGCGGGCGCGCGAAACCGCGGTCGCCGGGGAACGGATCAGCGGTCTCGCGGGTCATGATCTCGTCTGCGTCCGGGAGCGGCTCGACCAGGATGCCGAGAGCTTTGAGGCCGGCGGTGTCGTTGTAACGGAGCTCGGCGACGGCGACCGGGCGGTCGCTCGAGCGCACGAAGCGGGTGTAGCTGGCGGCCGAGTAGCGCTGCTCGCCGAACTCGGTGCCGAGCCCGAGGCGCTCCTTCTCGGCGGGCTTGTCGCCGCAGCAGCGCTCGTCGCGGTCGCGGACATCGCGGGGCGGAGGCACCGGAGCCACCGCGCCGCCGACCGAACCGCCCGAGCCGCTGCCGGAGACCGACGTGGTGGGCGCCTCGGCCTCCCCGCCGCGGTCGTCACCGCTGGTGTCGGGCGCGGGCCGCTTGGCGGCGACGCGGCCGCTGCCGCCACCGCCGCTGGGAGCGCGCGAGTGCGAGCCCGGCGAGCCGCGATCGAGGTAGCCCTCGACCTTGTCGCCGTACCCGTCGTCTTCGTCGTAGTAGTAGGGCTCGTCGGGTTCATCGACGATGATCTGAGGCGCGGCCTGCTCGGCGAAGAGCGCGACGGCGATCACGCCGACGTTGCGGGCCTTGCCCTTCTTGCCGGCATAGCTGCTCTTGACCGACGAGAAGCGGAAGGCGGCGACGTCGGAGAGGGACGTGCGCCAGCCCTCGATGAGGACCTGGCCGTGGGCGGGAACGACGTAGCCGCGCTTGCGCAGGTCACCGGTCTCACCATCGATCACGTCGATGCCGTCGACCGAGACCACTGCCTCGATGCGGGTGTCGGTGGGGTTGGTGACGCGGATGGTGTAGCGACCGCCGTTGGAACCGTGGACGTAGTAGCGGCCCTTCTGGAAGAAGGTGTCGAGGGTGCCGCCGTCATCGGCGATCACCTCGACCTGGTACGGCGAGCGCACCGCATCGGGCGCGACCGCGATCGGCACCATCGGCCGCATCGACGGCGGCGTGACCCGATCGGCGTACGCCGCGGTGCAGCCACCCAGGAGCGAGAGCGAGAGGAGAGAACCAAGGAGCAGTCGTCGCGCCATGCCTCCTACGACGGACGAGGCCGTCCGATGATCTACCGATAATGGATTGGCGCGCTTGCGCCGAAACCCCGGCGATCTCCTGTGTATAGTCCGCCGCATGGCGAAGAAGCCCCCGAAGGCCAAGGACAAGCCCGCGGCCAAGCCTGCGAAATCAGCCAAGCCGGTGGCCAAGCCGGCCGCTCCCGCAGCCAAGAAGAAGCTGGCGGCGGCGGTCGCGATCGACATCGTCGCGTCGGATCCCGGCCTGTTCGCGCCGCTCACACCCGGTGAGGTCGCCGACGCCGTGCGCACACTCACCGAGGATCGGCGCGTCACCGGCATGGCCAAGGTCGGCCGCTACCGCGTGATCGCCACCGAGCCGCTGGTGGTCAAGCCGCCGCACTGGATGGCCGGCCATCGCCTGGCCCGCGTCGTGGTCTACGACTACGCTGCCGATCGGTGCGTCGACGCGTGCGTCGATCTCGACGCCGGCGTGGTGGCGAACCTCGACATCAACAAGGCCCAGCCGATGCTGTCGCGGGAGGAGGAGTCGGTCGCCATGTCCGTGGCCGTGGTCGACGAACGCGTGCGCGACAAGCTGGCGCTCGGCGACGAACCGCTGGTCACGATGCACTACTGGGGCAAGGACGCCAACGACGCGGCGTACACCCGGCGTTCGGCGGCGGTGGTGTTCGGACGGCCGGGCGGCCATCCCTCGGTGGTCGCCGTGGTGGATCTCCTCGACAACAACGTGACCGCGGTCGTCCCCGCGGCGCAGTGGTGAGCAGCGAGGACCGACAATGAGCAACGTCATCGCCGAGGCCAACTGGAAGTTTCACTGGCGGCTCACCGAGTCGGCCGGGATCATGGTGTACCTGGCCGAGTACCGCGGCCGGCGCGTCCTGTGGGAAGCGTCGATGCCGTACGTCACGATCGATCACCAGCGCGACGAGATCGAGGTCGGCAGCGAAGGCGCAGAGACCCGCGGCCCGTGGTGGGTCCCGCTCGGCACCCGCACGCTGGCTGGCAACGTGCGCGTGCAACCGTTCCGCGGCGGCATCGAGCTGTCGGCCAACTTCGTGGCCGGGCCCTACAGCTACATGCAGCTGTGGCGCTTCCACGACGACGGACGCATGTGCCCGTGGCTCACGGTCTACGGTACCGGCGTCCACGACCAGCACACGTATCACCCGCACTGGCGCTTCGACTTCGATCTCGACGGCGCCGGCCACGACGCCCTCGAGTACTTCGCCGACGGTGCCTGGGTTCGCGTCGAGGAGGAGGGCTGGTTTCCCTCGACCGGCGAGGCCGACGAGAATGGTTTCGTGTGGCGCCAGATCGACTTCGGCACCGGCTCGTCGGTCAACGTCCGGCCCCACACCTGGGACGACGCCGAGCTGTTCGCAGTGCGTTACCACGACGGCGAGTGGGCCCCGTTCTCGCCCCGTTCGGCGGCCGGCGCCGCGCCCTTCCCGGCCGCCTACATCGGCCGCGAGCCTCTCGAGAATCAGGACGTGGCGCTCTGGTACGTCGCCCACGTCCACTTCGATCAGTCGTTCCCGTACACGTCGGGCCCGTGGATCAGGCTCGACGGCTTCGGCGGCAAGTAAATGCGTCCTGCGACTCGGTGACGCTCGGGCGGCTGAGAACGAACGAAGCGGGGGGAATCAGGCCGCGGCGCCGTGGCACTTCTTGTACTTCTTGTCCGAGCCGCACGGACACTGGTCGTTGCGGCCGGGCTTGGGCGCGTCGTTGACGATCGTGCCCTGGGACTCGCCGGCGCGGCGGCCGGTGAGGGCGGCGTCGAAGGCCTCGATCACGACCTGGGTCGGCTTGTAGATGACGGCGGCGGTGTCGGCGGCCATGGCGGCCTCGCGCACGTCCTCCTCGACCAGCTCGCGCAGCTTGGCGCAGATGTAGGGCTGCGACACGAGCAGGGACGGCGACATGCGCTCGTGGATGGGCTTGTCGGCCAGGCCCTCGATCGCCGACAGCGCGGTGGTGACGGCGGTGTCGGCGTCGGCCAGGTTCTGCGCGGTGAGGCGGGGCAGCGTGCCCTCGTGGCCGCGATCGAACATCGCCCACACCAGCGTCGCGTAGAACACCGAGGCCTCGCCGACCTTGTCGCCGTGCTCGCCGCGGGTGGCGGCGGCGTACTGGAGGAGATACGGCTGTTCGCGCTGGAGGCGCGCCGCCAGCTTGTTCATCGCCTTCTTGTCACCGCGCTGATCAAGGCGGGTGAAGGCGGTGATGGTGCGGTCGACGTCTTCGGCAGGCACGGCGGCGGAGGACATGAGGCCGCATGTTGGTGAGCCGACGGCCGCGCGTCAAGAGGAGGGCGGCCACGGTGAACACGAGCACCGCGCTGGCGCGCGGATCGCCGCCGCCGGCGCCACAGCAGCCGCCGGGCTCGTCGATGTCCTCGGGCTCGGGCGGGACCCCTGCGCCGGCCAGCGCAGCACCGAGGATGCGCGCGCGCTCGCCGTCGGTGGGGACGGTCTCGACCGGGAAGCCAGTGACCGCGGCGCGCCAGGGCGACGCCTGCACCAGCGCCGCGATGCCGCCGTCGGGATAGGTGAGGAGCGGCGCGCCGCCGCCGGCCACGGCGAGCACGTCGGGTGCGTCGGCGTCGTAACCGCCGGGACCGCGGTCGTCGAAGGTGAAGGTCTCGCCGGCGAGGGCGCCGCTGCCCTGGAGGCTGTAAGTGCCTGCGTCGTCGGTGGCGAAGCCGGCCCCGAGCCCGGAGAGGAAGGCCGCGTCGTCGGTGGCCAGGCCGCCTGCGGCGTCGACGCCGGTGAGCACGAGGGCGCCGCCGCCGTCGAGGAACGTGGACAGCGCGGCCCGATCGGCGGCGGTGAGCGGCGCCGGCTCCTCGCCGCCGAGCCAGACCACGGCGCGGTAGTCAGCGAGCGAGACCGCGCCGGCGCGCACGGCATCGACGGAGGCGACCGCGTAGCCGTATCCAGCGGTGCCGAGCGCGCGGCCGATACGACCGCCGTGGCTGGCGTCGTTGATGCGGCTCTCGTAGGCGCGATCGATGGTGCCGAGGCCTCGGCTCGAGAGATCGTCGCGGAAGAGCATGGCGCCGTCGAGCCGGGTGAAGCCGGCGACGACCAGCACGTCGGGCAGCTCGCCGCGGCCGTCGGCGCCGACCACCGGCGACGGCCGCGAGCGACCACCGCCGTTGTGGGCGGCGATGCGCGCGAAGCGAGCGGCGCCCAGCTCGGCGACCGGGATGGCGAGGGAGAGGCCGTCGGCGGCGCGGCCGTCATCGAAGGCGCGGCCGTCGGACGAGAGGTGCACGGTGTAGCCGGTGGGCGCGTCGCCGCCGGCCGGATCGGCCGCAGGTGGCGCCCACGCCAGCTCGAGCCCCCCGCCGCTCCAGCGGGCCCGCACCTGGGTCGGCGCGCCCGGCGGCAGGGTCAGCCCGGCACCGTCGCGGGTCGCGAAGTAACGGGCGATGCCCTGAGCGATGGCGCGCGCGGCGAGGTGACGGAAGGCCGGCTCGCGCAGCGCGTCGGCGTCGGCGAGGGTGTCGTGGAAGGCGACCTCGATGAGCGTCGCCGGCATCTCGGGGTTGTGGCTGGGGTTGACCTCGCCGAAGTAGGCGGTGTGCTGCTGGCGATCCTGCCAGGCGGGATCCCAGCCGGCGCGCAGATCGGCGAGCAGCTCGCGGTGGATCGCGTCCATGAGCTGGAGCGAGCCAGGCACGCCGCTGAACTCGGAGAGCGGCCCGAACGAGCTCGGGCCGTACGCGAACGACGACGTGCCGCGCGCCGGGCTGGGCGCATTGGTGTGCCAGGCGACGTAGACCGCGTCCTCCCCGGTCTCGTGGTCCCAGGCCGAGAAGCGCGAGCGGGTACCGACGTCGTCGTTGCCGTCCTCCGCGGCATAGTCCCACACCGTCGACGGCGCGCCGTTCCACTGGGCGGCGTAGCGAGCGGCGTCCTCGAAGGCCGGCCGGCCGCTGGTGCCCTGGCCGCGATCGATGCGGCTGCCACCGCCGCCGGCCCGCACCGCGTCGATGGAAAGGGTCGCGCCCGGGCTGGCGGAGTCGGCAAGCAGCTCGATCGAGCGGCGCTCGGGCGGATCGGAGGCGAGGAAGCGGTAGCTGCCGATCAGCACCCAGGTCGAGCCGTGGCGGCGCTGGTCGACGCGGACCTCGCTGTCGCCGCCGGCGTGGTGGATGACGTAGTGCGCGTCGGGCGCGCGATCGGCGGCCTGCACCCACGACAGGTAGACCAGGCCCTCGAGATCGGCGGCGGGCGCGAGGGTCCACAGGGCGACGCGATCGGGCGACGCCGTGGCGGTCGCGATCTGCGAGGTGCCGGCGGTGAACGGGTTGGCGGCGCCGGTCAGCGGCAAGGTCGGCGTCGCGAAGCCGGCGCTGTCGGGGGTGGTCGCGGCGGTGACGGTGGCGCCGGCGTCGGCGTCGTCGACGAGGACGAGCTCGGGCGACATGTCCGCTTCCCGGACAGGGACGACGTAGGCGCCCATGTCGTGGAGGAGCGGGATCAGGTGCTGGGAGATGGTCTCGGTCGAGATGAAGTCCTCGACCAGAGAGTGGGTGTTGCCGCGCTGGGCACGCCAGCGTCCGAGGCTGGCGTCCCAGACCCAGCCATGGCCGGCGGAGACGTAGATAGTCTTGCCGGCCAGGGCGCCGGCGGCGGATCTCGGCCCGATGTGGAAGAAGGGCGAGGGCGAGGAGAGCGGGAGCGGCGTTGCGCCGGTTCGAGCGGGAGGCGGGCCGGCGCGAAGGGCGATGGCGGGATCCTCGAGGTCGCCGTCGGCGAGCGCGGTGGAGGCGAGAGCGCAGAGGCCGAGGGAGACGAAGGAGAGGGGGCCCGAGCGCATCAGGGCGATGGTAAGGCCCCGGACGGTAGAAGGTAAGGGTAAGGGTAAGGGCAAGGGTGGTCAGGCGATCATGGCATCGCTGACGTCCGCGCGGCGCGCGGACGTCAGCGCCCAGGCGATCGCGGTCACGGTCCTGAGGACTTCCTGCTCCTCGTTGCCCGAGAGCACGACCGGGGCGCCGCCGATGAGCTCGTTGATCCAGCCGGTCAGGCTCACCGGCGGCATCATCTCGAGGCCCTCGCGGAGGAGCCGATCCTCGACGCGGGGCGGCTCGACGCCGTCTGAGATGCTCATCGCCGCGTGCAGCCGGCAGGCGGCGTCGAGGGCGACCGCGAAGGCGTCACCGTCGGGTGCCCACAAGCGCCGCTCGAGGAAGCGGACCACGGTGGGTTGCCGGATCGCGAACCACGACAGCTCCTTGGCGGTCTGCATGGCTCGACGCTAGGCCCGGCCGCGAGCGTGGCCAAGTTTTCGGAAACGACGGGTTGGGGTATGGTCCGCGCCATGACCCGAGCCGCCTACATCGTCGACGGAGTCCGCTCGCCCTTCGGCCGCTACGGCGGTGGGCTCGCCGGGGTCCGCGCCGACGATCTGCTCGCCCGCGTGATCGCCGCCCTCGTCGAGCGAACCCAGATCCCGGCCGATCGCATCGACGAGGTGATCGCCGGCTGCGCCAACCAGGCCGGCGACGACAACCGCAACGTCGCTCGCATGTCGGCGCTCCTCGCCGGGTTCCCTGTGTCCGTCCCCGGCGTCACCGTCAATCGCCTGTGCGGCTCGGGTATGCAGGCCGTCGCCGACGCCGCGCGCTTGATCGCCACCGGCGAGGCCGAGCTGGTGATCGCCGGCGGCGTCGAGCACATGACGCGGGCGCCGCTGGTCATGGGCAAGCCCAACGAGGCCTACCCGCGCGGCAACCACACCGTGTACGACACCACGCTCGGCTGGCGCTTCACCAACCCGCGCATGACCGAGCTGCACGAGACCCTCGGCATGGGCGAGACCGCCGAGCGCGTGGCGCGCGAGGTCGGCGTCTCGCGCGAGGCCCAGGACCGCTTCGCCGCGCGCTCGCAGGAGCGCTGCGCCCGGGCCCAGGCCGCCGGCCGCTTCGCACGCGAGCTGGTGCCCATCACCACCGGCACCGATCGCAAGACCGGCGCGGCCATCCAGGTCACCGCCGACGAGCACCCTCGGGCCGACAGCACCTACGAGAGTCTGGCCAGGCTCAAGCCGGTCTTCGCCAAGGACGGCACGGTCACCGC
>SXGT01339580.1_pt1 | contig 21130 bp, 19 predicted proteins | sample 3176221 | NCBI WGS metagenome assembly SXGT01 (sample SAMN11356862, study PRJNA531348) | freshwater metagenome | isolation source: freshwater sample F1-120 | place: China: Fuxian Lake, Yuxi | collected 2017-12-25
ACCTCGTTGACCATTCCCGGCATCCGCTACGTGGTGGACACCGGGCTGGCCCGCCTGAGCCGGTACAATCCGCGCACCCAGACCCAGCGCCTGCCCATCGAAGCCATCTCGCAGAGCAGCGCCGCCCAGCGCCAGGGCCGCTGCGGGCGCGTCACCGAAGGGGTCTGCGTGCGGCTCTATCCCGAGGCCGAGCTGTTGGCCCGCCCCTACTACACCCAGCCCGAGATCCAGCGGGCCAATCTGGCCGAGGTCATCCTGCGCATGCTCGACCTGGGGCTGGGCCAGGTGGAAGACTTCCCCTTTCTCGACCCGCCCCAGCCCCAGGCCATCCACGGAGGGTACCAGCTCTTGGAGGAGTTGGGGGCCCTCGACCCCCAGCGCCGGCTCACCCTGCTGGGCCGGCGTATGGCCCGGTTGCCCACCACCCCCACAGTGGCGCGTATGCTCTTGCAGGCCCAGGAGGAGGGCGCCCTCGAGGAGGTGCTGGTCATCGCCGCCGGCATCAGCGCCCAGGACCCGCGCGAGCGGCCCGCCGACCAGCAGGAGGCGGCCGACCAGCAGGAGGCGGCCGACCAGATGCACCGCCGCTTCGCCCATCCCCAGTCCGATTTTCTGGTGCTGCTCAATATCTGGAACGCCTACCACACCGAATTGGACGAGTTGCAGACCCAGAGCCGCATGCGCCGTTTCTGCCGCACCCATTTCCTGTCCTATATGCGTATGCGCGAGTGGCGAGACATCCACGCCCAGCTGAGCGACACCCTGCGCGAGCTGGGCGATTTCACCGGGAATCGGGAACCGGCCCCGTACGAGGCGGTGCATCGGGCCATCACCAGCGGCCTCTTGAGCAATATCGCCCACAAGAAGGAGCACAATCTCTACCAGGCGGTGCGCAGCCGCGAGGTCATGCTCTTCCCCGGTTCGGGGCTCTTCCAGAAGAAGGCGCCGCGGCCCGGCGGCGAAGCCGCGGGCAAAGGGCAGGACAAAAACCAGGACAAAGGCGCGCCGCCTTGGATTGTGGCTGCGGAGATGGTCGAGACCTCGCGCCTCTTTGCCCGCACCACCGCCCGCATCGACCCGGCCTGGCTCTTGGAGCTGGGCGGGCATCTGTGCCGATTTTCCTACAAAGACCCGGCCTGGAACACCCGGGCCGGGCGGGTGTTGGTGCGCGAGACCGCCAGCCTCTACGGCCTGGAGATCGCCACCCGGCAGGTGCCCTACAGCCGGGTGGACCCCAAGGCCGCCACCGAGCTCTTCATCCGCCAGGCCCTGGTCGAGGACCAGATCCGCGCCAGCCACGCCTTTTTGGAGCACAACCGGCGGCTGCGCGAGAAGGTGGAGACCTGGCAGACCCGGGTGCGCAGCCGCGAGGGGGTGGACGTGGACCAGGCGGTGTACGAGTTCTACGCCCGCCAACTGGAGGAGATCTCCTCGGTACACGACCTCAACCGGCTGGTGCGGGCCAGGCGGGCGGCCGAGCCGCAGTTCCTCTTTATGAAGGAGGAGGACCTGCTGGGCGACCGGAAACTGCGCGGTGACCTGGACGCCTTCCCCGATGCCCTGGTGCTGGACGGCCAGGAACTGCCCCTCGAGTACGCCTACCGCCCCGGCCAGGAGGAGGACGGGGTGACGGTGAAGCTGCCCTACAAGCTGGTCGACGCCATCGACCCGCAGATACTCGAATGGCTGGTGCCCGGCCTGCTGGAGGAGAAGATCGCCTGCCTGCTGCGCTCCCTGCCCAAGGCCCTGCGCCGGCAATTGATGCCCATCAACGACAAGGCGGCCCAGATCGCCGCGCAACTGCAGCCCACCCATCCCACCTTCCTCGAATCGCTATGGGCCTTTGTCACCCGCCAGTACGGGGTGCGGGTGCAGCCCGGCGACTGGGACCCGAGCGAGGTGCCCGAGCATCTGCGCATGCGCGTCGAGGTGCAGGGGGTGGAAGGCAAACCAGTGCTGGCCAGCCGCGATCTGGAGGAGTTGAGCCAGCGGCTGGACCACCACGACACCCCCACTGAACTAGATGCCTGGAAAACAGCCGCAGCCCAATGGTCGCGCCAAGGGCTGAAGGGCTGGACCCTGGGCACCCTGCCCGAGCGGGTGGAGGTGGCGGCGGTGGCCGGGTTGCCGCTGTGGGGATACCCGGGCCTGGAGGCGGCCGAGGGCGGGGTGAATCTGAGGCTCTACAAGGTCCGCGAGGAAGCCGAAGCCGGCAACCGCGCCGGGTTGCTGCGCCTCTACGAACAGGACCTGGCGGCCGAACTGGCGTACCTAAAAAAAGAACTCGGTGGCCTAGCCCTGTTCAAGGACCTGTATCGGTCCCTGGGCAGCATGCAGGAATTGCAGGAGGATGCCCTGATCCACCTGAAGACCTACCTCTTTGGCCGCGAGGCGCTGTACCCTCTCGACGAGGCTGCCTTCGCCGCTGGCAAGGAACGGGCCAAGGAGCGATTGCGGGGGCTGGCCCCGCAATTCATCGAGTGGTTCGAGGTGTTGCTGCAGACCTACAAACAGATCCGGCTCTGCGCCAACCCCTACCCCGGCATCGACGCCGATGTGCAGCGCCTGCTGCCCAAGCGGTTTCTGCAGCAACGCACCTACGAGCGACTGCCCCACCTGCTGCGGTACCTCAAGGCGGTGCTGCTGCGCGCCGAACGGGCGCGGCTAAACCCGGCCAAGGACGCGCAGCGGGCAGCCCAGGTGCAGCCCTACCAGCAGACCCTGGAACGGCACCTCCAGGCGGGGGGTGCCAGCCCACAGCGGCGCGCCCTGACCGAGGAGTGCTGCTGGTTGGTCGAGGAGTTCCGGGTTTCGCTTTTTGCCCAGGAATTGGGCACGGCCCAGCCAGTGTCGGCCAAGAGGCTGGCGCAGAAGTTCGAGCAACTGGCACCGGCCCGGTGATGGTGATCCGGGCGCTGATTTTTGATCTGTGCGACACCCTGGTGCGCACCGCCGGCATTACCAAACTGGAGGAGGTGCCGGGCATCCCCAGCGGCGAGGAGGTGGAGCGCTGGCTGCGGGCCAGCCCGCTTTTCCCCGCCTACGAGCGGGGCGAGATCGACACCGAGACCTTTCTGGGGGCGCTGCGTGCGGATCTGGGGCTCCAACTCTCCACCGGCGAATTGGAGGCTGCCTTTGCGGGGCTCATCCTGCACGAAATCGAAGGTATGCCCCAGCTCTTGCAGGCCCTGCACCCGCACTATCCCCTCTATGCCTTGTCCAACAACAACCCCTTGTTATGGCACGGCATACAACAGATTTGCCCCTGCCTTGGCCTCTTTGCCGGGGTATTCCTCTCGCAGGAAATAGGGCTGCTCAAGCCAGACCCCCGCGCCTTTGTCTACGTGTTGGAACAGATCGGGTTGCCGGCCCAGGAGGTGGTGCTGGTGGACGACAACCCCGCCTGCGTGGCGCAGGCGGAGGCGCTGGGGATGAGGGCCCTGCTGTTCACCGATGCGGGGCAGCTGCGGCGAGACCTTGTAGAATTTGGCGTGGAGGTATAATTTATATAAGATGCAACGAAGGAAGGACCAGCAGTCCAGGAGGAGCGGATCAAATGGGACCCTTTGAGTTTTTCTCTTTGGCCATCATGTTGGTGATGATCATCCTGGTGGTGATCGCCAAGATCTTCACGGGCCAGAGGGTCACGATGATGAAGGTGCAGATCGCCCAGGTGGTGCACATCCGCCAGGAAGCGTACCACCGCCTGAAAAGCGCCCAGTCGCAGAAAGGCGTCGCTGATCAGGGGCAGAAGGTGCTGATCAACAAAAAGAACACGCTGATCAAGAAGATCGCCAAGCTCAAAGCGGAGATCGACGCCATGGAAAAAGACGAGAGTGCCCGCAAGCAGCGCACCTCCATGCGCAAGGTTGATCTCGATTAAGATCCCCCGGTTTTACAGATTCGCCGCCATCCAGCCGTAACACTTCTCATACCCCACCCCGCCCTGCGCCTCCGGCCCCTCGTATTCGGCGGCCCAGGTGCCCTGGTACCCGGCTTCCTGCAGGCATTTGACCGCCCAGTCCAGGTGGATCTCGCCATCCCCCAGCGCCGCCCCTTTGTAGTTCTTGCCCCGGGGCAAGTCGTTGGTGCCGTCCTTGAGGTGGACGTGGAAGGTATGGGGAGCCAGGATCTGGTAGAAGTGGTCGATCTTTTCCAGGGAATGGCCGAACCAGCGGTAGTTCATAGTGTCGAGGTTCACACCCAGGCGCTTTGAGCCCACCCGTTGGATCAGGCTCAACTGCCAGTCCCCGTCGTTGGTGGAGACCCCGTGGTTGTCGAGGGCCATGCGCACCTGGGTTTTTTCGGCGAGTTCGGCGCAGCGCTGGAAGCCCTGCAACATCAGTCCATCCCACTTGCTCTCGTCGGGCACCTGGTTGTTGCGGTTCCAGCCCCCGTCCATACGCAGCACGTCGGTGCCCAGGTGCGAAGCCAGCCCGAAGACATAGCGGCAGCGCTCGATCTGGGCCTGGAGGTCGGCCGGATCGGCCTGGATGAAGTCATTGCCGGCCGTCAGCGCCGAAACCTTCATGCCGTGTTTTTCTACCAACTCGCGCACCGCCGCGGCTCTTTGCTCGCCGTTTTTGGCCTGGCCATCCCACACATCCCCCACCTGCAATTCGCAGTAGCGGTAGCCGATCTGGCTGGCTTTGGCGAGAAACCCTTCGAGGTCGAAGCCGGGCCAGTTGTAGTGGATGACGCCGATCTTGGCTGCCATTGTTTTCTCCTCTGCAGAATTACAGAACCGCCAGCAATTCCACCTCGAAGACCAGTGTGGTTCCCGGCGGGATCCGCCCGGGAATGCCGCGGTCTCCGTAGGCCTGGTCGGGCGGGATGACCAGCTTGGCCTTGCCGCCCACCTTCATCATCTGCACCCCTTCGGACCAGCCGGGGAACACCTGCTGGAGGGACATCTCGGCCGGCTGACCCTTCTGCACGGAACTGTCGAAAACCTCGCCGTCGATGAAGGAGCCGGTGTAGTGGACCCGCACGTTGGAGGTGGGGCCGGGTTGGGGGCCGGTGCCAGCCACCAATTCCTGATATACCAACCCTGTGGGGGTGCGGGTTGCACCAGGTTCGGACGCGGCTTTGTCGAGGAAGGCCTGGCCTTCGACCTTCTTGCCCTCGGCGGCCTTGGCCAGGCGCTGGTTGAGGGCCTCGCCCATTTTGGGCCCATATTCCTCCAGGCTTACCAGGCGCTCCTTGTTGGCCATGGCGTCCTTGAAGCCTTTGGCGATGATTTCCAGCTCGTCGGCCGAAAACTGCTCTTTGAATTGGGCAAGGCTGCCGTCGGCCAGCCCAAGGCCGATGGAGTACATGATCTTCTGGTCTTCGGTTTCTACCTTGGGCTCTTTGGCGCCGCAGCCCAAAAGCGCAAACAAGGCGATGCCTGCTAGCAGGATGGTTGCTTTCATGAGATGCTCCGGGAAAAGTAGAATTGAGGGGGCGGGATGGCTGCTTTTGAAAGTAGGTACTAGCGCGAAATCCGGCAAGCGCGGAGGGGGCTAGCCGAGCCGGATCACCAGACTCTGGAGCGGCTGGAGATGAAAGGTGAACCCTTGCGGTTCTTTGGCGGGCAGGGCTGGCGAGGGCAACTGGAAAGCCGCGTAGGTATCGAAAAGGGCGGTCGCCTTTTCCGCTGCGAAGGGCAGGTACTCCAAGGTATAGGTGACGGGTCGGGGCCGGCCGCTGTCGAGGTTGTGCAGCACCAGCAGGGCATCCCCTTCGGTGTGCCGGGTGTAGGCTAGGACCCGGTCCTCGGGATCGCCGCCGGCAAATTCGTTGCGCAGATAATAAACCCCGCCGGTGGCCAACTCCTCCCAGGAGGTGCGGCGCTGGTGCAGGAGCTGGTAGGCCTGCACCAGCGAGGCGCGCGGTTGCTGCTGTCCCAGATGCGGCTGGAGCAGGGTGGGGTTCTCGAAGTCGGTGCGCAGCTCTTCTCCCCACTGGCTGCCCCACTCAAGGCCGCAGAGCAAATTGCTGCGCCCGGCCAGCCCGGCCGAAAGGTCGATGAGGGTGGCCTGCAGGTTTTTCAGCAGCGCCATCAGCAGGGGGCGCTGATCTCGTTCTGGTTGTACCGGACAAGAGAGGTCCTGCCAGTAGCGGGCAGCCTGAGGGTCCTCCTGCAGGCGGCGGGCGAATTTCTCGTGCCAGACCTGGGTGGCCCGAGGGCTGTCGTGGTTCTCGAAGTAGGCCAGGGCCAGGGTGCGGGCCGCGAAGCGGGCGTGCATCTCTTCGAGAAACTCGATGAGGGGGCGGGCGTGCTCCACATCGCGGTGAAAGTCGACCAGCAGCGCGTAGATGGCGTCGGTGGGCACGTCCACGGCTTCGCCCAGGGCGCAGAGGGTCTCGCCCAGCACCAGGGCTTCGGGCTGCACGGAGGTGATGCGGTTTTTGATCCGTTTGAGGAAGGGGCGGTCCACGGTCTGGCTGGCGTCGATGCGCACCCCGTCTAGTTCGCACTGCTCTATCCAGTAAGGGGCCACTCCCAGCAGGTACTCCTGCAGTTCCTGGTTGAAGACCAGGTCGAAGAGGGCGACGTCCGAATAAACGAGCCAGGCGATGTGGTGGATGGCCGGCCGGCCCTCGGCGTCGCGCACGTACCATTCGGGGTGTTGTTGGATCAGCGGATTGTCGCGGCTGGTCTGCATCAGCACCAGGTCGAAGATCACCCGTTTGCCCAGGCGGTGGGCCTGGCGGGCCAACTGCCGCAGCTCGGCCTTGCCGATCAGTTGCACCAGTGCCTCGCGGCCCCGCAGGGCCAGTGCCTGCCCCAGGGGCAAGCGCCCCAGTTCCGCCGGACTGAGGCCCCATCCTTTCAGGTCGCTGGTCTGCACCAGTCCTGCTCCCACCAAAGCCCCCAGATCGGCTGCTTCGGGCGGGGTGATCAACTCCGGGTCGAGCTGGAAGAAGTCGGCCACCGCGTACGGGCTGCCCAGCGCGCCTTTGCGCACGTCGGCGCCGGTGTACAGGTCGAGGAACCCAGGTTTGAAGAAGGGCAGCAGATAGATCACGTCGACGGGCAATTGGTCGAGCTGGGCGGTGAGTTGGGTGAAGCGGCCGCTGCGGAACTGGCCCCCCTCCAACCGGGCCCCCACCTTGCGCACGCAGACCTCCATCAGCGAGGGGTTGTGCTTCAACCAGAGCGGGCTGACCACCACCACCCCGTCCTGGTTGCGGGCCAACTCGCTGAGGCCCACCCACTCCTTGAATGGGTCGCCTATGACCTGCGGATCGGCGGAGAACTGGGCCGTGTAGTTGAAAGCGCCGGTGGTGGAAAAGGTGAACTCGGCGGACTCGAAGACCAGGTTCTGGCCGGAGAGCACCGGCTCTCCTCGGGCGTCGCAGACCAGGCGCATGGGCAGATGGCGGCCCAGGCCGGGCTGGAAGCGGCCCTGGGCGTCGAACTGGCCCCGCTGGTCGGCGTCGGTCCACAGATGCACGTCGACATCGCCCGGACGCACCTGGGCAGGGGGTAGGGCCGCGACGTAGAGTTCGACCCGCACCTTTGCCCGGGCCAGGGGGTGGGACGGGCCGATGAAAACCCGGGCCAGGGTCGGGGAGCACCATTCCCCGTCGATCTGGATACTCATGTTGCCGGCCCACACCACCCAGTTGTCGAAGTGGTGGGGGGTGTAGGTGCGGTGCAGTTGCTCGAAGAACAGCGCCCGCCTGGCCACAGATGCAGAGGTCATATCAGTGGGACTGCTGGTAGTGGCGTTTCAACAGATCTGCACCGAAGTCGTTTTCCAGGTCGCGCAACACCGCGTGAATGTGGTTGGCGTCGTTCTGGGTGTTGTCGTATTCGGCCAGGAAGGTAGGCCCCTGTACCCGATAGTAGTGGGGCTGGCCGCGCTCCAGGCCGCCGGCCCAGGCAAAACGCACCGCGTTCAGGTCTGCGTGTACGAGTTTGCCCCATTCCACTTGGGCCAACTCCTCGGGCAGGCGGTGCAGGTAGACCTCGATCAGGGCCTGCAGCACCTGGCGCTGTCCAGCGCTCATATCGGCCCCGGCCAGGCCCTCGGCTTTGACCTCGTCGCCCACCCGAGGCACGTTGCGGGTGAGGATGTCGGAGGGGGCCTCGGCGCTGATCAGGGCCACCTGGCGCTGGGCGCTGTCGAGTTCTTTGACCAGTTGCCGGCCCAGGTCCTCTTCTTCCTTGAGGGCGCGCAGCCCGGCCTGATCGCCGTGGCGCACCTGGGCGGGGTTGGACCCAAAGAAGGTGGGGGTGGGGCCGACCATGCTGCCGGCCACCAGGGTGTAATTGAGGGAGACGTGGTGGCCCTCGAAGCGCCAGCTCCACGGCTCGGCGCTCCCGGGGGTGCCGAAGACGGATAGATAGTAGAGTTCTGGGTCGCGGGTAAAGCGGCCCTCCTTGCCTTCGAGTTGGCCCAGGATGGGCTCCAGGGCGATGATGGTCTGCGCCTTGGTATACCCGGCGGCGCTCAGCCCGGTGGCCACCAACTGGTGGGCCAGGGTGCGCTGGCGGTCGTCCATCTCTTTGAGCGGCAGGCCGACCCGGTCGCGGGGGATATAATACCACTCCTGGCGCAGCGCCTCGTCGGCGAAATCCAGGCAGACCTTGGCCCGCTGGCCGGCACTGAGGGCCGCCAGGAAGGCCAGGGCCGCCTCGGACATACGTTTGGCGCTTTCTGCCTCGCGGTAGATCTGCTTCAGGTCCATTGAACCTCCTTTGGTAGCCGTTTGCACAGGTCGTCGTGCAGGTCTACGGTGGTGTACTCTTCACCCCTGATGCCCATGGCCACGCGCAGGAAGTCCAGGGGTTCGCCCGCGTGGTTGTGCAGGCCGTGCGGCTGGCCGATGCCCTGCCAGGTCACGGAGCCGGGTTCCACGGCAAAGGTCTGGTCGTCGAGGGTGAGGTGACCGTGGCCGCCGAGGATCACAAAACACTCTTCGAGGGCGTCGTGGTAATGGTAACCCAGCGAACTGCCGGGGGCCAGCACGGCGTGGTCGAGAAAAACCCAGGGGCTACAGAAATCCTCTGGCCCCCAGATGTGGCGGGTGGCGATCTGCCCGGTGCCGCCGTGGATGGCCGGTCTCCATTTGAGCCGGCCAGGGTTCACTGGTTCGGCGAGCAAGGCGCGCGCCTTTTGGGAGCCGCCCTGCAAGTCGGCGCCCAGGCGCAGCAGTCGGGCCGGGGTTGCGCCGGCATTGGCCAGGGTGTGTTGCCAGCCCACCCCGCACAAGAGCACGGCTGGTCCCGCCAACGAGGTTTCGAGATCGCTGCCGGCCAGCGCTACAGTTCCTTCCAACAACAGATAACCCACTTCGCGGTCAGCCGTGCTGGCAAAGTCGCATCGGGCTCTGGAGGGCAGAGCCAGGTACTCCAACTCCCGCCAGGCCGAAGCCATCTCCAGGCTGGGGAAAACCGGGGTGCCTGCGGGGAGGTTTGCGGGCAGCGAGTTGAGACGGGTGTGGTGCATGAGATCCTTTCGCAGAGGTCTGATAAGTTAAACCGCTCCGCAGTCCCTATCAACCGCGGTGCCGGCCTGTCTTGACAGTTTGAGTCTGAGGTGAGTAGGTTTGCGGAACCCCGCAGCAGACTTCGAGGAGACAACCATGCCAGCCAAAAGCACCACCCCCATCCGCGTCGGGGTCCTGGGCCAGGGGCGCAGCGGCCTGGACATCCATTCGCGCTGGTTTCAGCACTCACCCCGCAAGTACCAGATCGTCGCCATCGCCGATGCGCTGGCTGACCGCCGCCAGCGGGCGAGCACCGAACTGAAGTGCGAGACCTACGCCGATTACCGCCAATTGTTGGCCCGCGACGACCTGGACTTAGTGGTCAATGCCCTGCCCAGCCATCTGCATCCCCAGATCAGTGTCGAAGCCCTGGAAGCCGGCCACCACGTGGTCTGCGAAAAACCCCTGGCCTGGAAAACCTCCGAGGTGGATCGGATGATCCAGGCGGCAAAAAAGGCGCGCCGCATCCTGGCGCCCTTCCAGCAGTCGCGCTACGCCCCTTACTTCCAGAAGGTGAAACAGGTCATCGACTCGGGGGTACTGGGCCGCATCGTGCAGCTCAACGTTTTCTTCAGCGGCTTTGCCCGCCGCTGGGACTGGCAGACCCTGCAGGAATTCAGGGGCGGCAATCTGCTCAACACCGGGCCGCACCCGATGGACCAGATCGTCTGCCTTCTCGACTTCAAGATGCCCGACCAGATTCTGTGCGCCTTCGACCGGGCCAATACCTATGGCGATGCAGAAGATCACGTCAAGGTGCTGATGCGCGGCAAGGGCCAGCCCATCGTCGATCTGGAGATCTCCTCCTGCGCCACCAGTGTGCGCGATACCTATGTGGTGTACGGAACCCAGGGCGGTCTGAGCGGCGGGGCCGGCGGTATGCGCTGGCGCTATTTCGACCCGCGCCGTGCCCCCAAGCAGCAGCTCATCCGCCCCTCTCTGCCCGGCCCTAGCTATTGCCGTGAAGACCTCGTGTTCATCGAGAAGAGCTGGCAGCCCGCCAAGGCGCAGCAGAACCTGTTCAGCTATATGTCGAAGTGTTTCTACGACCACCTGTACCAAGTAGTGCGCGAGGGCGCCCCGCTCCATATCAGCCCCCAACAGGTGAAGGTGCAGATCGCCCTCATCGAGGAGTGCCACCGGCAGAACAAGCTCTCCCGGCTGCCGGTCAAAGGATGGCCCAAAGGAGTATAAAGATGAACACCCAAAAGGAGCAGCAACTGGTGGCCGCCTTGGCCCGGCTGCCGCGCGTCAAACTGGCCTCGGTATTGCCCACCCCGCTCGAAGAGATGCCGCGCCTGAGCGCGGCTCTGGGCGGCCCGCCGGTGTACATCAAGCGCGACGACCTGACCGGGCTGGGTTATGGGGGCAACAAGACCCGTATGCTCGAATTCTCCCTGGCCGACGCCCTGCGCCACGACGCCGATGTGATTGTCACTGGCGCCGGGGTGCAGTCCAATTACTGCCGGCAGATGGCCGCTGCCTGCGCCCGCCTGGGCCTGGAATTGCACCTGCTGCTGCGGCCCATACGGGACGTGGACCACCACCAGGTGCAGGGCAACCACCTGCTGCAGCGGCTCTTCGGGGCCAAGTGTACCATCCTGCCCGACGGTGACCCGGACAAGCAGGGGCAGGCCATCCTCGCCCGCATGGACGAACTGCGGAAACAAGGCCGCCGGCCCTACTGGCCACGCCAGGCCGACACCGTAGATATCGATGCCCTGGCCTACGCCGAGTCAGCGCTGGAGATCGCCCAGCAGAGTCGGGCTCAGGGCATCTTGCCCTCCCAGGTCTACTTGTCGGCCCTGGACACCACTCAGTCCGGGGTGGTGTTGGGGCTCAGATTTATCGAGAGCGAGATCGAGGTGAAGGGCTTCAGCCCCTTCGAGCAGTGGCCGCAGCGCTTCGAGAACATGGCGCGTATCGCTGAGCAGGGGGCGGCACGCCTGGGGTTGGAGATAAAGTTCAAGGCCAGCGATTTCGACAACGACGACACCCAGGTGGGCGAGCGCTACGGCATTCCCACGCCCCAGGGCCTGGAAGCCCTGCACCTGGTGGCCCGCACCGAGGGTATCCTGCTGGACCCGGTATACACCAGCAAGGCCATGGCCGGGCTGATCGCCGATATCCGGGCGGGCAAATTGGCCAAGGACCGGGCGGTGGTCTTCCTGCACACCGGCGGTTCACCGGCTATCTTCGGGTATGCACCCGAGGTGCTGGGTGCCTGAGAGGGCTCCGATCATCGGGAATCTCTTCGCGCAGGTGCCGGGGCAACTGCCCCAGGAGTTGTTCGAGGCGTTGATCCAGACGCCGGCCTTCACCCTGGAGCGCATCGTCTCGCGGGGGCACACGACACCCGAGGCACAGTGGTACGATCAGGAGCGAGAAGAGTGGGTGCTGGTGGTGAAGGGCCGGGCGCGGCTCTTGTTTGAACATCGATCAGAGGCGGTGGAGATGGGAGTGGGTGAATATCTACACATCCCGGCCCATTGCCGGCACCGGGTGGAGTGGACTGACCCAGATCAGGAGACCATATGGTTGGCACTACATTACTGAACGAGCAGGAGGCAGTGGGGAAAGTCCCCGCCGGCCAGGGGATCGGCGTGTGGGCGGCCCTGTTGCTGTCCGCACTTATCTGGGCCTGTGGGGATGGGGACAAGTCGCCCACCAGCCAGGAGCAGACACCAGTGACGGAAACAGCACTGCGCGACACAACCACGGCCAGCGGTCTGCACTTCATCGATATCGTGCGTGGAACCGGGCCGGTGCCCAATGCCGGGGATGTGGTGGAGGCGCATTATACCGGCTGGTTGGAAGACGGTACCAAATTCGACAGTTCCCTGGACCGGGGCGAGCCGCTCCAATTTGTGTTGGGCCGGGGCCGGGTGATCGCCGGCTGGGACGAGGGTATTGCCCTGATGCGCCAGGGCGGCAAGGCCCGGCTGATCATCCCTCCAGATCTGGGTTACGGGGCGCGGGGCGCGGGAGGGGTCATCCCGCCCAATGCCACCCTGATCTTCGAGGTGGAGTTGGTCCGGGTGCGCTGAAGTCCGGAGCAGCTACCGGACCTGACCATGCTGCCCATCCTCGACGCCGAGACGCAGATCGTTGAGGCGTTGCGCCGCTCCAACCGCCTGGTGCTGAGCGCGCCCACCGGCTCGGGCAAGACCACCCAGGTGCCGCAGTTCCTGGGGCGCAGCGGTGCGGTGGCGGGGCAGATCCTGGTGCTGCAGCCCCGCCGCCTGGCGGCCCGCTGGGTGGCCAGCCGGGTGGCCGAAGAAGTGGGCAGCCCCCTGGGTGAGGAGGTGGGGTATCAGACCCGCTTCGAAAGCCGCATCGGCCCCCGCACCTGCATCCGCTTTCTCACCGAAGGCATCTTCCTGCGCCTGATCCAGCGCGACCCTCTCCTCTCGGGGGTGGGCGCGGTGCTGCTGGACGAGTTCCACGAGCGTAGCCTGGCCGGCGACCTGGCCCTGGCCCTGACCCGCCGCTTGCAGGAAACCCAACGACCCGACCTGAAACTGGTGGTGATGTCGGCCACCCTGGAGACCCGCACTGTGGCCGGCCACCTCGGCTGCCCGGCGGTCGAGGCGCACGGCCGCGCCTTTCCGGTGGAGACCCGCTACCTGCCCCGGCCTGCCCAAGAACCTGTCTGGGACCAGGCGGCCCGCGCCCTGCGCCTGCTGCTGGAGGGCGGCGCCGAAGGGGAGGTGCTGATCTTCATGCCCGGCGGGTACGAGATCCGCCGCACCATCCAATCCTGCCAGCAATTGCGCTGGAACGAGGAGTTGCTCTTCCTGCCTCTGCACGGCTCCCTGCCCGCCGATCAGCAGGATGCCGCCCTGCGCCCCGCCCCGCAGCGCAAGGTGATCGTAGCCACCAATGTGGCCGAGACCTCCATCACCATTCCGGGGGTGCGCCACGTCATCGACAGCGGCCTGGCCCGCGTGCACCGCCACGACCCGCGGCGGGGCATCAACGTGTTGATGATCGAAGGTATCAGTCAGGCCTCCGCCGACCAGCGCCAGGGCCGGGCCGGCCGCACCGCCCCGGGCACCTGCACCCGGCTGTGGTCCGAGGCCGAGCATTACGCCCGGCCCGCGCATTCGGTGCCGGAGATTCAGCGGGTGGATCTGGCCGAGACCCTGTTGCAACTGAAGGAGATGGGCCTGGAGCTGGAGGCGCTGCAGTGGTTGGAGCCGCCCCAGGAATTGGCTGTGGTCCGCGCCCTGGGCCTGCTGCAAGGGTTGGGTGCTCTCGATCAAGGCGAAGTGCTCACCCCTCTGGGCCGGCAACTGGCCGCCTTCCCCATGCATCCCCGCCTCTCGCGCCTGCTGGTCGAGGCCCACCAGCGCGGGTGCCTGGGCCGGGCCCTGGTGTGGGCCGCGCTGCTGGGTGAGCGGGATATCCTGAGCCAACCCCTGCGCCCCCAGTACATCCAGAGCGACGAGGCCTACCCCTCAGATCTGGAGGTGCGCGAGAAGGGCTTCCAAAGGGCCAAACAGGCCCGCTTCGAGGGGCAGGCCTGCGCCAGCCTGGGGCTCAGTGTCCAGGCCTGCCGCGAGGTGGACCAGGTCTGCCGGCAGTACCGCGACCTGTGCCGGCAGGCGGGCCTCTCCCCCGAGAGCGCCGGGCAGACCGAGGAGTTGAGCAAGTGCCTGATCGCCGCCTTCTACGACCAGGTGGCGCTGCGCCGCGACCCCGACAGCCTGAATTGTGCCATGGCCGGCCAGCGGCGGGTGGAGCTGGACCGGCAGAGCGCGGCGCGGTCGGCGCAGATGCTGGTTGCCGCCGAGGTGCGCGAGGTGGAGGTGAGTGGGACGGTGCGCACGGTGCTCTCGCTGGCCAGCGCCATTGAGCCGGAGTGGCTGGAGGAGGTGGAGGCAGAGCGGGTGGAGGTGCGGATGGAGACCGTCTGGAACGGCGAGATGCGGGCCGTGGAAGAGCGCGAGGTACACAGCTTCGAGGGGTTGGTGTACGCGCAGCGGCTGCTGCCCAAGGCCAACCCCGCCGAAGCTGCCGAGATCCTGGTGGCGCGTATCGAGGCCGGAGAGTTGGTCTTGGAGAAGTGGGATCAGAGCGTGGAGCAATGGCTGGCGCGGGCCCGCTGTGTGGCGGCCTGGTTTCCCGAGCGCGGCCTGCTCACCTACACCCCCGAGGAGCTGAGGGTGATTTTACACGAGATCGTCTCGGGCGCAACGCGCTACAGCCAGATCCGCGAGCGGCCCTGCCTGCCGGCAGTGCAGGGCGCCCTCTCGTGGGCGGATCAGCAGTTTGTCGAGCAGATGGCCCCGCTGCGTCTGCATCTGTCCAACGGGCACCGGCTCAAACTCGAGTACCAGGCCGGCAGTCCACCCCGGGGTCGGGCCAAAATCCAGGAGTTATACGATGTGCGCGAAAGCCCGGCAGTGGCCAATGGCCGGCAGCAGGTGCTGCTGGAGATCCTCGGCCCGCACTCCCGGCCCCTGCAGATCACCGGTGACCTGGCCAGCTTCTGGCAGAACACCTATCCCGAACTGAAGAAGGAGTTGCGCCGGCGCTACCCCAAACACGAGTGGCGCTGAGAGGTCCCCTAGAGGCCCTAGTCCCGGAGGCTTTTCAGGATCGCCTCGGCCAAAGCCATGGTCTTGATCGCCTCGTCGAGGTTGGCGGCAGGCAGGCCGATGGGGCGGTCCTCCTGCACGCAATCGAGGAAGAAACGGGTCTGCGCGTACATGCCGCCGTCTCCCCCGCCGCTCAACACACGTGTCTCTCCCTGGGATACAAGGCTGCCCTGCGAGACCCCCTCCAGATAGGCGGAGACGCCCTGGCCGTGAATCTCATAGCGTTCCAGGCGCGCGGCGGTGGTGAAGTTGGCGGTCAGTTGCGCCACGCAGCCGTTCTCGAAAAGCACCAGCGCGGCGTACACGTCTTTGTAGCGCGAGATGGCCCGCCGGGTGATGGCGTGGACCTCCCGGACCTCGGCCCCGGCCATGGCCCGGACCACGTCGATGGCGTGGATGGGGGTCTCCAGCAGCATGTTGTCCAGGACGAGCTCGGGGAAACGCCCGGACCCTGCGAGCGCCGCCATGCTCTTGTGGAACTCGCCCACCAGTTGGGTGATCGGCCCCTGCGCCTCGACCGCCTCCCGCGCCTGGACGATGAGCGGATGGAAACGGCGGTTCCAGCCCACCATCGCCTTGGCGTTGGTCCGCACTGCGGCCTCTCGCAGTTGCTCGGTTTCGGCCAGACTCATGCCCGGCGGCTTCTCCAGCAGGGTGTGGATGCCGCGCTGCAGGCACTGGAGCGCAGCGGGTGCGTTCAGGTGGGCCGGGGTGGCGACAAAGAGGGCGTCGAGCTGCTCCTGGTCGAGCAACTCGTCCACCGTTTCGTACCGCTGCCCGATGCCAAAGGTTTCCCCGGCTGCATCGCGCGCCGCGGCCACGGGGTCGCACAGGGCGGCCACTTCCACATCCGCGAACTCCCCAAGGGTTTTGAGATGGCCGCGTCCTCGTGCACCGCAGCCGATGAGTGCCACCCGCAGTTGCGTCATCGCCTTATTTGCTCCATGAGAGGATTTTGAAAAGCGGGTGAGGCCTCAGAGTACCCCGGCTGCCCGCAGCAGGGTCTCCTGGACGATAAAATCGTGATCCGGGCCGAACTGGGGCATACACTCGCCCCGGATCGCCGCGGCCAGTTCGCGCAGGTCCTGGGCAAAGGCCGTCCAGGGATCCCCATCCACGACCTGCCAGCCCTGCTGAAACCCGGCGGCGGCTTCCTCCAGGTACAGCCGCGCCTGGGCCCCGCCGGGCGGCTCGACGACAAAGGTGCCGCGGGTGCCCAGGACCTCGAAGCGGCGGGTGGCCCCGACTTCCATGCCGGCGGATTCCACCACCCCCATGGCGCGTTCCCACTCGAACACCGCCAGGCTGTTGTCGATGAAGGGCCGCTCGGCGTCCTCGCCGGGGATGCCGCGCACCGGCAGGCGGATGGGCCCTTCGCCGCTTTGCGGCCGCCGGTAATCCGAACGCAGGAAGGGCGTGACGCGCTGCGGCCGGCCGAGCAGGGCGACCATGGGGTCGATGAGGTGGCCGCACATCTCGAACATGATATGGCCCGGATAGGGCATGGATTCCAGCCAGCGGTCGTAGTGGGACTTTGGTTTGCCGATGCGGCCGCGCACCGCAAAGATGTCCCCCAGGAGGCGCTCGCGGGCCAGCCGGAGGAGGAGCTGGAAGGGCGGGCTGTTGCGGAAGTGGTAGGCCATCAGCACCACCAGCCCGCGGGCAGCGGCCAGGTCGAGCACTTCCCGGTACGCGTCGAGAGAAAGGCCAGCCGGTTTTTCGAGGTACAGGTGTTTGCCGGCCAGCAGGGCCTGCCGGGCGTGGTCGAGGAACTGCCAGACCTCGCCGTCGGTGATAATCCCCTGGATCGAAGTGTTGGCCAGCAAATCCTCGGCGCGCGGCACCCAGCGGATGCCGGCGTAGATGGGGTCAGCTTCACGCCGGGCGCGGAGTGCCGGGTCGGCCTCGTACGCGCCGGCGAGTTCCACCCCCTCCACCTGGCCGCTGGCAATGGCCTGCACCTTGCCGCTCAGGTGTGAATGCGCGGCGCCCAGGATACCGAGGCGGATGGTCATGAGGGGGATCTCACGCGCCCGATCGCGCCCATTCGGCAGCCAGAAACTCGGCGTCCGTCAAGACCCGGAACTCGGGCACCGGCACCCCGGCGGCCTCGCACAGGCGCTGGAGCGGGTGGGTGCGGTCCATCAGGGGAAGCGGGGCGCGGGCCCCGCTCATGTGCGAGGTATAACAACCCAGGATCATCTCCAGCACCGCCCGGGCGGCGGCGCCGCTGCAGGTATGCTCGCGTTTCTGGCGCAGGGCGTTCACCATCTCCTGCGCCATCCAGACCCCGGCGTCGTCGCTGATCAGGTCGGTGCCCGGCACCCGGCGGTCCTCCTCGCTCAGGGGCACCGCCTCAAAGGGGACCTCGCTCTGGAGGTGGGCGAAGGGTTCCCGCACCAGGTACAGCCCATTGCCGCCAGTGCGCCAGCAGAGCATGCCCTCGGTCCCGATCAGGTCCACACCCGAGGCGCAGGAATCGAGTTTGGGCCGGTAAAAGGACTCGATGGTGCCGTACACGCCGCTGCGGAAGGCGTAGTAGGCGGTGACGTGGTCGCCGGCCACCAGGCCAAGCCCCCGGGGGGCCTGGGCCACGTCTTGGGCCGTGATATCCCGCCCGCGCACCGAGACACGTGCCTGCACCCACTCGACCGGGCCGCCGAAGTTGCGCATCTGGTCCAGGATATGGGTCCCGGTCTCCATCATGCCAAAACCGCCGTAATACCCCTTGCAGGCCCCGCGCAGGCCGCGCAATTCCCCGATGGCGCCTTCGGCGAGCAGGGCCTTGGCCTTCTGCTGGACGGGCCCGGCGCTGTTCTGGTGGCAGACCGCCAGCAGGCAGCCTTTGGCCCGCGCGGTCTCCACCAGGTGATCGGCATCGCCCAGATCGATGGTGATGGGTTTCTCGACAAGGGCGCTTACCCCGTGTTCCAGCACCGCCAGGGTCAGCGGGTAGTGCCAGTCCGCCCGCGCGGGCACACTGACCACGTCCAGCTCTTCGCGCGCGAACATCTTCTCATAATCAGCGTAGAGTTGCCCGACCCCCAGCTTTTCACCGGCTGCCTTTAACCGCTCTTCGTTGAGATCGCACAGGGCCACCAGTTCCACGTCCGGCAGTTGCTTCCAGGCCGCGCCGTGGGCATGGCCGCGCGGTCCACAGCCAAGGACGGCAGCGCGTACTTTGCTCATCGGGGCTCTTCTCCTATTCGGCGATGCGACAGGTCTTGGGCAGACGTTTCACCCGCTCCCAGAGCGGGTCGTATTCGGCCTGGCGCGTCTCGACGTACCCAGATGGCCGGAGGCCGGACATCAGGCCGAGACGCAGGGCTTGCTGCGGTGGTAGATCAATGGATTCTGCTCGTCCCAGTCCAGCACATCCCCTGGTTTCAATTTGCCCAGGTAGTCTTCGGGCAAGACGTTCTTCTGGCCGTTGAAGGTGCTGCCGTCGGGCATGTAGGCGCAGGTCATGGCCCGCCGCCGGCCCGGGGTCATATTGGGCCCGGCCCCGTGGGCAGTGAGGCCGTTGTGGAAGGAGCAGGAGCCGGCCTTCATGGGCGCGGCCACGGCTTTGCGGGTGGCCCATTCTGGGTAAACCTTGAAGATGTCGGCCATGTTCTCGGTGATGCCGCAGCTCTGGAAGCGGGACTCTTTATGGGTGCCGGGCAGAAAGTAGAGGCAGCCGTTTTCGTAGGTGGCGTCGTCGAGGGCCACCCAGATACTGGTGGAATGGGGCGAGAAGAAGGACCAGTACGGATTGTCCAGGTGCCAGCCGGTGGGGTTGGCCCAGGCCTCCTTAATCAGGGTCTGGTCGTGCCAGATGCGGATGCCCTCCACCCCTTCCAGGTCAGCGGCCAGCTTGCCGATGCCTGGATCGAGCATGAGCCGGCGCATGGCGGGGTGATCCATCCAAAGATTTATGCGCTGGGTGAAGACCCGGTCGTAGAAGGAGTCGCCCGCCTTCCAGCCCTCGCGATGGGCCAGTTTGTTGTCGCCGCGCTGGGCCACGGCCTCGTCCACGGCCTGACGCCAGGTCTCCAACTCGGCGGAGGAGAGAAAGTCCTCGATGACGACGAAACCCTGCTGGCGGTACAGGGCGATCTGCTCGGGGGTCAGAGTGGTTTTCATGGGTTTCTCCTGGGGATGGTGATGGGGCCGGCTCAAAACTATGTTATGTCTGCCAGGGCCTCAAGGGGTGGAGGGGTGAAACCAGCGGCAGGGCCGGCGTGTCCAACAGAGGGCCCGCCTTTCTGAGAGCAGTACAGGTTCCGATACGGAGGGATAGGGTTGATGAAAACCACAGCGCAATGGCTGATGTTTCTCGTTTGGCTGGCACTGCTGCCCGCCGCTGCCGGTGCCCAGGAATGGGTGCAGCTCAACACCAGGGGGCCAACACCTCCCCACCGCAGCCGCGCCGCGGCCATCTACGACCCGCAAGCACACCGCCTGGTGATCTTTGGCGGCACCAGTCCGCTGGGCAACCTGAACGACATCTGGGCGCTGGACCTGCACACCCTGGAATGGGCCGACCTCACCCCGCCCACCGACGGGCCGACCCCGGGGCCGCGCCTGACCCCCAGCGCGGTGTACGATCCAAAGGGCCACCGGATGCTGATGTGGTCGGGGCAGGGCGACGAGGGGTTCTTCAACGACCTGTGGGCCTTTGACCTGGCGCAGGGCACCTGGGCCGAGTTGAGCCCTGCCGGGGAGGTACCTAATCCCCGCTACGGCACGGTGAGTGCCCTCGATCCAGTGTCGGGGGAGATGGCCGTCTTCGCCGGCTTCACCGACGAGGGCCGTTTTGGCGATACCTGGCGCTATGGGCTGGGAAGCGGGGTGTGGACCCGGATCTTCGAGCGCGAAGGGCCGGGCCTGCGCTGTCTGCATTCGGCCAGCTTCGACCGGCAGGGGGGGCGGATGGTCATCTACGGGGGACAGCGTTCGGGGCCGCTGGACGATATCTGGGCCTTCGATTTCGCCACCAACACCTGGACCGAGCTGACCCCACAGCAGCGGCCCCCGGGGCGGATGTTCACGGCCCAGGTGTACGATGTTTACCACCGCCGGGCCCTGCTCTTCGGCGGCAATCTGGGGGGACAGGTCCGCACCAATGAGGTGTGGGCCTTTGATCTACAGACCAATACCTGGCACTTGCTCCCTGCCCTGGGCCCGCCGCCCCCGGCGCGGGATGGGGCCGTGGCGGTCATGGTGGAGAGCGAGGGGCGGGTGGTGGTGTTCGGCGGTGGCGGGAGCGGGGTGACCCTGTACCAGGATACCTGGTCCCTCGAAGGGATCAGCCCGCCGGTACCCACGGCAGTGAGCGAGACGGCGGGGCTGCCGCTCAAATTTACCCTCGGGCAGAACTACCCCAACCCGGCCAATCCGGCCACCACCATCACCTACGAACTGGCTGCGCCGGCCGCAGTGCGGCTGGGCATTTTCGACCTGCTGGGCCGCCAGGTGCGCCAACTGGCAGAGGGGATGCGGCCCGCCGGGCAGCACACCGCAACCTGGGACGGCCTCAACCAGCAGGGCCGCCGCGCCGGCTCGGGGATCTACCTCTACCGGCTGGAGACGCCGGCGGGGAGCGAGGTCCGCAAGCTGGCCCTGATCCGTTAGGGCCAGCAGGCCATAGAAACTCAATCGCAGAAATCCCCGAAGGTGAAGGCCTTCTCCAACTCCTCGAAGATGATCACCCCCTTCTCGTCGGCCTGCAAGAGGGTGGCCATGTAGTCGTGCCAGCGCTTGAGTTCGGGATGCTGCCGGCTCTGGTCCCAGTCGGCCTCGGTGGGGGCCATGGCGTGTAGGAAGAGCTGGTCGCGGTAGAGGAAGATCTGCATGCTGACCTGGTTGTCGGACATACTCTTGGCGATGGCGGGCCACAATTCGTCGTGGGCCTTTTTGTATTCGGGATAACAGCCGGGTTTGACCTTCATCAACATGCCGATGGTAAACATGGCGACAGCACTCCTTATGGGTTATCGTTCCAACGTGGTTGTTTGCGAGCCAGCGGTGCCGGCCCCTAATCTATTTTGTCGCGCGGTGCC
>SXGT01414776.1_pt1 | contig 21123 bp, 14 predicted proteins | sample 3176221 | NCBI WGS metagenome assembly SXGT01 (sample SAMN11356862, study PRJNA531348) | freshwater metagenome | isolation source: freshwater sample F1-120 | place: China: Fuxian Lake, Yuxi | collected 2017-12-25
ACGGGGTTGGACCGCACTCAGTCGCCCCCTTCGAGAGCCTCAGGGAACGATCGCTCGCTGAGGCTCTCGAAGCGAACCGGCTCAGCCGCCGAGCGCCGCGATGGCCCGCTCGATGGCATCCTGCATGCGAGCATCCGCCTCGGCCGCGGCCACCAGGTCGTTTGCGGCGTAGGCAGCCTGACGATCGGCGAGCGCGTCCTGGTAGTCGGCGAGCGCCTGCTGAAGTGCGGCGTTGTCCGTCTCCGGAGTCGGCGTGGTCGGATCCGTGGGCTCGCTCGGCTCCGTCGGCTCCGCGGGGTCGGTCGGATCGGTCGGGTTCGGGTCGACCGGAACGTCGCCGTCACCCGCGGATGCACCCGAGTCGCCGCCGAACAGGGTGTCGAGCGCCTGGTCGAGGGTGTCCTCGAAGGCGATCTCGTCACCGAACGACACGAGCACCTTGCGCAGCAGCGGGTAGATCGTGCCGCTCGTCGACTGCACGTAGACGGGCTGGACGTACAGCAGTCCACCGCCGACGGGGAGCGTCAAGAGGTTACCGAGGCGCACCTCGGTCTGGCCGCGCTCGAGGAGTGCGAGCTGGTTGGCGACCTCGGTGTCGGTGCGGAAGTTGTTCTGCACCTGGCCGGGACCGGGAACCGTCGACTGCTTGGGGAGCGTGAGCAGGGTGAGCTTGCCGTAGTCCTCCCCCGCGTCCGCGTTCACGGCCAAGTAGCCCGTGAGCACGTTGCGGCTGGAGTCGCCGGCGCCGCGCGGGATGAACGTGGAGTACAGCGTGAAGGCCGGGGCATCCGTACCGGGCACCTGCATCGTCAGGTAGTACGGCGGCTGCAACGCGGCCGTCGCCGATCCCGACACGGGGTCGTTCGGCGTGACCCACTGGTCGTCGCTCGAGAAGAACGAGCCCGGGTCGGTCACGTGGTACGAACCGAGGATGGAGCGCTGCACCTTGAACAGGTCGCTCGGGTAGCGAACGTGATCGAGGAGGTCCTCGCTCATCTCGCTCATCGGCGTGATCGTGGTCGGGAAGACCTTCGACCAGGTCGTGAGCACCGGGTCCTCGGCATCCCACGCGTACAGCGTCACGGAGCCGTCGTACGCGTCGACGGTCGCCTTGACCGAGTTGCGGATGTAGTTGATGTCGTCCGTCGCGAACGCCGGCTGAGGCGTGTACGTGTCGGCGATCGCCGTCGACAGGGACTCGACCTGCGAGTACGGGTAGTTCGTGCCGGTCGTGTAGCCGTCGACGATCCAGACGAGTCGCCCGTCGACGATCGCCGGGTACACGTCGTTGTCGAGCGTCAGGTACGGCGCGACCTTGGCGACGCGATCCTTGGGGTCGCGTTCGTAGAGGATCTGCGACTCGGAGTTCACGGCATCCGAGAGGAAGATCTGCTCCGACTGGAACTTGATGGCGTAGATGAGCTTCGTGAGGATGTTGTCGAGCACGGGCCCGCCGTCGCCGGAGAACGTCGTGGTCGCCGCGACCTCGCTGTCCTCACCACCGGACGGGTAGTCGAGCTCGAGCTCCGGGCTGCCCTCGGGGCCGCCGACGATCGAGTACTCGGGTGACCCCTCGCCGAAGTAGATCCGGGGCTCGAACTCGCCCAGGGCGCCCACGCTCGGGATGCCCGACTCCAGGAACACGGGCTGGCCGTCGGCCGCTCGCTGGTTTCCGTACGCCGCGACGACGCCGTACCCGTGGGTGTAGACGATCGTGTTGTTGTACCAGTTCTGGGAGTCGCCGAGACCGGACTGGTTGAGTTCGCGGACCGCGATCACCGTGTCCTGGGTCTGGCCGTCGATCTCGTAGCGGTCCACGTCGAGGTGGTCACCGAACTGGTAGTACTGCTTGACCTGCTCGAGCTGCGCGAAGGCGAGAGGTGCGATCGCGGGGTCGAGGATGCGGATGTTTGCCGTCGTCTCGGCGTCCTCGCGCAGGGCGCCGGGCTCGGCATCCGTCTCGGCCGTGTAGGGAACCTCTTCGATCTCGCTGACGCCGTACGCCGCTCGAGTCGCCTCGATCGAGCGATCGATGTACTCGGCCTCGAGGGTTCGGGCGTTCGGCTCGACCTGGAAGCGCTGCACGATCCAGGGGTAGACGCTGCCGACGACCAGTCCGCTCACGAGAAGCAGCGCCGTACCGATGATCGGCAGTCGCCACCGGCCGATGATGGCCGTGACGATGAACAGCACCGCGACGACCACGGCGATTCCCGCGAGGATCGCCCGACCGGGGATGGTCGCGTTGGCCTCCGTGTAGCCGGCACCCGTCTGCAGGAACCCGCCGCTGGCGGAGTAGAGGGTCGCGTACTGGTCGAGCCACAGGCTCACGCCCTGGATGAGCAGGTAGAGCGCGGCCATGATGGCCAGCTGGATGCGCGCGGATCGCGAGATGCGCACCTCCCGACCGCTGAAGCGGATCGCTCCGTAGAGGTAGCTCGTGGCCAGCGCGCCGATACCGGCGATGAGGACGACCGCCGAAGCGAAGCCGACGATGCCCTGGTACAGGGGCAGCTCGTAGAAGTAGAACGAGAGGTCGAGGCCGAACTGGGGGTCGACCTCTCCGAACTCGGTGCGGTTCATCCACTGGAGCACGACCGGCCAGCGAGTCGCCGTGGACACGCCCGCGAAGATGCCGAGGACGACAGGGATGCCGAACATCGCGAGTCGGCGAAGGGGCTCGATCACCTGCTGGTAGCGGTCGAGCTGCGAGTTGAGCTTGGCGTAGACCGGACGCGCCCGGAAGGCGATCTCGATGCTCGCCCACACCGGCACCGCCATGGCGAAGAAGCCGATGAGGAACATCACTCCGCCGGCGATCCACTGCGTGGTCAGCACGGGGAGGTACCCCAGCTGGTCGTACCACAGGATGTCGGTGTACAGGTTGGAGATGATGAAGAACGCGATGACGAGGACCGCGATGATGACCGCGGTCACGGTCAGGGTCACTCGCGTTCTGCTCGTCGAACGCTCGGTGGATCCTGCGGAAGTGCTTGACACGGGAATAGCTCCTGCTTCTTGGGGCGTCGGGGCTTCTCAGACCATCTTAAGTGGAGGTTGCTGCTAGAACGCCGGGCGTTACTCCGCCTCGCACGTGGGCAGGTCGCTCGAGTCTTCTCCCGCGCTGATCGCGGCGAGCGCGGCGAGCGCGTCATCGAGCGTTTCCACCGCGAACACGGTCAGTCCGTCCGGAATGTTCCCGACGACCTCGGAGCAGTTCACGTCGGGAGCGAGGAACCAGTCGGCACCCGACTGCTTCGCCCCCCACATCTTCTGGACGATCCCGCCGATCGGTCCGACGTCGCCCGTGGACGAGATCGTTCCGGTGCCGGCGACGGACTCGCCCCCGTTGAGGGACCCCTCGGTGAGCTTGTCGATGATTCCGAGCGCGAACATCATGCCGGCGCTGGGTCCGCCGACGTTCTCGAGCTGAATGGTCACGGTGAACGGGAACTCGTACTCGCTCCCCACGAGGATCCCGATGATCGGCGCCGGGTCCTCCCCGGTGCTGAGCTCCGGGTTGATGCGCATGGTCTGCTCGACGCCATCGCGGATGATCACGACGTCCGCGGGGCTGCTGATGCCGTTCTCGGCGATCAGGGCGCGCAACGCGGTGACGTCAGCGGGAACCTCTCCGTTCACGGAGACGATCTGGTCGTCGGCCATGAGCACGCTGTCCGACGGACCGCCCGGAGTCGTCTCCACCACGGTGAGCGTGCTCGGCACGTCGTAGCCGAGGTGGGTGAGGGCGGCGGCGATCGCCTCCTTCTGGGAGTTCTCCATGTCGATGCGGCCCTGCTCGTTGGAGGTCTCGACGCTCGTTCCGGGCGGGTACACGACGTCGACGGGGAGCACGGCCCGGCTCGGGTCGAAGTAGGCGCTCGCGATGTCGAACCAGCTGGGCAGGTTGTCCGGGTTGCCCTGCAGATTGACGGTCAGCATGTCCAGGGAGCCCTCGGTGGGGAAGGTCTCCTCCATGGGGATCTGGATCATCGGCACCGATTCGCCGTTGATCCTCACATCGCCCAGGACATCGAACACCGGGCCGGGTCGCTCGACCACGTAGGGAGCGGGAAGCAGGGCCACGACCGTGAGGCCGACGAGCGCGGTGGCCAGCAAGGACCATCCGATCCACCCTCCGCCTCGACGAGGGCGTACAGGATCGGGCTCAGTGTCGTGGAAGAGGGCCACCAAGGTCCTTCGGGGAATCGGGAACTGCAGTGTTCGCCACAGGCGCACTGCGCGTTCAGCCAGCCTAGGCGAAAACCCGGGTTGTCTGCCCACGCAGCGGCTAGCGTAGTTTTCATGCCTGAGAATCCGCGGGATGACGACAGCGAACCCCGCCCGGAAGATGAGTTCCGAGACATGCTGCGCGAGTTCCTCGCCGGCAATGGAGAGATCGATCCGTCGCAGCTCGCCGGCGCCGCGGGGTTGCCGAACGACCCGGAGCTCGTCGCGCAGCTCATCGGCCAGCTCCAGAACGCTCTCCAGTCGAGCGGCGACGGCGTCAACTGGGACCTCGCCCTCGAGCAGGCGAAGGGACTCGCCGCCCGGACGAGCGTCGTCTCCCTCCCCGCGGAGCGATCCCAGCTCGAGCAGGCGCTCCACGTCGCATCCCTCTGGCTCGACGAGGTCACGGCGATCTCGTCCCTCGCCTCGGAGCCGCGCCTCCTCAGTCGCAGCGAGTGGGTCATCGCCACGATGCCCGTCTGGACCCAGCTCGTCGAGCCCGTGGCGACGTCGATCGCGGATGCGCTGACCGAAGTCCTCACCCAGAGCGCGCCGGACGAGATGGATGACATGATCCAGGGCGCGAGCCAGATCATGCGCAACGTCGGCGGCACCCTGTTCGCGATGCAGCTCGGCCAGGTCGTCGGTCAGCTCTCGAGCGAAGTCGTCTCCGGCGGAGACATCGGGATCCCGCTGCTCGACAACACCGAGGCGGCCCTCATCCCGCAGAACGTCCTCGCCTTCGGGACCGGGCTGGACATCCCCGTCGACCAGGTGCAGCTCTACCTGTCGGTGCGCGAACTCGCGCACGCGCGGTTGTTCCGTCACGCCAAGTGGCTCCGGCTCCAGCTGCTCACCTCCATCACCGAGTTCGCGCACGGCATCCGGATCGACACGACTCGACTCGAGGAGCTCGCGTCGGACTTCGATCCGAACAACCCCGAGGAGCTTCGCGAGGCGATGACCAGCGGAGCGCTCATCCCGCCGAAGAGCGACGAGCAGCTCGCCGCCCTCGGGCGACTGGAGACGATGCTCGCGCTCATCGAGGGCTGGGTCGACGTGGTCACGGCGGCCGCGACGGTTCGGCTTCCCTCGAGCGCGGCCATCGCGGAGACGGTGCGGCGCCGCCGGGCATCCGGGGGGCCTGCCGAGTCGGCGTTCGCGACGCTCGTCGGGCTCGAGCTGCGACCGCGGCGCCTCCGTGAAGCGGCCGCGATGTGGCAGGCCGTCACAGACGCGGTCGGCCCCGACAAGCGGGACGAACTGTGGTCCTACCCGGATCTCATCCCCTCGAGCGCCGACATCGACGACCCCGCGGCCCTCGTCGCTCGACTCACGGCGGGGCCGACCGAGCCCGACGACATCGATCGCGCCCTCGAGGACCTGCTCGGCGACGAGAACGGCGAGCGCCCGGTCGAGTAGCCGGACGGCGTCCCTGTGGACGACGGACGACGCCGCGCGCGAGCGGCGCGCACACTGTCGGGATGCTCCTCAAGATCGACCCGCGCTGGCCCCTCGTCTGGCGTGACCCGGTGACCCTGCAGATCGGCCTCGACCCGCCTCGAGTGGTCCTCGACCGCCTCGAGAGCGTCGACGAGCGCATGATCGCGGCACTGACGGTGGGCATCACCCGGGACGGGCTCGAGGTGGTCTCCGACGGGGCGACGGCGGCCGCGGATGCGCTCCTCGAGCGACTGGCGCCGGTGCTCCTCACCGCGACCGAGCCCGCGGCGCCGGCCACTATCGCGATCTCTGGTTCGGGTCGCCTCATCGACCTCACCGCGCGGGTGCTCGGAGAGCTCGGCCACCGGGTGCTCATCGCATCGAGCGCCGAGCGGCTCGCGGACGCCGACCCCGACCTGGCCGTGATCGTCGGGCACTGGGTGCTGCCGCCCGACGTGCACGCGTTCTGGTTGCGCCGGGACGTACCGCACCTCCCCGTGGTGTTCAGCGACACCGCGGTGCACCTCGGCCCCATGATCGAACCGGGCGACGGCCCGTGCCTGCTGTGCCTGGAGCTGCACCGGCGGGACGCGGATGACGCGTGGCCGACGATCGCCACGCAGCTGCTCGGCCGGGCCGCCGGCGCCCAATCGCCCGCGCTCGTGGCCGAGGGCGCAGCAACGCTCGTCCGCCTCATCGTCGCACGACTGCGCGGGCGGGAGACCGAGGCCTACTCGCTCCGCATCGCCCCGAACGGCGATCGCCTGCGCACGACGTGGGTGCCGCATCCCGAGTGCGGCTGCCGCGGCATCGCGCACCTGGTCGAGGAACCTACAACTCGCCCAGGAAGCGGCTCGCCTGCCGGGCGGATCGCCCCTGTGCACCCGCTGCCCACGAGAGGGCGAGACGCCGCTTCGCGCGCGTGATCCCGACGTAGAGCAGTCGCCGCTCCTCCTCCACCTGCTGGGGCTCTCGCGCGTACGTGATCGGGAGCAGCCCCTCCGACAACCCGATGAGGTGCACCGAGTCCCACTCGAGGCCCTTGGCGGAGTGGATCGTCGCGAGGGTGACGGCCGACATCGCCGGCTCGTGCTGCGCCGACTGGCGTTCGAACAGCTCGTCGACGAACTGCCGCAGGGTCGTGCCGACCGGCGCCTCGTCGGCGAGGATCATGATCGCGTTGAGGGTCTCCCAGCGCTCGCGCACGGCTCCGGCGGCATCCGGCGCGACCGACGACCACCCGATCGAGCCGAGCACATCCCCCACCGCTCGAACGAGCGTGCCCTGCACAGCGCCGACCGTGGCCCCCCGAAGGAGCATGAGCGCCTCCTTGACCTCGCGCCGATCGAAGAACCGCGTTGCACCGCGCACCTGGTAGGCCACCCCGGCCTCGGCGAGCGCGGACTCGATCGCCTGCGCCTGCGCGTTGATCCGGTAGAGGACCGCGATGGACTCCGGCGCTGCACCCGCGGCGATCTCGCCGGCGATCGCCCCGGCGACGGCTGCGGCCTCTTCGGCGTCGCTCGAATACTGCGAGATCGTGGGCTCGGGCCCCTCGGCTCCCACCGCGGAGACGAGGTCGAGCGCGCCGGGACGCCCGCGCATGAGTCGGTTCGCCGTCGTCACGATCGCCGGGGTCGATCGGTAGTTGTGCTCGAGCCTGAGGACGACCGCCTCCTCGAACTCGCTCGGGAAGCCGAGCAGGTAGTCGGGGCTCGCTCCGGCGAACGTGTAGATCGTCTGGCTCACGTCGCCCACGACGCACACGTCGGTGCGCGGCCCCAGCCACAGCCGGAGGAGGTCGTGCTGGAGCGGCGAGACGTCCTGATACTCGTCGACGACGAAGAACCGGTACTGCTCCCGGACCTGCTGGGCCACTCGCGGCTCCGCCTCGATCATCCCCGCCGCGGCGAGGAGGACGTCCTCGAAGTCGATCTGTCGGCGCTCGTCCTTGAGCTTCTCGTAGGCGCCCTGCAGCTCGACCATCCGATCGCGATCGAGCGAGGGAGGCAGGGGGCGGTCCCGCGCGGCGTACTCGGCGATGGTGAGGCGGGAGGTCTTGCGCCACTCGATCTCAGCCGCCGCGTCCCGCAGGGTCGCTGTGTCGAGCTTGACCCGGATGCTGTCGGCCGCGTGGGCGAGGAGTCTCGCCTTGCTGTCGAGGAGCCTCGGCATGGTGCCGCCGATGACTTGGGGCCAGAAGAAGTTGAGCTGTGCGAGCGCGGACGCGTGGAAGGTGCGGGCGGACACCCCGTCCGTGCCGAGAGCCCTCAACCTGCCCCGCAACTCGCTCGCGGCCCGAGCCGTGAAGGTGAGAGCCATGACCCGGCCGGGCGGGTAGACCCCGGATGCCACGCCGTACGCGATCCGGTGGGTGATCGCCCGGGTCTTTCCCGTGCCCGCACCGGCCAGCAGGCACACGGGGCCGAGGAGCGACTCCGCGGCGACCCGCTGCTGCTCGTCGAGCTCGTCGAGGATGCCCGCAGCGCTCACGGCTGGCCGTCGTCGATGACAGACCCGTACCACTCCTCGATGATCGCGCGCGCGATCGACGTGCGGCCCGGGAGCTTGATCTCGTCGAGCGATGCCACGATGTCGGCCCGGCTGAACCAGCGCACGTCGAGGATCTCGGTGCCGTCCGCCTCCGCGGCGCCGCCGAAGTCGTCAGCGACCCGAGCCATGAAGCCGAGCATGAGCGAGGCGGGGAACGGCCAGGGCTGGCTGCCGAGATACACCGGATCGACGACGCGCACGCCCGACTCCTCGAACACCTCGCGCTGGACGGCCGACTCGAGCGACTCCCCCGGCTCCACGAATCCCGCGAGCAGGCTGTAGCGGTTCGACTCCCAGAGGGCGTTGGAGCCGAGCAGGATCCGATCCTCGGCGTCGATCACGCCGACGATGATCGCGGGGTCGGTCCGCGGGAAGATCTCGAGACCCGACACCGTGTCCCGACGCACCCAGCCGCCCTTCTCCGCGACAGTAGGCTCGCCGGTTCGAGGCGAGAAGCGGTGGGAATCGTGCCAGTTGAGGATGCCGAGCGCCTCCGTGAGGAGGCCGGCATCCCGATCGCTCAGCTGGGCTCCTACCTGCCGCAGGTTCGCCCACTCCGCCTCGGCGAGGTGCCGGGCGTCCTCGAGCTCGACGGCCACGATGGGGGCGCCCGACGGCACGTCGTCCGACGGGGATGTGGTCCGGCCGAGATAGACGCGCGTCACGGTGTCGCCGGGGGGCAGTGCCTCCACGGGCATGAGCGCGAGTCGATGGGGGCCCGACAACAGCGCTGCGCCCTGGAAGATCGGCAGGATGCGCGTCGCGGGGTCGGCCCACAGGGCTTCCCACAGGTCCTCCCGCTCGCGGGTGAGGTGATCCCGATCGATGTCGAAGCGCGAGAGCGGGAGCCTCGAGAGGAAGGATTGGGACATCTGACGACCCCGTCGTAAGTGCGTGGCGTGCGGCGAAAGCGGGACCCGGGCGACCTACCCTGTCGGTATGGCGAGATCCCATCTCACTCTAGCCGCGCTCGCGACATCGGCCGTCCCCGGTCTTGATGCCGTCTCGACCGCGGCCTTCGGCACGGGCCGCGGCGGCGAGTTCGACTCCGCCCTCATCACCGGTCGCGACGGTCGGCACTGGATCATCCGGGTGCCGCGCTCGACGCAGGCCGAGGCGGAGCAATCGGCCGACCTCGTGGCGCTTCGCGCGCTCAGCGCCGGCGTCCGCACGCGACTGCCGTTCGCCGTGTCCGCCTTCGCCGGCCAGATCCCCGTCGAGGGCACTCGAGCCGTCGTCTACGAGTTCGTGTACGGCAGCAAGGCGCCGCTCGGCTCCTTCGACGCCGGTCTCGCGGCGTCTGCGGGCACCGCCATCGCCGCCATCCACTCGCTTCCCACGAGCTTCGTGACGGATGCCGGACTCCCGTCGCACTCCTCGGCGGAGTCCCAGCGCTCCTGCATCACCATCGCCGACCGCGCGGCCGCGACGGGGCTGCTGCCCGCCGCCCTCGTGGGCCGGTGGGAGCGGGCCCTCGAGGACGCCAAGCTCTGGCAGTTCCAGCCGGCGGTCATCAACGGTGCGCTCTCGGCCGACTCGCTTCTCACGGCGGAGGGCTCGGTGACGGGCATCCTCGGCTGGCACGAGTTGCGCGTCGGCGACCCGGCGCGCGATCTCAACTGGATCCTCGCGAGCCGCAACGACACCGTCATCGATGCCGCGTTCGGCGCCTACGAGCAGATTCGCGGCGCGGGCGACCGGCAGCTGCTTCAGCGGGCGCGCCTCTACTCGGAGCTCGAACTGGCGAAGTGGCTCCTCCACGGCACGGAGATTCGCAGCACCGAGATCGTGGATGACGCGGTCGAGCTGCTCACCGGCCTCGTGGACACCATTCGTGATGACGTCATGAACCCCATCGGTGCGCAGACCATGCCGACGATGGCCGTCGACGAGGTCGAGGCGATGCTCGACCGCCAGCGCCGCGCGGTCTAGCGGGCTCGTCGTCAGGCGCGCTTCGTGCGCGGCACGATCGCGACCCAGGATCCGCGGCGCGGTCGCACGGTCACCGTCAGGCGACCGCTCCGGGCGAGGACGAGCGCGATGGCGATGGCGGCGAGCGCGGGAACGGTGCCCGCGACGATCATCGCGTTCTTCGGTCCGATCATCTCCGCGATCCACCCCATGAGCGGCCCGCCGACGGCCTGACCGCCGACGATCACCATGACCCAGAACGCGATCACACGGCCGCGGATGGCGAGGTTCGACGAGAACTGCACCATCGTCTCCGCGGCGGTCATGAGCAGCAGCCGCGAGAGGCCGACGGAGACGAGCAGCACGAGGAACAGCCCGTAGAACGGCGAGACGCCCGTGAGCGCGAGCAGCACTCCGTAGAGGAGGGCGCCGAGGATGATCGTGCGCAAGCGCAGGGACGATCGCCGTGCCGACGCGAGCGCTCCGATGAGCGCCCCGATCGCCGCGAGGGAGTTGTAGAGCCCGTAGCCTGTCGCCCCCGTCTCGTAGACGGTGTCGGCCATTCCGGCCAGGAGCGCGGGCATCGGCATCCCGAAGATCGCGACGACGCCGACGACGATCATCGTCCAGAACAGCGTCGGCTTGCCGAGGATGTAGCGCCCGGCCTCCCGGATCTGCCCCTTGGCGCTCGGCGCGCGCGGGCCCACGAGGAGTTCCGAGCGGCGCATGGCCAGGAGCAGGATGATCCCGATGACCGCGGCGCCCACGTTCGTCGCGATCGCCCACCCCGACCCGACGGCCACGATGAGCGCGCCGCTGAGGGCCGGCCCGAGAAGGGCGCCGGTGTGGAAGATCGACGCGTTGACGCTGATCGCGTTGCGCAGGTGTCGGGGCCCGACCATCTCGTTGATGAACACCGCGCGGGCCGGGTTGTCGAAGACCTGGACGATGCCGATGCCGAGGACGAGCGCGTACACGGTGAGCAGCGTCGCCGATCCGGTGATCGCGAGGACGGCGAGCACGAGGCTCAGCACTCCGACGAGTCCCTGGGAGACGAGCAGCACCGCCCGCTTGGGGAACCGGTCGGCGACGACGCCCGCCCAGGCGCCGAGGAGGAGGGTCGGGAGGAACTGCAGGGCGATCGTGAGGCCGACGAGCGCGATGCTCCCGGTGAGTTCGAGCACGAGCCAGTCGGTCGCGATGCGCTGCATCCACCCGGCCGTGTTGGAGATGAACTGGGCGCCGACGTAGAGCCGGTAGTTGTGCATGCGCAGGGCGCTGAACGTGTCTCTCCAGGCGGGCCGCTGCATCGCCACCGCGATCGGCATCGTTGCCGGATTCGCGTCGGGAGATAGTGTCACGCTTCAACGGTAGCCCGCGCGGCCCATATCATTGCATTATCGAGGCTATAAGTCCCATCACGATTCGTAATGAGAGGGTTCTCGGATGCTCGATCCCGTGCTGCTTCGCACCTTCGTCGCCGTCGCCGAGACCCTGAGTTTCACCCAGGCCGGAGGCCGCCTCGGGCTCAGCCAGCCGACCGTCAGCCAGCACGTGCGCAAGCTCGAACAGGCGGCCGGTCGCATCCTGGTTTCACGAGACACCCGCACCGTGGCCCTCACCGACAACGGCGAGGCGATGCTCGGATTCGCGCGCAGCATCCTCGCCGCGCAGGACCAGGCCACGAGCTACTTCAGCGGAACAGCGATGCGCGGCCGGCTCCGCTTCGGCTCGGCCGACAACCTCGCGCTCACCCAGGTGCCGGGCATCCTCCGCGACTTCCGCCAGCTCCACCCGCAGATCACCCTGGAACTGACGGTGAGCCAGAGCCCCGTTCTCCTCCGGCGCCTGCAGGCGGGACAGCTCGATCTCGTCTTCATCAACCAGGACCCCGTCGCACTCGGCCCCGGGGAGCCGGCGGGCCGACTCGTCCGACGCGACCGACTGGTCTGGATGGCCCACCGCAGCATCGGGCTCGCGCCCGACCAGCCGCTGCCGCTCATCGTGTACCAGGCCCCCAGCCTCAGTCGATCCACCGCCATCAGGAGCCTCGAGGAGGCCGGCCGCACGTGGCGGATCACGTGCACGGTCAAGGAGGTCAACGGGGTCCTCGCGGCGGTGCGCGCCGGCATCGGAATCGCGCCCTACCCGCAGTCCCTCATCCCGGCCGACCTCACCCAGGTCGCCGCCTCGCTGTCGATGCCGCACCTCGGCGACGTCGACTTCACCCTCGTCTCCCGTCCGGGGGCGCCCCGAGAGCCCGTCGAGGCGCTCGTGTCGGCGATCATGTCGCGACCGGTCCAGCAGACCTGACTCAGTCGAAGGCGCGACGCCAGCGGGCGAGCAGCTCCTCCTCGGAGTCCACGTGCTCCGGCCTGATGATGAGGTCGTCGCTCACGTAGTAGAAGACGGCGTCGACGAGCCGCTCGTCGATGCCCCGCCACCGCGCGAACGCGAGCCGGTAGAGCGCGAGCTGCAGCTGCTTCTGCTCGAGGTCGGCGGCGTCGCGCGGCGCCTTGCCGGTCTTCCAGTCGACGATCTCGAAGCGGCCGTCGTCGAGCTCGTACACCGCGTCGATCTTGGCGATGATGATTCGGCCATCGAAGGGCAGGTGGATCTCCCGCTCCACCTCGACCGGGCGCCGCGCCGCCCAGGGGCTCGACTCGAACGTCGCGCGCAGGCGGTCGAGGTCGAGGTCGAGGCCCGCGACGTCGTCGATGTCGAGCTCGGCGGGGGCGGCATCCAGTTCTTCCGAGTCCCCGCCCACGCCATACCGGCTCTCCACCCAGGAGTGGAAGAGGGTGCCGAGCTGGGTCGCGCGGTAGGGCCGCTCGGGCATCGGTCGACGCAGCGACGAGGCGACGGAGGCCGGGTCGTCGACGAAGTCCTTGAATCGGGATGCCGGGACCCAGATCGGCAGGTCGACTCGGGTATCCCCGGCCAGCCTCTCCCGGCGCTCGGCCACGAGGAGCTCGATGTCGGCCGCCCACGGCCCGGAGACGAGGGGCTCGGCGGACCGGACGGCCGCTGCGGCGGCCTCGACCTCGGGTCGCCTGCCCCCGAGCGGGTCTCGGGGCCACAGCATCCGCTCAAGATTGTCGCCGAGCGGGTTCGACTCGAGCGTCGTCGACTCGGGCACCGGGTCGATCAGGCCCGCCGCGGCGAGCTCCCGAAGGTAGGTGCTCGGCGTGCGCGGCCGGGACTGCGTCGCCCAGAACGAGCCCGTCAGCAGGAGCGCGTGGCGCGCCCGGGTGATCGCGACGTAGGCGAGCCGGCGCTCCTCCTCGAGCAGGTGCTCCTTGACGCGGCCGCGGAAGTCCGCCTGGGCGTCGCGGACCTCCACTCGAGTCGTCGCGGCCTCCCACTCGAACTCCGGCAGCTCCGCGGCATCCCCTCGGAACGGCCACGGCAACTGTCCGAACGAGAGCCAGCCCTGATAGCCGCCCTCGGCCGGCTTGCCGGGGAGCTCGTCTTCGACGAGGCGCGGCACGACGACGACGTCCCACTCGAGCCCCTTCGCGCCGTGGATGGTGAGCACCTGAACCGTGCCGGGCTCCGGGTCCTCGGGGCGTGGCGAGAGGTCCTCGCGCTGCTCCGCCTCACGCAGCCAGGAGAGGAAGCCGCCGAGGGTGGCGACGTCCTCGAGGGCGAGGTAGTTGCCGACCGCGTCGAAGAACGCGTCGATCGTCGCGGAGCCGAGCGGCCGGTAGTCGTTGGCGGCGACCTCGATGTCGATCCGCAGTTCCTGGAGCACGACGGCCACGAACTCGGGCAGATCGAGGCCGGCCCGCGATCGCAGTCGCGCGAGCAGTCGCGCGGCGTCCCGCAAGCGCTCGAGCCCGACCGGACTGAACCCCTCGAGGGCGGAGTGGCCCGGCTTCGCGGTTCCGATGAAGTCGAGAGCGTCGACGATCGAGCCGCCCTCCCCCGCGGCTACCGATTCCTTGAGCGCCTTCGCGAGCTCCTCGTCGTAGCGCTGCTGCGCGTAATCGCGATCTCGAAGCCACGATGCGAGCCTGCTGAGCGCGTACAGGTCCTGCACTCCGATGCGCCACCGGGCTCCCGCGAGGAGACGCAGCAGTTCGAGCCCGGCCGACGGGTCGTGAACGACGGTGAGGGCGCACACGAGGTCCGCGATCTCGGGCTCGGCGAGAAGCCCCCCGATGCCGAGTACGTGGAAAGGGATCTCCCGGCGGCGCAGCGCCTCCAGGAAGAACACCTGCGACTTGCGGGTTCGGAACAGGATCGCCGCCGAGGGCGGGGTGGAGGACCGCATCCGTTCGGCGAGCCACTCCGCGACGGCCTCGGCCTCGTCGACGACCGACTCCGGGAAGACCGAGTCGATCGCGAGAGTACTGGCCCTCGGGCTCGGATCGAGTCGCTCGACGACGACCCCTCGCTGCGCGAACGGCGCGACGATCGTGTTGGCCGCCTCGAGGATGCGCGTGCCGTTGCGCCAGCTCGTCGAGAGCGCGAACCGCGACCCCTGCGCGCCGAACGCCCGGGCGAAGTCGTCGAGGTTGGACGCGCTCGCGCCGCGCCACCCGTAGATGGACTGGTTGGGGTCGCCGACCGCCATGACGGGATGCCCGGCGAAGAGCTCGGCGAGCAGCTGGGTCTGCACGACCGACGTGTCCTGGTACTCGTCGAGGAGGACGACGCGATATCGATCCCGCTCGACCTCGGCGACACCCGGGCGCAGCCGCACGATGCGCAGGGCGAGCGCGACCTGGTCGGAGTACTCGACGAGACCCCGACGAGCCTTCGCCGCCTCGAACTCGGCCGCGAGGTCCACGAGCACGTCGAGCGCGCCGACGTTCTCTGCGATGCGCGCGACCTCCGGGTACTCGCCGCGGCCGCCCGCCGGCAGGTCGGCGAGGGTCGCCACCCGCGCGGCGAAGGCGCGAACCGCCTCGGGGTCGGCGACGTTCTCCGCGAGTCCGCGCGCGACCGACAGGACCGCCCGGGTGAGCGGGTCGAGGTTCTTGCCGAGAGCGGCCAGGCGCGAGTCGGTGCTCCGCAGCACCGTCGAGCGCGCGAGCTGCCACGCCGCGGCCTCGCCGAGAACCGCGCCGTCTGACTCCCGCCCGAGGACGACGGCGTTGTCGCGGTAGAGCGAGTTCGCGTAGGAGTTGTAGGTGGCGATGGTCGGCGACTCGAACGGGTCGTAGCCCTCGCCGAGCATCCCCACCCGGGCGAGTTCGGCGATCCGGTCGCGGACTCGCTGCGCGAGCTCGCCCGCGGCCTTCCGGGTGAAGGTCAGGCCCATGATCTCGCTCGGTCGGACGAGCTCGTTGGCGAGCAGCCAGAGAACGCGACCGGCCATCGTCTCGGTCTTGCCCGAGCCTGCCCCGGCGACGACGAGGGCGGGCTGGAGCGGCGACTCGATCACGGCGCGCTGCTGCGCCGTCGGCCGGGGCCGCCCGAGCGCGTCGGCGATCTCGTCCGCGCCGATTCGCGGAGCGCGGGCATCCCCCGCGCTCGTCGAGAGGTCAGTCACTCGAGACCTCCCGAACGCGGTGGAGCCGCAGTCGCGGGGAGTCCGACTTGTAGGCGTCCAGCTCGACCGGGCCGACGAACTCCGCCGCCGCGATGAGCGCCGCGGCAGACTCGACGCGGGCGCGGAAGTCCTCGAGCGCCGCCTCGTCGAACGCCGGCTGCACCCCCTCGCGGTAGAGCTTCCCCCGGATCCCCTGCTTCACGTACAGGAGCTTGGCGCCTCCGGGAGCGTGCGCGCCGTGCGGCTCGAGCGCCTCATCGAGGATGCCCGACGCGTACGCGAGCTGGTAGGCGCCCAGCTGGGGATGCTCGGCGATGGCCGCCGCGCTCGTCTCCGGCGTGCCGGTCTTGAGGTCCACGATGACGACCTTGCCGTCCGCCGTGCGCTCCACTCGATCGATGGAGCCGCTGAGCGTCGCCCGCCCCACCTCGAGGCGGAACCGGCTCTCGGCGCCCACGAGGGTCTTGCCGTCCCGCCGGAAGTCGGCGAGGTACTCGGCGAGCGCCTCCGTGAAGGCCCGGGCGATGGTGCGCTGGCGCTCGGCGAGCCAGGGCGCCTCGAAGAGCAGTTCGCCCCAGCGCTTCTCCACCGCCTCCCAGAGAGCGTCGACCGTGATGTCCTCGGAGGTCTCCATGGCCCAGTGGATGATCGTCCCGACGCCCGCGATGACGCCCGACTCGGACCCGGCCACCCGATCGAGGAACCAGTCGAGCGGGCTCGCGAGGAGCGACTCGATCGCCGACGGGGAGAGCGGGACCTGCTCCCCCTCGAAGAGCGGGCCGTCGGTCGAGAGGTCGATGAGGCCGAGCCACTCGTCCGGGTCGGCGCCCGGGATTCCCTCGACGGCGAGCGCGGCGAGCGTGCTGGCGGCGGCCGGCGCATCCGCCCGGTTCCGCACGAGTCGGCGCCGAAGCCGGCCCACTTGCGCCCGCAGGGTGAGCGGAGCTCCGCTGACGTCGAGGAGCGGGGCATCCGGCGCCAGGCCGAGGAAGACGCTCGAGGCCTCGTCGTCGTTGGCCACGGCGGCCAGGACGACCCGGTGTCGAGCTCGCGACACGGCGAGCGCGAACATGCGCAGCTCGTCGCCGAGCACCAGCCGTCGCTCATCGACGGCGGAGGACTCGACGCCCGTCACGGCGCGAACGAGTTCCTGCGGCGCGAGCAGCGAGCCGCGAAGCCTGAGGTTCGGCCACACGCCGTCCTGGAGCCCGCCGACGACCACGGTGTCGAACTCGAGGCCGACCGTGGCCGAGGGCGTGGTGACGAGGACGGCGTCATCGTAGGACTGCGGCGAGAGCGTGTCCTCGGGCACCTCCGCGCCGAGGATGTCGTCGAGGTAGGTCCCCGGAGTCGCGTCCGGCCGCAGTTCGACGAATCGCTTGGCCGAGGTGAAGAGCGCGACGATGCCGTCGAGGTTGCGGTTCGCCTCGCTCGCGACGATTCCCGCGGAGAGGGCCTGGTCGTGCCACTGCCGGGCGAGGCCGCTGCGCACCCACGCGAGCCACAGGAGCTCCTCGATGGATCCGTCGCTGGCTCGGAGCTTCGCGAGGGTGTCCGCCAGTCGCTCCGCGGCGCGCGCCACCCGGTGGTCGATGGTGGCCAGCCGGCCCGGCGCCGAGAGCGCCTCGACGACGAGCTCGTCGGCGGCGCGGCGACCGCCGCCCGCGACCTCCTCGGCGCGCAGGGCGATGCGGAGTCGACGCAGGGCGAGCCGGTCGAGCCCGCCGAAGGGGCCGAGCAGCAACTCCGTCGCCAGCTCCGACGTGAGTTCGGCGTGCCCGATCCCCGCTCGCACGACCTGCAGGAGCGCCCGGGCGGCCATGTCGTCCCGAAGGGCCGTGCCCCCGACCGTGGTCCGGGTCGGCACCTCCGCCAGGCCGAGCGCCCGCACGACGGCGGGCACCTGTGCGCCGCTGCGCACGACGACGGCCATGTCGCGGTAGGGGATGCCGCGCCTCAGGTGCTCCTCTCGAAGCACCCGCGCGGCGGTCGCCCATTCGCGGGCGGGGCTCGGCGCCTCGATCCGGGTGACGGGGGCCGGAGCATCCGCGCCCGCCGCCCGGGCGAGCCGCTGCCGACCGGCCGCCGCCGTTCCGATCCGCTCCGTCACCGCTCCCGTGAGCGCACGCAATGCCGCGCCCTGCCGGTAGCTCGACCCGAGCACGAGCTGCTGCACCGGCACGCCGAGCACGCTCGAGAGCCTGCCGAGGGCGTCCGGCTCTCCCCCGCGGAACGCGTTGGCCGCCACGTCCGGGTCGCCGAAGGCGACGATCGCGATGCCGCGGGCTGCGAGGGCGCGCAGCAGCGCGAGGGCGGTCTCGGTGGCCTCCTGGAGATCGTCGACGACGACGAGGCGGAGCGCCGCGACCCGCTCCCCGACGTCGCCCCGCTCGATCGCGGCGACCGTGAATCGCGCGAGCTCCGCCTGGTCCAGCCGAACCTCGGGGCTGTAGGAGAGCACCTCGGTGTACTCCTCGATGAGATCGGCGGCGGCGATCCACTCGGGATGCCCGTGCGCGGCGCCCCAGCGCCGGAGTCCCGCCGGGTCGATGTCGTGTTCAGTCGCTCTCGTCATGAGCTCCCGCACCTCGGTGCGGAACCGGCGCAGCTGCCGCACCTCCGGGCCGAGCGTCTCCGGCCACTCCGGGCCCGCTCCCTCCGCGATGTGCCCCTCGAGCAGGGCGGCGAGCTCCGCATCCTGCTCCGTGCCGCTCACCAGTCGGGGCAGTGGCGCACCCGCGGCTCGAGCCGCGTCACGGACGACTTCGAACGCGAGCGAGTTCACGCTCCGCGCCATCGGCCCGGTCGTGGGAGCACTAAGGCGAAGCGCGATCGCGTCGCGCAATCGGGTCGCGGATGCCCGGCTCGTCGTCAGGGCGAGCACGGCATCCGGGCCCCAGCCCCGCGAGCCGACCCGATCGGCGACGAGCTCGATGAGCGTCGTCGTCTTGCCCGTCCCGGGCGCCCCGATCACGGCCGCCGAGGCCTCGGCCGGGAGGGCGAGCACGGCGCGCTGGGTGTCGTCCAGGACGACGCCGGGTGCCCCCGAGGGCGTCGGCGAGGGCGCTCTGAATCCGGTCACCGTCACACGCCCACGCTAGCGGCGTGCGCTGACAGAGAACGCTGCCACGACCGGATTGCGAAGTGTCGTAGCCTGTGTCTCGTGGACATTCGCATCGGTATCGCCAACAGCCCCCGTGAGATCAGCTTCGAGTCATCCCAGTCGTCTGCCGAGGTCGAGAAGATCGTCGCGCAGGCCCTCGACTCGGACGCCAAGTTCGTGAAGCTGGCCGACGACAAGGGCAAGATCTACATCGTGCCGACGGTCTCGCTGTCCTACGTGGAGGTCGGCTCCGAGGAATCCCGTCGGATCGGCTTCGTGGCCTGACATGGAGCTGCTCTTCGTGACCGTCATCGGCGCCGGAATCGGGCTCGGTCTCCGCTACCTGGTGCCGCAGCACTCGAGCTACGGGGTCCTGCTGCTGCCGGCCGTCGCCGCCGCGGCCACGGCGATCGTCTGGGTCGCACTCCTGTGGGCCGGGCTCACGTTCGACGGGACCTGGATCTGGGTCGCGAGCCTCGCCGCCGCGGGCGCCGCATCGATCGCGGTCGCGCTCCTGCTGCCGCGTCGTCGCGCTGAGGCGGATGCCCGGCTCTTCACCGAGCTGTCGGGCGCCAAGGCCTAGAGACCCCCGCCGCTCAGGCCGCGCCTACGCGGTGAGGCCGAGCGCGTCCATCCGGCGGGTGTGCGCGGCGATGAGTTCGGTGAACACCGGCTCGACCCGGGCGTCATCCGACTTGTGGTTGTCCGTGAAGCGCAGCGACGCACGCGCCACGAGCATCGTGTCACCGACGAGCCTGCGACCCCACATGGCCAGTCTCGAGGCGAGCCGCGGGTTGTCGGCGATCGCGGCGTTGAGCTCGTCGACGAGCAGCGACTCCGCCGTGCCGCTCGCGTAGATCGCTTCGATCCGTTCTCGCTCGTGCGCGGGAAGCCCCGCCGCGAGCCGGGCGAAGAAGTCGTCGAGGAATCCCGACGTGAGGTAGCACGTGAGGAGCGTCTCGAACCAGTCAGCACCACGGGTCGTGCGCTCGAACTCGTCGACCGAGGCCGTGTAGGGCTCCATCGCCGCGGCCACGTCGCCGCCCGCAGCGGCGATCTCGTCGGCCAGCGCGCGGTGCCGGGAGATCGAGAGCTCGGCGGCCCGGCCCACCGCGGCCTTCGCCGACGTGCTGGGGGCCGTGGAGACGGCGCGCGAGAGGTTCTCGAAGAGCATCAGCTGCACGTAGGCCGCGCGACCGAGGAATTCCTCCAGCGGCGGGGTGAATTCGTGCAGATCCAGCCGCGTGGTGGCCTGATCCTCGGACCGCGGACGGAGCCGCGGCACCTCGATGCGCCGAGCTTGACGCCGGAACCAGTTAGCCACGGTAGCCAAGCTTAGGACAGCGACGGGGCGCCTGCGGATGCCCGGGGACAGCTTCCCGCTAAACTAGAGGCATGCCCCCCGTTTCTGGAGGGGGCCCTACGCCCTAAGTCAAGCGGGCGTACCTCGCAATTCCGACAGGGTGCACATACTTTGACATTCGCAGAACTCGGCATCGAACAGGACATGGTCGATGCCCTCGCCACCAAGGGCATCATCGAGCCCTTCCCCATTCAGACCCAGACCATCCCGATGGGACTGTCCAAGCAGGACATCATCGGGCAGGCCAAGACGGGCACCGGCAAGACCCTCGGCTTCGGCCTCCCGCTCCTGCAGGCGCTCGGCACCGACCCCGAGCCGGGCGTGAAGGCGCTCGTGGTCGTCCCGACCCGGGAGCTGTGCGTCCAGGTCGCGGAGGACCTCGTGCTCGCCGCGTCCAACCGCAGCACCAAGATCGCGGCCATCTACGGCGGCAAGGCCTACGAGGGCCAGGTCGAGGAGCTGAAGGCCGGCGCGCAGGTCGTCGTCGGCACCCCGGGTCGACTCCTCGATCTCGCCAGCCAGCGACTGCTCAGCCGCAAGGACGTGCAGGTGATGGTGCTCGACGAGGCCGACAAGATGCTCGACCTCGGGTTCTTGCCCGACATCGAGAAGCTGTTCTCGCAGACGTCTCCGACCCGCCACACCATGCTGTTCTCCGCCACGATGCCCGGGCCGATCGTCGCCCTCGCCCGCCGCTTCATGAACCGGCCGATCCACATCCGCGCGACCGACCCCAATGAGGGCCTCACGCAGGCCAACATCAAGCACGTCGTCTATCGCGCGCACGCCCTCGACAAGGACGAGGTGATCGCGCGCATCCTGCAGGCCGAGGGCCGCGGCAAGACCGTCGTCTTCACGCGTACGAAGCGCGCGGCGGCCAAGCTGGTCGAGGAGCTCAACGACCGCGGCTTCAACGCGGCGGCCGTTCACGGCGACCTCAACCAGGAGCAGCGAGAGCGCGCGATGGCCGCCTTCAAGGCGGGCAAACGCGACGTGCTCATCGCGACCGATGTGGCCGCT
>SXGT01867534.1_pt1 | contig 21123 bp, 15 predicted proteins | sample 3176221 | NCBI WGS metagenome assembly SXGT01 (sample SAMN11356862, study PRJNA531348) | freshwater metagenome | isolation source: freshwater sample F1-120 | place: China: Fuxian Lake, Yuxi | collected 2017-12-25
CGCGCCGATTCTGGGTGGAGGTTGGGGCGGCAGCGCCAGGCGGATGTGCTCCATCAGCAGTTCCAGGTCCTTGGCCGGTTGAGTGTAACGCGGCAAGGTGAGCATTCGCCCATCGACGGTGGGTATACAGACGTCGATCATTTGAACGGTTGCCAGCTTTTCCAGAACCGCGCGGGGAGACAACCCGGGCGCGTGGATCATCAGCCGGTTCTTCAGCGTGATCTGCAAACAGTAGGCGAGGAAGGCAACCAGGATGTGCGCGTCCACTCTAGTCCCGATCGAAACAGACCGCTCCGCGCGCGCGTCGCACGGAGCGGTTCTTTGTATCATTTTGGCCATGACGACACGGCGTTCGATTGTAGGGATGCTGGCGGTTCTTCCGCTCGGCGCGCAACAGACATACAAAGTAGGCGATCGCGTGGAAGCCTACGACGCGGGATGGAACAAGGGCGCCATCACGGGGCTCGGCACGGGCACGTACGAGGGCTACTACATGGTGAAGTACGATGCCTTCTCGACGGAGCGCTGGTTCCGTCCGCGGGATCTGCGTCCCGGAGGTCCGGCGGACGCGCCCAAGCAGTACCCGTCGTACAAGGTGGGCGATCGCGTGGAAGGGTACGATTTCGGCTGGCACCCCGGAGCGATCCTGGAGACTCGAGCCGGAAAGGACGCCACCGAGTACCTGATCAAGTACGACAAGTTCTCCACGTCGCGCTGGTATCACCCGCGCGACATGCGCTCGGCGGCCGCCGCGACGGCGGAGCAGGCGGAGAAAGATCGCGCGTCGGCGTCGGCCGTTCAGGGGCCGCGGCTTGGCAAGTACGGAATCCAGTCCTATGGCGGCGTGAGCGCCGTGCCGTTGTACCTGGGTCATTTCGAACTGATGGCTGGCGGCAAGTATCGAATCTCGCGCACCAGCGGCGAGCCCTACTACGGCGAGGGAACGTACCGGTTCAATGCGGCCGCGCTCACCGTGGAATGGCTGAGCGGCCCGCTGGCGGCTCCGGAGTGGAGCGGCAAGTTCTCGGTGGACGGCAACCGTCACCGAATCGCGCTACGCAGCCGCACGATCGCCTTCAACACGCAGTAGTCAGCGGATGGCGAAGGTCCCGAACACGATTCCCAAATCGCCGTCGTAGCCTGCCACTTTCAGTCCGCGATCCAGCTCGGTCACTACCTCGATCTTCTCTTTGCCGATCGCGGCGGCGGGAAGCGTGGCCACCAGTTCGAAGCCCGCGTCTGGCTGCGAGATCCGCAGTGCGCCGGCGGTTTGCCCGTCGACGCGCACGGTCAGGTTCAACGGTCCGGCTTCCACCACGGCCTTGGCGCAGTAGCCCGACACGTACAGCTTCTCGGCCGCCGTGCGCGGCCCCGCCAGCCATACCACGCCGCGGCGCGTCATCCATCGGAACGCATCCTCCGAAGGATGCCAGCCCTCGCCCACCTGATCGGCGAACGAAGCGCGCGCCACGTCGATGCGATGCGCCAAGCCCGCCTTCCAGCGCGACTGGGCCAGCGCCCGGTACTGCCGGGTGAAGTTGCGCAGCTTGCCGTTTTCCACGGCGTAGACGAGCGCCTCGTCCTTGGCGAGAGCCCGAAGCGTTTGCCCCGGCGGCAGGATGTGTTCGGTGGGATCGCCATAGCCGGCGTGCGGCTGGATGTTGTCCTCCGAACCCGGCGTCATGTAGACGTCGCGCAGGCCGATCAGCCGGAACGGATCGTCGTTGATACCCCACCAATACAGATCCGACGTCACGTTGGTGAGCAGCAGCAGTTTGCCGGGATGCAGTTGGCGCGCGCGTTCGATCCCGAACACCATGGTCCGGACTTCGTGCGTGCGGTTGCGGTCGTGCCTCACGATCGCATGAGCGAGAGGAGCCTGCGTGGCGAGATAGACCACCGCCATCGCGCCCGCGGCAAGCGGCGCCTCCGCGATGGCCAGTCCACCGAGCAGACCCACGCCGATCGTGGGCATCGTCAGGTAGTAGTAGCTGTAATGATCGCGGAGCGGCAGGATCGGGCCGAGCAGAGCGCAGAACCAGGCGGCCGGAAACAGCACGCGCACGTCGCGCCTCCACAGGCGCCACAGGACGAACGTAACGGCGGACGCCAGCAGCAGCGGCGCGGCCAGATCGGACACGCGCACCACCCAGGGCGCGGTGAAGAAATCGCGCAGCCGGGTTCCACCGAACGCGTCCAGGCAGTACCGCGCGAAACTGTCGATCATGCTCGCGTCCCAATTCATTCCGTACGTGCCGGCCTTCTGCTTGGGCGCGAAGTGGTTGTGGATCGCGGTGTAGACCGCCGAAGCCGCAAACAGCGGCAGCGTGGAAACGAGGCGGCGCCGTGCGAACAGCAGCGCCCAGGCGAACGCCAACGCCGGATACGCGGCGTTCATCTCGAGAGCTCCGAATCCCAGCACGAACACGCCGAATTGCATCCACCAGTAGCGGGTGGCGCCGGTGTCGCAGTAGCGGATGAATAGCAGCAAGGCGCCCATGAGAAACGAGGCGCACAGAATCTGGTTGTAGACGGAAGTCCACGCGAGCGGCGTGCTGAGCGCGGCGTTGACTCCCCACAGCAGCATCGCGGCGGACGCGGCCAGTTCGCCGCCCGTGAGCCGTCGCGCCAACATTCCGAGCAGCGCCATGTTCAGCACGTGCGTGGCGAACACCAGCATCCGGTAGGGCAGCGCGTCCAATTCGAACAACTGGAAGAAGCCCAAGAAAAAGGCGCGTTCGCTCCAGACGCGCATGGTTCCCTGCGCCTTGGGTTCGAAGAGGGCTCGCATCAGATCGCGCCAGTCGAAGACCTCGAGCCGCAGACCGAGCCACGCGAAATCGTCCATGCGGAACCAGCACTGGATTCCCGGCCAATACACCGCCAGGCTGACGGCGATGGGCGCCACCATCCACAACGCGGCGCGCAGCCGCGAGAGACCGTTCACTTCGCCGTCAGGCTCGCCGTCGTGGCGATCAAGCCCAGCTCCCGCTCTTCGATTTGCCCGGACGCGATGAACTTCGATAGCGAGCATTCGAAGGATGCCGATTCGCCCGCCAGCGCCGCGGCCGGAACGTCGCGTTTGTGGAAGTACTCGCCCACGGCGGAGAAAGTCTCCGGCTCGAGCGCGGCGCCACCCACCGAGCAGGACAGCGTGGTCGACTTCACGTTATCGATCAGCACGTTCGGCAAGGTCGCCTGCAGCGTAAAGACGCCGCCCTTGCCGGCGCCGGGCGGAACCTTCAGCGCGATGGTGAACCGCCCCTGCGTCCAGCGCCATCCGCCTTCCGGCTGATGAAATCCCTTGACCAGTTGCACGGCTGAGCGGGGCTCGCCCATCTTGACGACGCTCATCAACTCACCACCGTCCCCGTCGTCGATTTGCACTTCGCGCTCGCGGCGGTGGCTGCGGCAGCCCGCGCCAAGGAGCAACGCGGCGGCGAGCGCCGCTCCGGTCAGTCTCCGCACCTTTCCACCTGCACCAGGCAGCTATAGAAAGCGGGGCTGGCGCCGATATCGGTGAGCCGCTCGGAAAGCAGCGCGTTGGCGTTGCGCCGGTCGGGCGACGCCTTGGGCCATCGCACCGACGGTGAGGAAACCACGCCGCGATGCACCAGCCCGTCGACGCTCGCGCGCAACCGCAGCGAGCCGCGCGCGTTGAACACTCGCACGAGATCGCCGCTTGCGATACGGCGGGCCGCCGCGTCCTCCTGGTGCAGGAACACCTCCGCGGTGTCCGCGTCCGCGCCGGGGCGGTTGCCAAAGGTCGAGTTCATGCTGTCCGTGTTCTTCGGCGAAATCATTTCCAGGGGGAAACGTTCCCGCAACGCCGCGTCGCCCAAGCGCGACTCCACCGGAGGCTGGTAGGCGAGCCGGTCCGCCAGGAAGTCCATCTTGCCGCCGAGCGCGGGGAATCCGTCCGCGTGGGGTTGGAACGGCTCGCCGGACGGGCTTACGTTCAACCGCGCCGAACCCTCGCGATCCAGCCGCTCGAGCGTGATCCCTTCCAGGAACGGATGGCCGGAAGCCAGCGCGCGCCGGATCATGTCGTCGTCCGATTCCTGGAAACACGGTTCGTCGAAACCCATGCGGCCCGCGAGCGCGCGGAACACTTCGGTGTTCGGACGGCACTCGCCCGGAGGCTCCACGGCCTTGCGCGCCAGTTGCAGATAGTAGTGGCCGTAGGCGAAGTAGAGATCGTCGTGCTCGAGGAACGTCGTCGCGGGTAGCACGATATCGGCGAAATCCGCGGTGTCGGTCTGAAACTGCTCCAGCACGACGGTGAACAGATCCGGACGCGCCAACCCGCGGAACACCTTCTCCTGATCCGGCACGACGGCGGCGGGGTTCGAATTGTAGACCACCAACGCCTTCACCGGCGGACCGGCAGCTTCGGTCAACGCGTGGCCGAGCGTCGACATATTGAGCATCCGCGCGGGCCGGCCGAGGCTCGCCGTTTGCAACTCCGGCATCTCGAGCGACGCGCGATCCAGATGAAACGCGCCCGACGTGGTGAGTTGCAGGCCGCCGCCCACGTCGCGCCACGAACCGGTGAGCGCTGGCAGCATCGAAATCGCGCTGATGGCCGCGCCGCCGCGTTCGCTGCGCTGCACGCCGTAGTTGACGCGGATGACGGCGGGGCGCGTAGTGGCGTATTCGCGGGCCAGCGACGCGATGTCTTCGGCGGGGATCCCCGTCAGGGCCGCCGCGCGCGCGGGCGTGTATTCGCGGACCCGTTCCCGCAACGCGTCCAAGCCGGTGGTGTACCGCTCGACGTAGTCGCGGTCGTGCAGGTTCTCCGCCAGGATCACGTGCATCAGCGCCAGCGCGAGCGCGAGATCGGACCCGGGGTTGATGAAGTAGTGACGATCGGAGAGGCTCCCCGTGCGGTTCCTCACCGGATCGATCGTATAGAAACGGGCGCCGTTCCGCCGCGCCTCCACGATGAACGGCCACAGGTGGACGTTGGTTCCGAGCACGTTCGCGCCCCACGCCACGATCAACTTGGCGTGGCGGAACTGCTCCGGTTCCGTTCCGTAACGCGCGCCGAGCGCCTGCATCATCCCGGCAATCCCCGCTCCGGAACAGATGGTCCGGTCGAGCCGTGACGCGCCCAATCGATGGAAGAAGCGGCGGTCCATGCCGCTGCCTTGCAGGTAGCCCATCGTGCCCGCGTAGCTGTACGGCAGGATGGACTCCGAACCGTGTTCCGCAGCGGCCGCCCGCAGCCGCGACGCGATCTCGTCCAGCGCCTCGTCCCACGTAATGCGCGCGAACCGGCCCTCGCCCTTGGCGCCCACGCGGCGCATCGGATGCATCAGGCGGTCCGCGTGATATTCGCGATCCAAGTAGCGCGCCACTTTGGCGCAAAGGAAACCGCGAGTAACCGGATGATCGGGATTGCCCCGCAGTTTCACCGCCTTGCCGGCAGGGTCGATGGTGACCAGCATCGAGCAGGCGTCGGGACAGTCGAGAGCGCAGGTGGATCGGCGTACTGTCATGAATACAATGGTACCTTGCGGTCGCGCCAGGCGAGACCCGCGGCGGCGATCAGGCCCAACGCCGTCAACGCCGCGCCAAGATAGACGGAACGGGGCGCGTACCGCATCTCCACGCGATGCTCGCCACTCGGGACCGCGACGGCTCGCATCATCCCGTTGACCTCGAGGATTGGCGCGGCGCGGCCATCGACGGAGGCGGTCCAGCCGGGGAAGTGCGTGTCCGACAGGATCACCCATCCGTCGCAGGGCATCGCCGCGCGGATCGAAACAAAGCCGCCCCGGTGTGTTTCCACGTTCGCGGAGCCTTTCGATTCGCAGCCGGCGGAGGATGGCGCCGCGCCAGCGAAGAATGCGGTGGTGGAGAACTCGGCGGCGCGTTCGGCGAACAGCCTGTGCAAAGCCTCCGCGTTTGCGTAGCCCGAGGCGCGATGAACAGCCCAGGCGCGAGGGAATGCCTCCGGGTCGTCGAACAGTTTCAGCCCATTCTCGCCGTCCATCACGAAGGTCCGGTGCAAGCCCGACGGACCGGCCCCGATTCGATATCGAGTTCCCACTACTCGCTCCGCCGCCTCCACGTGCCAGGGCAGGCCAACCGCGTTGAGTGTCGCGCTGGCCAGATAGCCGTTGGGCGAATCGAAGCCGTGCCACTCGTTCCAGTTCGGCTCCAGCTTCTCCTTTTCGGCCGCCACGCGGAATAGCCCTGGCTGCCGCTTCAAGTAATCGCGGATCGCGGACTGCGACCGCATCCGCGCGGTCCACTCCATGCGGCCGGCATCGTCGCGTGGCGCCAGCAACGCACCCGTGCCCGATGCCAGTTCCATCGCCATGATGAAGCCGAGCGCGGCCGGCGCGTATCGCCAACCGAGCGCCGCGGCGGCCAGCCACGCGGCGAGCATCGACAGGCCTAAGCGCGGGTCGAGATCCGGCGGCCGCGCGCCGCGAACCAGCAGAGCTAGCGCCAACACCGCTCCGAGCGTAACCAGGACACGCGCCGCGCGCCCGATCCAGACGTGCCCGGGATCGCGCCGGATCGCGTCCACGCCGTACGCCGCCAGCACCGCGAGCGCCAGATGAAACAGATGGATCGCGTTGGCGGGAGTTCGCGCCTTTTCCACCAGAGGCGCCAGCGCGTACAGAAGCCCATGAGCGAACGACGCCCCGCCCAACGCGAATACCCACGCGCCCGCCGCAAGGCACGTCATCAGCCGCACCACGGGCTCACGCCAAGCCATTGCCACGCCCAGCGCCGCCACCGACACGAACGCGATCCCGGCGAACGGATCCACCGTGCCTTCGGGCGACGGCAGGATCACACCGCTCGCCTGTTCCGGGCGTAACGAGTAGCTCTCATGCACCGAATACGGCACCGGCTGATCCCAACGCAGACCCTCCGGCGCTCCCGCCCATCGTATGGCGAGCTTCCCATATTCGCGCGCGGGAAGGATCTGCAACGCTCCCACGCATCCGGAAATCAGCAGCACGGCCGCGGCCGGCGCGATCCGGCGCGGCATTCGCAACGCATCGAAACCCAGGCAGGCCAACACCGCCAGCGTCACGAAGAGCGGGATCTGATGATGTCCGCTCAGCCACGACATCCCCAACGCCGCGCCGCACAGCGCCGCACTCGGCCACGGCCGCGCGCCGCGGCGAAGCCGCAGGTAGTACAGGAACGCGAGCGGAGCCCACACCGCGCCGTTGATCATTTGCGGCCAGTTGCGCGTTCCGAGAAATCCGCCGAAGCTGAACGCGCATCCGGCGAACATCGCCGCCGCGCGCGACCGGCCCAGATCGCGGCACAACCAGTACGCGAACAGTGCGCCCATGTAGTGGATGGCCAGGAAGTACGCGGCGAGGAATCCGGGCTTGATGGAGCCGTCCTTGGCAAGAGGCATCGCGAACAGCAGCCAGTTCAGCGGATAGACGGCTCCCGGCTGCGCCTGCCCCACGAACGGCTGCCCGCACCACAGACGCGGATCCCACAACGGAAACTCGCCGCGATGCCACTGGCGCGCCTGCTCGTGAAACCACGGCAGCACTTGGGTGGCGAAGTCCGGGCCCCAGCCCCAGTCGTACTGCCGTGTCAGCGAGATCTTCCAGTAGAAGAGCAGGACGGCGAGCAGCAGCGCGGCGGGACCCATCAGCCGCGCCTCCACACGATCGCGAGCAACGCCGCGCCGGCAAGCGCCATCGCGGCTCCGGCGAGAACGCTCGACGGCCGGTACCGCAACCGAACCATGTGCGAGCCCAGCGGAACCGGGACAGCGCGCATCGATCCGTTCACTCGCATCACCGGCGCCGGCTCGCCATCCACCGCGGCCTCCCAACCCGGCGCCCACGACTCGGAGATCACCACCAGGCCATCGCAAGCCATGTTCGCGGCAATGGTCAGCGCGGATCCCGCGTGGTCCTTCAATTCCGCGGTGCTCTGTCCACCGCACGGAGGAAGCGCCCGCCCCGGACCCTTGACGATGGCGGCGAAACGGAGATCGCTCCAACGTTCGCGCACGATCGCATTCACGTGATCGCGGCCAGACGCGGCGATGGCTTGATGCACCGGCCACACGCGTGGAAACGCATCCGGGTCGTAGAACAGATTCAAGCCGCCGGCTCCGCGAAACACTTCCCGTTGCGACGGATGCGCCGCCTCGCGCGCGATCGTGAACTGGACGCCCCACAGCATCTTGGTCTCGCGCCGGGAGAACTCCATCTCCACCGCGCCGCGCGACACGGCGGGCAGGTATCCACCCCACATGTCGAGCCCGTGCCACGATCCCCAGTTGCGCGGAACCTCTTCCGCCGCGGTCTCCACGCGAAAGCGGCCCGGCTGTTGCTTCATGTACGCGGCGAGATCCTGGTTCGCCTTCATGCGATCCATCCAGACATTGCGCGCGGAATCGGTTCGCGGCGCGAGCAGCGGCCTGGTGGAGTGCCCGAACTCGACCAACGCGGCCAGGATCAGCGCCGCTCGCGCCGCGGCCAGACGCACGGTTCCCACGCGGATGCCATGCAGAACTCCCGCGCCCACGATCGACGCGACGGCGGTGATTCCGCCCTCGGCGAACAGGTCCGGTTGCGACGGAAACAGCGGCGCCAGAAGCAACACCGCCGCCAAGCCTAGCAAGGCGCGGATGACGCGCCCCATCCAGCGGCTGTCGCGGATCTCGCCGAGCGCGTCGAGCCCGTAGGCGGCCAGCACCGCCAGTCCGAAATTCAGCAGCGCCATCGCCGTCGCCGGGTTCCGCGCCTTCTCCACGCCCGGGACGATCGCGTAAAGAACGCCGTGCAACAGACCCCATCCGCCCATCGCGGCCAGGCACCCGAACAGCGCGACGCCGGCCATCGCCGCGGCGGGCAGACGCGACAGGCGGCACGTCAGCGCGAGAAACGCCAGCGCCGCGACGATCGCGCCCATGTGAATATCCACGTGCGAAAGCGGACCCGGAATCACCAGGCCGGTGAGTCTACGCGGATCGAACGAGTAGGTCTCGTGCACGCCGTAGGGAACCGGTTCGTCCCACCGGATCGCCTTCGTCTCGGATACCCAGCGAATGGACTCGCGTCCGAACTCGATCGCGGGCAGCACCTGCGGGGCCGCGAACAGCCCGGCGAAAACGACAGCGGAAACGAAAGGAGCCGCGCGGCGGCGGCGCACGCTATCGACAAGCCACAAGCCGCCGGAAGCGAGCGACAGGAAGACCGGAACCTGGGGATGCCCGCCGAGGAAAGAGATGCCCAGCGCCGCCCCGGAGCACATCGCGTGGAAGCGGGGGCGCTCTCCTCTCATCGCGCGGAGTTGGAAGAGGAAGACCGGCGGCGCCCACGACGCGCCGGCGATCCACTGCGGCCAACCCACCGTGCCGATGAACCCGTCGAACGAGAACGCGGCGCCGCCGAGGAACGACGCGGCCCGCGAAAGCCCGAGTCCGCGGCACATCCAATAGCACAGCCCCAGCGCGATCCAGTGGACCATCACGCAATGGAATCGCAGGTAGCCGGTTTGCAAACGGCCGTCGCTCGAGGGCGACGCGAACAGCAGCCAGTTGGGCGGATACAGCACGCCGGGCTGCGCCTGTCCCGCCATCGATTGCCCGTTCCACAGGCGCGTGTCCCAGAGCGGAAACTGGCCCGCGCGCCACTGTTCCGCCGCCGCCTGGAACCACGCCAGCACCTGGGTGGACAGGTCGAGCCCGGTCATCCACTCGTACTGCGTACTGAGAGACAGTTTCCAATAGAAGGCGCAGACCGCGGCGAAGAGCACGATCGCCGCGCCAACGCGGGACACAACGGTTGCCAAACGAACCATTGTACCGGGCGCAATATAATGAGCCCATGCTCCGAAGATCCTTTCTGATGGCCGCGCTCGGCGCGGCGGCGGCGCCCAACTCGCTGAAAATCTCCCGCATCGAGACGTGGAAGGTGATCGTGCCGATGAAGCCGGGCACGACGGTGAGCCTCGACTTCGGTCCCTCGCTCGACATCCGCCTTCGCGATTTCGACAAGGTCCCCAAGTTCATCCTCCGCCTCACCGCCGAAAACGGCGTCACCGGCATCGGCGAAACCGGCCGCGGCGAAGGGGAAGCGAATCTGGCCCGCAACGTGGCGTTCCTAAAAGGCAAGGACGCCCTCGCGCTCGACCTGGGAGCGGCGAACCTGGGGCTGCCCGATTCCTCCACCGCCGACGCGTTCGAGATCGCGCTCTACGATCTGCTCGGCAAGACCCTCGGCCTGCGCGTCTGCGATCTGCTCGGCGGCTGCCGCCAGGACAAGATTGCCGCCACCTATTGGACCGGCCAGCGCACCGAGCGCGACCTCATGGAGGTCTGCGAAAAAGCCAAACGCGGCGGCTACGGCCACCTGAAGTTCAAGGCGCGCAAGGGCGATCCGATCGCCAAGCTACTGGCGGCCGTGAACCGCAACTACCCCGATCTGGAACTCACCGTCGATTTCAACCAGTCCTACCGGGAACTCGCCGGATTCCTGCCCGTGGCGAAAAGCCTGGACCAGGGCTACCATCTCGTCATCGAGGATCCCATCCCTCCGAATCTCGACCAGTGGACGCAGCTTCGCCAGCGCACGTCGATCCCGTACGCCCTCACCACGGCGAACCCGCGCCACATGATGGAAGCCATCAAAGGCGAAGCGATCGACGTGTTCAACCTCGGCGGAGACATGCGGACGTTCGCGCGATGTTGCGCCGTGGCGGAAGGCGCGAACATCCCGGTGTGGCACGGCTCGGGCGTCGAACTCGGAATTCGCGACATGTCGTTCGTGCACGCGGCCGCCGCCACCAAGTCGTGCACCATCGCGTCGGACACGCTGTCCTTCCTGCGCGAGAACGATTTGGTGGGCGGCGCCTTCACGCCGAAGGGCGGCTACATCGAGGTTCCCCGCAAGCCGGGCCTGGGAGTGGAACTGGACGAAGCCGCCGTGAACCGTTACCGCGCGGCTTGATCAGTCCTCGAGGACGAACGTCAGCTTCAGATTGACGCGATACTCCCGGATCTTTCCCTTCTCCACCACCACCTTCTGGTCCTGCACCCAGGCGCCGGTGATGTTGCGCACGGTTTTGCCCGCGCGCTTGATGCCGCTCTCGATGGCGTCGTCGAAGCTTTTGCTCGACGACGAGATGATCTCCGTTACTTTGGCTACCGCCATTCCTGTCTCCTTCTTCATCGGACTTCCTTCATCGGACTTCGGTCGTTCGCGCTCCGGCCATTCCGGCCAGACGCGCTTCCTTGCGCCGCCGCCGCTCATCCGCCAGCAATTCCTTGCGGCGGCGGAGCTTGATGCGGTCGTCGACCTTGCGCCAGAACTTGCGGAAGTACATCGCGGCGGAAAGCACGCTGAAGAACACGACGGTCCACATCGCCACATGGGCCATGGGCGCGAGTTCGGGAACGTCCTTGCTCGTCATCGCGAGCGAGATGGCGATCACCTGCGCCACCATCTTCGTCTTACCGAGATCGCTGGCGGCGATCGTGTAACCGGCCGAAGCGGCAATGCTGCGCAGGCCGGAGATCGCGAACTCGCGCCCAATGATGAGGATCGCCATCCAGCCCGGCATCAGCCGCACCTGCACGAGCGAGATCAGCGCGGCCGAGACCAGCAACTTGTCGGCGATCGGATCGAGCAGCGTACCGACGGTGGTGATCTGTCCCCAACGCCGGGCGATGTAGCCATCGAGCAGGTCCGTCGCCGCGGCGGCCAGAAAAATAGCCAGCGCCAGCATCTGATTGGTAACGGTGACACCGTTCCACTCGAAGCGGAGATTCTCCTGCACGAGCGCCGCCACGAGGAGCGGCACGAAGAAAATCCGAAGAAGAGTAAGAACGTTCGGCAGGTTCATCCGGCGCGCTAACGAAACAACTATAGCAGGTAGGAGCGCAGCCGCTCCAAGACCGACGCCGGGACGTCGGCCTCCACCTCACAGCCGTCCTCGGACCACTTTTCGGACAGCACCCGCGCGTATTCGTGCAGCAGATGGCGCGGTCCGCCGTCGCCCATCGCGAACCGGAATCGCGCGCGCGAGGCGCGATCCACCGGCAATGCCTCGTCCACCAGTTCGATCAACTTGTCGAGGTTGACGCCCCCGCGCGCCGACACGCCGATCGACCGCGGCGGATTCTCGCCCATGCCGGCATCGGCCAGTATCCGGTTCGCCAACGCGCCCAGATCCACGCCCGGCTCCAGCAGATCGAGCTTGGTGAGCACCAGGATCTGCGGCGTGGATTCGGCCCCGATCTCCTGCAGCACCTTCGTGACCTGCGCCGTCTGCGCCGCCGCGCGCGGCGACGACGCGTCCACCAGATGCAGCAGCAGCGCCGCCTCGGTCACTTCCTCGAGCGTCGCGCGAAATGCCTTCACCAGCGTGGTGGGCAGGTTCGAGATAAACCCGACCGTATCCGACAGCAGCGCGCGCCGGTGCGACGGCAGCCCGATCTGCCGGACCGTGGGATCGAGCGTGGCGAACATCTTCGCGTCGGCGAGCACCGTGGAACTCGTCATCCGGTTGAACAGCGTCGACTTCCCCGCGTTCGTGTAACCCACCAGCGCCACCGTCGCCAGCGGCACGGCTTGGCGTTGCTTTCGCTGCACCGACCGGTGAGACCGCACCGACTCGAGCTGCTCGCCGATCTTCTTCACCCGCGCCTTGATGATCCGCCGGTCGGTTTCCAACTGCGTTTCACCCGGCCCGCGCGTTCCGATGCCGCCGCCCAGGCGCGACATTGCCGCGCCGCGGCCGGTGAGCCGCGGCAGCAGATATTCGAGCTGCGCCAGTTCCACCTGCATGTGCCCTTCCCGGGTGCGGGCGCGGCTGGCGAAGATGTCGAGGATGAGCTGGGTGCGGTCGAGCACCTTGCACGGAAGCGCCTTCTCCAGATTGCGGAGCTGGGTGGGGGTGAGATCGCGGTCGAAGATGACGGCGTCGGCTTGCAACGCCTCCGCTTCCGCCGCGATCTCCTTGACCTTGCCCGCGCCGATCAGGGTCGCCGCCGCGGCCGCCTCGCGCTTTTGCATCGTGCGCGACACGACCTCGGCGCCGGCGCTGGTGGCCAGCACGGCGAGTTCCTCGAGAGACTCCTCGGCGCTCGCCTCGCCCGCCGGACCGCGCCATAGGTCGACGCCGACTAGGATGGCGGCCTCGCGGCCAGTGGCTCCGCTCAACCTTCGTGCGACTCGTGTTGAACAGGCAGTCCTGGGGCGTGCGGACCAGCCGGCCCGGGCTGCTGCGCGTAGCCCACGTGAACGGGGCGCGCGACGACCACGGTGGAGATGGCGTGCTTGAAGATGAGTTGCTCCTGATTGTTCGACTCGAGAATCACCGAATATTTGTCGAAGCTCTTGATCCTCCCCGAGAGCTTCACTCCGCTCATCAGATAGATGGTGAGGAACACCCGCTCCTTGCGGGCGGTGTTGAGAAACGCTTCCTGAATGTTCTGGGCTGCTTTTTCCATTGTTTTTCCTTTTCGCCCACCGGCAGACGCAGCCGGTATAGTGTATGACCCCTTGATTGTATCGCGGCCCCTACTCGTCGTGATCGTCGTGAGCCGCCGCGCCCGCTCCCGTGGCCGCCAGAACCTGAGCCTCCATGCGCACGCGATCCAGGTGAGAGACGCGAACGGGTTCCTTTCCCACCGGAACCGGTTCGACGGTGAATGAGGCGGCCGTTTTCAGCTCCACCTCCAGGTTGAACGAGGGTGGCTCCTTCAGCCCGGGAACACCGGCCACCCCCTGATGGTCCACCACGCACGACAACCCTCCAGCCAGCGGAAAGCCGACTTTGGACCGGTTGCGTATGGCGAACTTTCGAACGTCGTTGAGCGTCATTTTCCTCCACGGCTGAGCCGCCGGAAATAGTCGGCGACCGCCTCTTGATATCCGGCCGGCACCTGCGCGGATGAGCCCGCGCGGACCTGGCCCGCGTTCTTGTCGTCCAGCTTGCGCCGAAGCTGCAGTTCCAGTTGCTCGAGACCGGTCATCACCTGCGTGCGAAGCCGCTCCACCAACTCCGGATTGCCCTTGAATCGGGCCGGATCCAGTTGCTGCATCTCGCGAAGCAGATCCTGGAGGTCGCGCGCGGTTTCGGGATCGTCGTTGCCGAGCGACTGGCGGATCTGGGATAGATCGCGCATCCCCTCTCGCAGCACGCGTTCTTCCGACTCGAGCCGGCCGCCTAGCGCGCCGCCTTGCTGGGCGGGGGCCTGTCCGCCCGCTTGCGGCGTCCACTCGCCGCGATTCATCGCGGACCAGGCGCCTTCGCCCCGGTCGCCGCCGCCGCGCACTTCCTCGCGTCCGCCGCCCTGGCGTCCGCCGCGGCCACCCGCCGATTGCTGTCCGCTCTGGCCGCCCGGTTGGTTGCCCTGCTGGCCTTGGCCGCCCTGTTGGCCCTGGCCCTGTTGGCCCTGGCCCTGCCCTTGCTGCCCTTGCTGCCCTTGGCCCTGCTGTCCCTGACCGGGCTGCTGTCCCTGCTGTCCCTGTTGTCCCTGGCCTTGCTCGCGCCCGAGTTGCGCGGATTGGCGGTCGCCTTGGCCTTGGCCCTGCCCCTGGCCCTGTTGTCCCTGTTGGCCCTGCTGCTGCCCCTGCTGTCCGCCTTGACCTTGCTCTCCGCGCTTGCCCTGGCCGTTGCGCGACAGCCGCTCCATCTGCTGCCGCAGGCGCTCCACGCGGTCGAGCGCGCTTTCCAGCCCCTTGTCCTTGGGGTCGCCCGCGCCGCCCTTGCCCTGCATCGATTCCTGCGCTTCCTTCACTTGCTGGCGCAGCCGCTCCATCGCCTGATTCACCGGAGCCTCGCGCATCCAGGCGTACTGGCCGAGCCCACGTTTGATCGCTTCGGCGCTGTACTTCAATCGCAACCCGACCTCGCTCTGTTGCAGGTCACCCAGAGCTTCGCGCAACTTCGTGGCCGCGCCGCGGTTGGTGGACTGCAGGTCGCGGACCGCATCCTGCATCCGCTTTTCGAGCTCCTTGAGCTCGTTCATCATCCTCTCGCGTTCGGACGCCACCTGCTCCTGCTGTTCCTTCGACGGCGGTCCGGCCTGCGAGTTGCCGAACATCTGCCGCATCTGGCGGCTCTGATCCTGCTGCTTGTCGGCGAGCCGGTTGGCCTCCTGGCCGATCTGGCCCATCTGGTCCGCGCTCTGCTGTCCGCGCATGCCCTGCAGCGAGTTCCGCGCTTCCTTCAGCCGCTCGGCGGCGCGTTGCGCGTCGGCCTCGCCGCCTTGCTGGCCCTGCTGACCGGCCTTGCGCATGTCGTCGGTGGCCTGCCGCAGCCGTTCCAGAGCCTGCTGCACGCGGGGATCGATGTCGCCTCGCTGCTGGTTCTGGCGCTGCATGTTCTGGCGCTGTTGGGCGGACTGCTGTCCTTGTTGGCCGCTTTGCTGCCCCTGCTGGCCTTGCTGGCCTTGCTGCCCCTGTTGACCCTGCTGCCCCTGCTGCCCCTGTTGTCCTTGTTGACCCTGCTGCCCTTGTTGGCCCTGTTGTCCCTGCTGACCCTGCTGCTGTTGGCCGCGCGCCATCTGCTCCATCTGCCGTTTGAGCTGCTCGGCTTCGCGCCGCAGCATCTCCTGCTGCCACTTCTGTTGCGCCGATTGCTGATTGCGCTTCTGCTGCTCGGCGAGTTCCTGCTGCCGCCGCGCCAGTTGCTCCAGCTTCTGCAGCGCCTCGTCCACCTCGCGAGCCTTCTGGTCCTGCGCCGATTGCTGCTGGCCGGTCTCGTACTGGTTCTTCTCCGTGTCGAGTTCGAGATCGAACAGGTTCGAAAGATCGCGGGCCGCGCCGCCGCCTCCACCTCCGCCGCCCTTCTGCCCGAACGCCACCTGAATATCGCGGAACACGGCTTCGGCGCGCAACAAATGTTGCAGAGCCTTCTGTTCGTGCGGCATCGCGTCCGGCCACTTCTGTCCCTTCAACTCGGCCGTCGCCTTGTCCATCGCCTCGGCCGCCGCGGTCATCTCCTTGGTGAAGGTCATGAACTCGTGGTTCTGTTGCGACAGTTCGCGGCTCTGCATGCGCTTGGCCAGCGACTTGGCCTGATCGCGCAACTTGGACTGCACCTCGGAGAGAAACTTGCCCGCTTCGGCTGAATCCACCGCGGTCGCGCGTTTGTCGCGCTGTTGATTCCACGTCGCGGAGATGATCTCCTTCTGCCGCTGCGAGATCTGGTTCTGATCCTCGCCCTCGCCGCCGCCGCCACCGCCGCCACCCTGCTGGGACTGGCGGTACTCGCGATCGAACGGCTGCGCCTCGATGAAGAACATGTCCGTGCGCGCCGTGGTCCGCGCATCCTTGGCCGTGGCATAGAAGCTGACCAGATCGCCTGGGGCCATCTGGAAATCCTCGAGCGCCAACAAGTGCGATCCGCTGCCGTCGCGCGCGCCCCGCTGCTTCAGCAGGGAAACCGCTTTCTCTTCGCCGCCGTTCACCGAGTAGTGGAGGTTGACTTCCTGCAAACCGAAATCGTCCTCGGCGTTGACCTGGATCGCCACTTCCTCGATCGGGCTCGCCTTGTAGTCGCGCCCCGGCTTGCTGATCTTGATGGTGGGCGGATTCTCTTTCCGCGCCTCGATGAAGTAGTCTTCGCTCAACCGGACCCGCTGGCCGTTATCGGACCCGGCCACGTAGTAGAGTCCATCCTTGTCGATGCGAACCTTCGCGCTGAACCAGTTGCCAGTCCCCGGCTTCAGGGACAGCTCCTGTTCGTTGACCACGAGCGACCCGCCGTTCAAAGGCCGGTCCATTTCGATCTCGACGGCCGCTTCCGTGCCTTCCACCGCGCGGAGGTCTCCGTTCTTTTCCTGAACCTCGGCCTTGGCGCCCATCCAAGCCGGGAAGTTGTAGGTGACGCGAATCTGCTTGACGCCCGGCAAATCCACGGCGCGCAGATTGAAATGCTTGGACTGGAGGCCGCCGGCCTCGACGAAATACTCGACGCTCTCGGGAATCCCGGCGAACAGGAACTCGTAGCCCGCGCCATTGGCGCCCGGCGTCATGAGAACCGTTTCCCACTTGGTGGCCGAATGGTAGCGAGCCCACAGCAAAACCTTGCCGGTGGCGATCCCCACAAGTTGCGCGGAAATCGCCTGATCGCCCCTGCGCCGCACCGCCGCGTCGCCGGGCTGCACCTTGATGTCGTAGAACGGCTGCTCGCCCACGCCGCGCGAAGGTCCGGCCCACAGCAGCGACGCGCCATGGCCCCAGAATCCGGGACCGGCCATGATCAGCCACATCAGCACGCCGAGCGCTCCACCGCCGGCCGCCAGCGCCCCCGCGATCCTCGACCACGGATACACGCGCGCCGGTTCGGAAGCTCGCGCCACGTGCAGGGTGTCGGCGGCAAGCAGTTGCAGGAAGGGATCGGCCGCGTCGTCCTTGGACGCCACCGTAAGCAGCCGCTCCTCGAACTCGGGGAATGTCTGTTCGCCCCGCGTCGCCGCCACGCGCCGGTTCAGGCGCCGCCACGGCAACCAGATACCGGCCGCGATGGCGCCGAACAGGGTGAGCCAAAGCGCCACCCGGGCCGCCGTCACCGATGTGGCCGAAAAGGCGTAGGCGTTGGTGATCAGCACCAACAGCACCGTGGCGCCGAGCGCGGCCGCCAACAAAATCGCCGCGCCGCGCGCCAACGCGCCGAAGCGGAGCTGCCGCTCCAATCGCGCCAGGTATTCGTTCAACTGATCGAGGGCGTTCATGAATCTTCCCCTTCTGGATCGTCAACCGTCTCGTCTAGCTATCTTCCCTTTGTACACCCAAATACCGCGACGCGAGCACCGACTCGGCCACGGCGGAAAACAGCACCGCCACCATCACGTACCACCAAAGCGATTTCGGCTTCTCTTCTTCCCGCGCTCCCACCGCCGTCGCGCCGCCGTTCGCCGATCCGCCGGCCGCGCCGCTAGCCGCCCAGAGATCGAGGTTCTCCTTGGGAATGGGCGCAAGATCGGATTCCTTTCGGTCCGGATTGGCCGCGATCAATTCATTCCGGCCGCTCGCGCGGCGCACCTCGAAAAAGCCCTCGCGAGGGATCTGGTACGTCCGCGCTTTGGTCGACTGATCGAGCGACAGCGGATGCTGGCCGTCCGGGTCGATCACGTCGACGCTGGTGGTGCGCTCCTTGGCGGTCCGCAGGTCGACGAAAGCGCCGACAACCGCCGCCGACGACCGGTCCTCGATGCCCGATAGGTATCGCGCGGTCTGCTCCACGAAGGGCACGAAAGGCGGCTGCAGCGGGAAGTCGTTCGATAGGTTGTCGAACGTGGAGGCGAACAGCAGCACCCTGCCCTCGCCCACCTTTTTCTCGAGCAACAAGGGGGTGCCGTCGGTCAGCTTGGCGGCCACCCGCGTCTGGCCGGGCTTCACTTCCACCGCGTAGTAAAATTTGACGCCATCCCAGCGATTGGCGCGGAACACGGAGGGGTGCGTCGCGTCGGTCTCGCCCACCGCGGCGAACAGCGCTCCGCCGCGCGAGAAGTACTTGCCTTGCGACACCGGTTCGTCAAAGAGCGGCACGTTCTGCCGCCGCGCCGTGTTGGGACCAGCCGCCACCCAAACCGATCCTCCGCCCGCCACGTGCTTCTTCAGCGCGTCCTCGAGCACCGGTGGAACCGACAGCACGTCCGACAACACCACGAACGCGTAGTTGGACGGATTGAGATTGGCCCCCTGCTCCACCGGCGTCGCGTCCAATTGGAAGGCGGATTCGGCCGACGCGGCCAGCGCCGACCGGAAATACAAAGGCGACCGGGTGTCGCGAGCCTCGTGCAGAAACAGCACACGGCGCGGGTCGGATCGCGTCAGCGAAAACAGCGCCTTGTCGTCGAGCGGGAACTCATCCGCCGAATCGATGCGGATCTCGCAGCGGGCAGCCCCGTAAGGGATGTCCAGCCCGGTGAACTCGACGGTCGCGCGCCCGTTCGCCGTCACGTCCACCGCCTTCGATCCAGCGGATTTGCCGTTCGCCAGCAGCGTGACCGTGCGCCGTCCGGTGGGCGTATCGAAGCCCGCCACCGTCGCTTGAATTCGAGTTTTCTTGACGTCCCAGACCACGGCCGGCGCACTCACCGTTTGGACGGTCCAGTTCGGCGCCGGTTTGGAAGCCACCGAATGGAGGATCAGCTTCACCGAGGCCGGCAGTTGCAGATCGCTGAAGTTGGCGGGCAACGCCGACTTCTGCGCATCGGTGAACAGGTGCGCGTCCATCGGCTCCGCCGACGCCTGCGCCATGGACCGCAACGCCCGCGTGAGTTCGCCGTAGGACGCGTGCGAATCGCCGCCGCCGATCCCGTTCACCGCCGCGATCAGTTCCGCCTTGTCCGCCGTGGGATCGCCGAGAATCCGCAGATTGGCGCCGAGCGCCGCAACCTGCCCGCGGTTCCCGCCTCCGATCCCTCCGATCGCGGCCAGCGCCTCCCGCTTGGCGTCGGCCAGCCGCGTCCCGGCGCGCATCGAAAACGACTCGTCGATCACCGCCAGAACCCGCCGCGCCCCGTCGTTGGCGCCCGCGCTCCGCTTGATGAACGGGTTGGCGAAAGCCAGCGCCAGCAGCGCCAGCAAAGCGATCCGCAGCGCCATCAGCAGCAGGTGCCGCAGGCGCCGGTGCTTGATGGAGGCCTCCGTCCGCTTCTCGAAGAACATCAACGAGGCGAACGGCAGCGGAGTCGACTTGTGCTGCCGCAGCAGATGCAGATAGACCGGCAATCCCACGCCCAGAATCCCGAGCATGAACCAGGGAGAAAATAGCCCCACCTACAGCCTCCCCTGCCGGATGCTGAGGTATTCCCGCAACGCCCCGTCGAGCGGCTTGGAGGTGTCCATCAAAAAGTAGTCCATGCCGGAACCCTTCGCCTTGTCGCGCATGGCGTCGATGTGCGCGGAGATCTTGGCGCGGTACTCGCGGGCGGCGTAGGCCGGCGAGACTTCCAGGCTGTCGTTGGTTTCGAGATCCACCAGAATCACCGGATCCTGGATCTTCGGATCCAGTTCCCGCGGATCGAGCACGTGGAACAGAATCACGTCGTTGCCGCGATACCGCAGCGGCTCCACCGCCCGGACGATCGTTTCCGGCTTCTCGTAGAAATCGCTGAACACGACGATCATGCCGCGCCGCCGCAGGAATTCGAGGAGCAGGGCGAACGGCTTGGCATAGTCGCTCCGCTGGCGGGGCTCGGCGTGTTCCACTCCGTGGAGCAGCCGGTGGAACTGTCCCTGCCGCGTCGAGGGCTGAACGTAGTTGCGGATCTCGTCGTCGAACACGATGAGCCCGGCCGCGTCGCGTTGCGCGTTGGCCAGGTAGAACAGCGACGCGGCGGTGAATCGCGCGTAGTCGATCTTGGAAACCTTGCCCGAACCGAAGCTCATCGAATTGGAAGCGTCCAGCAGCACCGTGAGCTGCGAGTTGGTCTCGCCGCGGAAGCGCTTCAGGTAGAGGCGTTCGCTGCGCGCGTAGACGCTCCAATCGACGTGGCGGAGGTCGTCGCCCGGCGTGTAGGCGCGGTACTCGGCGAACTCCTGCGAAAAGCCGAAGTCCGGCGAACGGTGCAGTCCGGCGACAAAGCCGTCGACCACCGTTTTCGCGATGAGATCCAATTTGGAGACCGAGGCCAGGATGACCGGGTCGAGAAAGCGCTGCGTCACGTTACGCTCTCGGCGGCAGCATGATCTCCAGCAGCTTCTTCAGCAGATCGTCCGAACTCATCCGCTCGGATTCGGCCTGAAAGTTGAGCAGCACGCGATGGCGCAGCACGGGAACCGCCAGGGCGCGGATGTCCTCGTAGGAGACGTGATACCGCCGGCGCGAAAGCGCTCGCGCCTTGGCCGCCAGCGCCAGAAACTGCGCGGCGCGGACGCTGCCGCCGTAGTTGACGTACTTCTTGACCACGTCGGGAGCGCCCGGCACCGACGGACGCGTGGCTCGCACGATATCCACGGCGTAGCGCGCCACCGGCTCGGCGATGGGCACCATGCGGACCAGTTGCTGAAAATCGAGAATCTCCTCCGAATTGGTGACCGGCTCCACCGCCGCCTCGTGCGTGGTGGTGGTCAGGCTGAGCACCTTCAACTCCTCGTCCGCCGACAGATAGTCGAGCACCGTGTTGAACAGGAACCGGTCCAACTGCGCTTCCGGCAG
>SXGT01292586.1_pt1 | contig 21121 bp, 19 predicted proteins | sample 3176221 | NCBI WGS metagenome assembly SXGT01 (sample SAMN11356862, study PRJNA531348) | freshwater metagenome | isolation source: freshwater sample F1-120 | place: China: Fuxian Lake, Yuxi | collected 2017-12-25
TATATCGGACTATTCACAACTTGAATAAGTTTTGATGAAATCACTGGATCAAGATTTATGATTTTTGCTGCATCTGCTATGTTGATTGGTTTTTGTAAAGCTCTACGTAAGCGTAAAGCCACATCAGGCAAACTAGGTACATCGAGTACGTCTTTTCTGAAGGCATCGCAAAAGCGCCTAAAAAATAGGCTGTTGGTCAATTTTTCAGGTACATCTTGGGGGTTGATCAGTGGATTGTTGATGCAATAAGTCGCTGAGCTACGATGAAGAGTGATCATTGGGACAGTTATAACACTGCTTGGAATTAATGCAATTGCCCTGAAGCGTTGCTCGGTATTACTGGATAATGGATAACAAGCGTTATGTGTCTCTGAATCTATGACATAGCTATTACCATTCGACTCTTCAAGTAAGATCTTGCCTGACAATATATAGATCAATACTGCAGTATAGCTGTCCCGTTCAAAGACAATCTCTCCGGAAGTAAAACTTGTTTTTTTAACATCTAAGGTTTCTAATTCTTTTTCCGGTAAATTGCCAATTGGTATAAGCTTTTTCAACAATGGCAGCGGCAACGTAATTTTGATGCCTTTTTCAAAAACTTGATCTGCAGGGCGTCTCTTTTCAAGTTTTATTGGGTGAGATCCTTTGATATCCCTTGGTTGTGACGCAGTTTTAGCAACACAATTGGCTTTCTTAGAAAATAGGCGTGCACTTAAAAAATTTTTCAGCAATTTCCATAACATAAAATTCAATACTCTCTGCTGATGTAGTTTGCTGAAGGAAATCGATATGATACCTTAAAAAAATTAGTGCAATTATAATTGCTACAACTGCTCTATAGCTCTTTTCCCAAAGTATCGAGGAAAGACTGCAATATTATTATCATAAGCAAGTTTAAATCCATCACGTTTTACATAAGTTATTAAAAGCTCGGATTTCTTTGACGCCCACCTGTGCTGAAATATCAATTTGCTGTACATTAATGCTGATGCGTAGGTATTTGGGTATTGCAATCGCCAGCGGCTAGTCCTCGATACTGTCAGAAGTATATAAAATCGGAAAGATTTCATGAATTTGTAATCCCAAAACTGAAATTGTTTTGTTGGAGTACGATTAAGATAAGCTTACTGTACAAAATGTTGGATCTACTCTAAAACTAAGCAGGAAGTGCTAAATTTGGTGTCTCCCAACATTTTTAGGTAATTAATTCAGAGATTCAACAAAAGTCCTTGGCATGTACTGAGAGCTAAAACTTTTACCTATGGGTCACAGATTTATTTGACGATAATTAGCTATACCAAATTCGATTGCCTTCTACAGGCTATCGACATATTCAGGTCACAAGACACTTCCTTTACAATAAATAACTTGTTTTACAGTCCTTAACCGGGGTGGATATTCCAATGAAAAAGAGCATCGTCGACCTTATCGATCAATCATCTGGTCTTTATGCTATTCCAGAGATTTATTCCATTTTAAACACTAAATTAAAAGATCCTTATACGTCAAATACCCAGATCGCCGATATTATTCAACGTGATCCCGGATTAACTTTAACAATACTTAAAATTGTCAATAGTGCGTTTTATGGTTTTGAATCCACTGTATCAACAGTGTCCAGGGCAATCAGTATTTTGGGGCGGAATGAAATTTCTACCTTGGCCTTTAGTACATCCACCATCGATGTGTTTAATAAACTTCCTATTAAAAAATCAGTGCTGTACGAACATTGGCAACACAGTTTATTGTGTGGACTTATTGCTAAACAGATAGGGAAACATAGTGCTTTTGCTGAACAATCAGACGCACTATTTATCGCAGGCTTACTTCATGATGTCGGTCGTTTGGTGTTATGGCATAAATTACCCCAGGAGTCGGAACGGATTGCCGTCAAGTTACAACAGCGTCCTCATGAAGAAATTGAGATAGAAACTGAAGAATTAGGATTTACTCATGCTGAAATTGGCGCTGCATTAATGCGTTTATGGAAAGTGCCCCCCCTGCTGATAGCGACAACTCAATGGCATCATTCGCCTGCTCAATCGGTGTCTTATATCAATGAATGCCAATTGATCAATATGGCTTCCCTATTAACCGATTTAGCAACAGATGATGCAATAACATTGGAGTTATTAGAAGAACATACAGAATGGGGAATTTTTAATTTAAATGTAGAGGCTGTAATAGCAATTCAGGGTATTGCAACAGAGCAAATGCGGGAAATGATCGGCATGTTTATTTCATGAAGTCACTAGGTTGCCCCGATTAAAAATGAATGCTTGAAACTCTGGCAATGGAAGGGGCTTAGCATAAAGATAACCTTGTCCAAAATCCACCCCCATTTCTTTGAGACAAATGTGCTCATTTTCACTTTCAATTCCTTCAGCCACTATTGTCATACCAATGGCTTTTGCCAAAATACAAAGTGTTTTCACTATTTGGTAGCTTTTGGGATTTTCCAACATAGTGGAAATAAAAGATTTATCAATTTTCAAGGTATCAATCGGGAAACGATGCAAGTAATTAAAACTGGAGTAGCCTGTTCCAAAGTCATCAATGGCAATATTGCTACCTAATTTTTTGATGTCAGAGAGTACACTGGCCGTATGGTAGGGATTCGCCATCAGTATCGACTCCGTGATTTCAAATTTAATATTTTGTGGATCAATATTATTGTTAGTAAAGATCTCTTTAATATTGTCGAGTAAATCTACTGGAACAAGTTGTTTACCCGATAAATTGATACTGATGAAATCTAATTCTGCAGTTAAAACTTGGGTCAAGTGGGCATAGTCGGTACAGGCTTGTTCAATAATCCATCGTCCCAAAGGAATAATCAGTCCAGAATCTTCCGCTAAACCAATAAAATCAATTGGAGAGATTAAACCTCGTTTTGGATGACGCCAACGAATCAAGGTCTCACAACCCGCAACTTTACCTTCCTGATTTGAAATAATAGGTTGATAAAATAATTCAAATTGCTGCTGCTCAATAGCATAGCGCAGGTTATTTTCGGCCTCTAATTGCTGGGTTGTAAACGCAATATCATCCCCAATATGGGAATTTTGATTATCCGGTGTATATAACAAATAATTTTCATTAAATTCGAGGTTATTCGTAATATTACTTAAACGCGTGCGCATTTCGCGGTAACGATCCAGTAACAAATTCACCAACAATGAAATAAACTTATCTGAACTTTCTAGTTTTTCGATGAAATGGCGGTGCGGAATGATCATTAAACATGTTTCTTGCTTTGCGACTGCAGTCGCTGAACGGAGTTGATTATCAATCAGGGCCATCTCACCTAATATATGACCCGAAGTTAATCTATTAATGAGTTTGGGCTGGCCTGCAAAGGTTATAAATAAATGCACTTCGCCGTATTCAATAATATACGCACAGTCACCCGGCTCACCTTCATTGAAGACAACATCGCCGACATTAAAAGTTTTTCGCATATTCGATGGTGTCATGAATTTTTCCCTGATCAGATGAATAGAAAAAAGCTGATAAATATCTTGTTTTACTGTGAAAATTTAACTAGCTTTGCATCTAAAAGCTAGCAAACCTTTTCTTTATTTTAGTCTAATTATAGACAGCAATATTTTTGTGACACGGTGATATTGACAAGATAGCAACAATGTTGCTCGTCCAAAGTACACAGCGGCATAAAGCAGAGCACCATCAGTATCATCCCATAGTTACGTCCTATGGATGGGGATTACTCGTATATAAATTTTCTAAAAAATGGCCTACACCCGCAAAATTGGGCAGACGGCGGACATCTAACGATAAAACTGCACTTGCCCTCAATATTTCGATAGGTTACAGCTATTGCCCCGACCCAGGCTATTGAGTTAATCTGCAAAAAACTAGCATTTTAGAGAAAAAGTTCACAGCATTTTTATTAAATGACGTATAGATTTGCTCACACTCGCTTAGCGCATTGGGTAATGGCAGTGCTTAATGAAGGCGCAACGAAAGGAATTTTAATAACAACAGCAGGTTATGACCCAGATTATTATGAGTTGCGCGAGGAAAACCACTTACCTTAATGAACGGGGCAAACCTATTACATTTATTAGGAAAACATGGGCATTCTGCCAGGATTGATATACAGGCTGCCCGTTTAAGTAACCCTTAAGGGAGTTTCACTTCAGCGAACCGCCAACAACGCAGCCAGGGCCGCAACGGAACGTATAAAGCAAATTGAGGCCAGTCTTAGTAAAAATCTGGGCGTATTTTGGATATTCGAAATGAACTCCATAAACAACCCATAAAACAGCATCTGTTTAATCTTGTGCTCTTCCCTCCCGGTTTCGATGTACAGCTATTTTATTTACAGGAAACAACAAAGCCTGTTGACTGCGACCATCGGGGTAGATTATCCAGAGATCATCAATGCCATCTTGATTTAGATCTCCAGACCCTTGATATCTTAGGCTTCCAGGATCATCACCAGCATAAACCCCATAATCCACCATTGCGGTGTAATGCAGACCACCTTTGTCCGCCTGAAAGATACCATCTGGATTTAGCTTCACTTTGGAAAATCCTAACTGTTGCAAGCTTACCTGAATAGATGGCCAATCCAAGGGTATGGGCAACATTTTTTGTTGCCGCAGTTGTCCATCCTGTGTAAAGACTTGGTAGGCACTATTTACGTTCGGTAAATCTTTAGAAGGGACCATGAAGAGACCTTCTTGTTTTGCAACTGTCGCTGGACTGCTAGAAAGGTCTGGACGTACTGAATAAAACAGGAATGTCCGCTCTTGCGCGACTTTACCTTTTTTAGGCGGTGAATGAGTCACAACTGTAAAATTACCGGTATTGGGATCTCGCTGGCCAAACGAGAGTCCTAAGAAGTTTTCTAGGCTTTGCTTTAAATTAATCAGATCGGCAGGGCTTGCAACCAAGGTTAAAACGCGGCCACTGGCGGTAATGAGCTGCACCGTACCGTCATCCTGAAATTCTAGTCCCGACGCGGTTCCAGCGGGTGCTTGAGTTATTTTGGTCGGTGTAATGCCATAGATATCAGTTCCGACACTGATCTGCAAATCTCCCTGAGCATTTTGGTTGATGGGTAAAGATTCAAATCCAGTAATGTTTTGAATTTGACCTAATAATGATGGGTTACCTGGAACAATATCTTTGCTTAAATCAGGCGCGTTATTGTTACCTGTTTTACCCAAGGTTTGGGTCAAATCAATGTTAGCGGGTATGAGGCTGTTATCGGTAAATTTAACCCCTTCGCCTAATTTAGCATTCGGATCTACCTGAGTTCCTTGTCCAATAATCACATTACTGACATTAGCTCCCCCCCCAATAGTACTATCCGTCAAGGTGGGAGGGGCTTGGCTATCGCCTTGGAATGGTCCATTTAGGTTTAGATTGACTAACGGAGCACTAGGGGGGGGCGTAACGCAGAGGTTATTTTGTAGGATCTGATTTACAGGGCAACTTTGTACGGCAGGATCAACACAAGTTCCATCTTTAACAACTTGAGGTGCAATACATGTCTTTAAGGAGGTGACACATTGATTACCTTGTAGTTGCTGACCTGTTGGGCAAGTAATAGCAACACATTGATTTCCTTGCAACTGTTGTCCGATTGGACAGCTAATTGCCACACATTGATTCCCTTGCAATTGTTGTCCGAATGGACAGCTAATACCTACACATTGATTTCCAAGTAGCAGCTGTCCTGTCGGACAAGAAGTTATAGGGCAACCCGCCCTTGGAGTGACAGCAAAATATGATTTTAGAATATCTGAATCCTTAACTGCCATGCTTCTAATTTGAACATCGTAAAGATTGGCATCATCTCCGGTAGACACTTGGTAAGTACCTGGCGTTAATGGCAAACTATATTGGCCTTGATAGCTATAGGTAAAATCATTATTGGCTTGTATGCGCACAAAGTCCACGGGTGATCCATCGCACTGCGAGATGATGTTACCCGAAATTACCCCAATTTGCGGAGTATTGCCAATAAGCACGCGTACTTGATAGGTATTGCGTGCGCCTGTTGAATGGCCACGATTAGTCACTTTGAGGTAATAAAAGTCATCAGTAGTCGCTCTAAAGTCAATAATTTCACGTTCACCGTTAACTCCAGTGTCAACCAGGGCTTTTTGTAAAATTCCCTGACGGTTATACACTTCAAAACCAGGATCAATATCTAAGCCCACTTGACTAAGATCAATGGTGTAAGTTTTGTCTTTGCGACCATAAAATACCAGGTAATCTTGGTCATCAATTGTTTCTAAAGCATGGGTTTGTGCTTGGACATTGTTTACCAAAATAACGTTTGCTTGTTGCAAGGAGTTGTCAGGTTCAAAAAGACCTGCAGTTGCGCCTACAAAACTAACAGGATTAGCCGATTTACGTACGATCATCGCTGACGCTGGATCACTTTGCTCAGCATTTTGGTCTATCGCATAAAACGTCAACTGGTATTCACCATTGACATCTAGCTTGTTATAGTTGGATATCCAGTGCCCAGGTTTGCTGGGGTCAGCCGTCAAATGTACCTTAGGCAGGTGGTCATAAGCTTCACAATCAGGACTATAGTCAGGGCGTTTAATGATTACCCAGACATCTTGAATAGTATTAGTCGCCGCAACCTCAACATCTAGATTCAATTGTCCATTTAGATTGTCGCCTGATGGGGTATGATCCAAAATTCTGGGTTGATCTTCAGGTGCAATAATTCCTAAGCCCAAACTAAATTTACGGGTAATATCACCATCTTTAGCGACAATGGTATTTCCTTGATTGTCTAGTTGACCCGGATCATTGGCTATTGTATTGAAGTTATCATCCAATTGCGGTGTTTGAACACCCGCAAGCAAATTTACGGCATCTCCAGCAGCAGTAAAAGCGTCACTCACGTTTGCCCCGTGCTCTACCTGTTGCCAAAACACCCGGGAGAATGAAATTAAATTACTGAATTGCTGTCCATTCGCTAAGGTATGATGAGTAAAGTGTGCTGCACCATTACCCGTACTACTGATCAGAATCCTACGTTTATGATTCGGATTCAATGTACTTATTATTTCGCCGGAATTGCAAGCATCCACGATTACCGTGACGACTCCACTGTAGATCAAGCCTGTATCTTGGTTAAATCCTGCCGTATTCTGACGTTGATCTAGCCATTGTGACAATTGATTTAACGTCACACTTTCAAAATTGCTGCTGTTGTTAATTTTGGATAATAACAACCCAGATTGATTATCAATCTGTACGTGATCTGCAATCAGATAAACCGTTAGGTCTTCAGTGGTATCGATGTTATTACTAATACCCCATTGTGTTAAAGCAAACTGCAGATTAGCTGCAGTTGACGTTACATCAACGCCTGTTAAATCGGCGTTGGAGAGAAAATAAATATTATCTTCACTGTAACCTTGGTGTACTAAAGCCTCATGTGCCAGCTGAACATTATCTCTAAAACTGGCTTTTAAGGCGTCGTTTGCAGCATATCCTTCAACAATAACTGCGCGACGGGGTTTGTTGTTATTGACAGAGACGACCAGCTGTTTCGGTTCAGCTGTATTGTAATTAGTATCCTGTGCATAAAAATTTAATATATAACTTCCTGGCTTAGAGAATGGATAATCACCAGAATTAAAGGTATATTTTCCTTCTGTATTTGTATCCCAGTACCCATGGCTTACATAACGTTCAGTCGCAAAATTGAAATTAAATATAATTTTAGGAAGATTAATAATCGTATTACTTGCAGAACCTGGATCAAAATCAGGTGTTCGCACAAAAGCATAAGCATCTAATATATCTTCTACAGATTTAATCTTAAGAGAGATACTACTGTAATGTCGAAAATTGGGGCTGAAGGTAAATTGATGAGGTGTTGCCTGGGTGTTACCAAAGATAGGAACCGCAGCTTTGGCAGCAATACCATTACCAATATACTGCTCATGCATTAAAGCAAAATCGTCACTTTCATTAGATTTACCATTGCCATTAAAGTCAACTTCAGCGGATTGATAAGCACTCATGCCCTGGTATGCCTGATCAAAAGACGCATGCAAATCCTTACCCTGAAAAACCCCTCTCCAGAAGTAATTAGAAAATGATACATTACCTTGATCTAGAAAATAGGCATTTTGTGAGGCTTGTGCAGATGCAATGATTCGCCTTTTTGGGCCAGCCAGTGTTGCTAAATTACCCGCGAAAGGACGAATAAAACTACCAGACTCAGATGCGTCTATGAGTATGGTAATGTGTTTGATAGTTGGAAGAGCAGCTTCTAGTTTATCTAACCATCCATCAAGTTCATTGACTGAGAGCGTTTCTGTATCGCTTAATCGAAATGAACCATCGCCACCATGATCAATCAAATATAAAAAAATATTATCGGTAGTACTCGACTGTGTCCAATTAAGCACGGCATCCTGTAAATTCGCTTTGCTAGAAATGCCAGAAATATCGTCATATTGCTTATTAAAATCTAAATCTTGTTGAGTATTAGCATTGAAGTACTTAAGCTCATTTTTATTGAACCCCTGCGCTCTCAATGCCAAATAAGCATAGTTAGAATTCAATTGAGTAGCTGTCCATAACTCATTACTCGTACTTCCACCTGCAACAATAATTGCTTTACTATAATCAGAATTATGTACTGGCTTAAACTTCTGAATGCGGTTAGTAAAACCATCATTTACCCATAGACTGCCAGTGGAATCGATTGCAATACCTATGGGTTCAACAAATTGCCCTTCTCCTGAGCCAATGCTCCCAAACTGTTCAATATATGTGCCGTCTGCTTTAAAATGCTGAATGCGACTATTCCCTGAATCAACGACCCACAGACTATCATCTATTGTTGACACAGCAATACCTGCAGGGTCATTCAATTGCCCTGGCCCACTTCCGTAACTACCAAATTTTCCGAGTAACGTACCATTAAAGCTGTAATGCTGGATTGAATTATTACTGTCCGTTACCCAAACACTATTGTCCGAAGCAATTCCAATAGCTTGCGGGAGCGAACCCTGTGGAAGAATAATTTCTGACAGAAAACTGCCATTACTATCAAAATGAACAAGATGATTTGTTCCGGTATCAGTAACCCAAACACTATCATCTTTTAGAGAAACCGCTATAAACTCAGGATAATTAAATTGGCCTCCATTCCAACTCGTCACTTGCGAAAGCAAGGTATGGTTTGAATCATAATGTTGCAATCTTTGATTTAGAGTATCTGCAACCCAAATGCTGCCGTTCTTGCCAATCGCGACACTTGCTGCTGCAAAAGGAGTCGGAGAAGCGTTGCCCTGATTTACTATTTGAGAAATGCTACCGTCAGCTTCAAAGTGCTGAATGCGATATTGTTTTTCGAACGTCGTATCTGTCACCCAAAGCGTGTTATCTTGAGGAGAAACTGCAATACTATATGCATAGTTAAATTCACCCGCCCCAAAACCAGAATTTGATAGTTCTACTTTGAAATCACCATTAAAATCAAAAGACTGCAATCTGTTATTAAACGCGTCAGCAATCCAAATACTACCATCTGATGCCGCCGCAATTCCCCAGGGCGCATTAAATTGACCCGTCAATGTTCCAGAACTCCCAATGATAGCTTTGAAATTTCCGGTAGCAGAGAGATGAGTTATCCGATCATTAGCTCTTTCGACAATCCAGAGATCACCATTCGGTGCTAATGCCACCTCTTCAGGAGCTAAAAATTGTCCGTTAGCGCTACCTGAGCTGCCATATTTAGCCATAAAGGTTCCATTCGCGGCAAGATGCTGGATACGATCATTGAAAGTATCTGCAACCCAAACACTTCCATCAGGTGCAACCGTAAGCCCTGATGGACTTTTAAACATTCCATCAGCAGAACCATAACTACCATAAGTACCAAGAACAGCTCCGGCGACACTTAAATGTTGTACTCGATGGTTACCAGTATCGGCTACCCAAATACTGCCATCCACGGGTGAGACCGCAATTCCATCAGGATAATTATATTGACCATCTGCCATCCCTTCAGTGCCAAACATCGCAATAAATTCGCCACTTGCTTTTAAATGCTGTATTCGATGGTTATGAGTATCTGCGACCCACACACTACCATCAGCAGCAACCGCAAGCCCTTGAGGCATATAAAAATTACCCGGGTTATTATCTTGCGCACTTCCGATGCTGCTTATGATGCTACCATTTGCATGAATATGAAGTAATCGGCTATTGTCACTATCCGCAACCCACATTGTTCCGTCTGGTGCAGCCGCTACCGCCTTAGGATGACTAAAGAACCAAGGTTGTTCTAGCTGAGGAATTTTTCTTTCGTATCTAAGTTCAAGCTTTGCCTCAATATTTGCAGAATGAAATACCATCAACAAAAGGCAAAAAAGTAACCCAAATTGTCCCAGATTCTTTTCAAATATATGCATGATCTTGCCCTAATTTCACGGACACATCGCTAAGCGACATATTAGCTTCAAATACTTCAGGAATGAAATAGCCTAATATCGGGTGAAGCCTGTTACGATTGTAGTATATTTCATTATTTTAGAACACCGTTCTTTAGCGGCTGAACTGGAAATAAAATATTCACCGTCAATAGCTTGAAACTAAAACTGTGATTCCAATTTTCCATAATGGCATTGTCAATAGCAGCAAAGCTTCTTATTTACACGACAAATTAATTTGTGCATTTTTAAACGACTTAATATTAAGCCACAAAATAATATTCGTTGCGTCAATAGCAATGCCGAATTACACATTTAGGCTTGTGGGGACAGCATAACGCCATTAATAGAGCATCTCAGCCCATCAAGACCTGCTCGAATTAGAACTTGTCCGTAAAGATGTTGGGTTCATTTTTCTAACTTGATGGGGACAACTCTTTTAGTCGAGTGTCCGCTGGATGAGGCAAGATCAGTATGGAGTGCTCCTCAAGAATGCTCAGGTTTTGGGTTTACTGGCACAAATTTTGGGGTAGCGACGGCATGTAATTTCTGACCGTCTTCCTGCACCTTGGGGCGCAGAGTTTGTTGGGTTGCCAACAGTTGTTTATAGTTGGCTATTTCGGCATGCAACCACGCAATCCAGGCATCCAGGCCACTACTGTCCTTTGAACTGACAGCAATCACTTCAGCGTCGTTGGCTAAGTTATGCAAATTTTGCGCTGCCCGCACTGGCGAAAAATCTTCCAGATACGGCAATAAATCGGTTTTACTCAGCACCATCAAATCTGCGGCACGGAACATCACCGGATATTTTGAGGGCTTATCATCACCTTCGGTCGCGGACAGTAAGACTACATTCCGGTGGTGCCCCAAATCAAAACTGGCTGGACACACCAAATTACCGACATTTTCAATAAACAACACATCCAAGCCTTCTAACGGCATATGATGTAAGGCCTCATGGATTAAATGAGCGTCCAGATGACAAGCCGTTCCGGTAATAATTTGATACGCAGGAACTCCCTGAGCGCGTATGCGTTGTGCATCATTTTCAGTTTCCAGATCGCCTTCCAACACCGCCAATTTTAAGGTGCCAGCCAAGCGTTTAATGGTCGCTTCCAGTAAGGCGGTTTTACCTGAACCTGGAGAGGACATCAGATTAATCACCAAGACTTGGTGTGCATCAAAATGCGCACGGTTATGCTCGGCCTGAGTATTGTTTTGCAGCAATAAATTTTGTAACACCGACACCGTAGTTAAACCGGGTTTTGGTTTTTCAGCCATTACAAACGGTCGATTTCCCGGTGTCACATTACAACCACAGGTATTGCACATTTTTAACCTCGCTTTAAACTTGAGTTATTCTTCTGCACATTGCAGGGCGACACTCGCTAAAATAAGTTCATCCCCGCTAAGCATTGTCGTTTCATGGCTTTGACAACTGCCACATAACAGACGGTTGGCCGCTGTTTCAGATTGGGTACCACAGCGCAGGCAAAACACTGTTACTGGGGTAATCTGAAAAATTAATTGTGCGTTTTCGGCGATCGTTCCAAATTTAATAATTGAAAACGCGCTCTCCAATAACATAGGTTCAACACCCGCCAAAGCACCGATATTCACAGTAATACTTTCTACTGCCTGGGCATGGTTTTGCGCTGCAATGCTCATCACCTGTTCTAGTAAATTATTGCATAATGACATTTCATGCACTGAAGATCTCCTCTGCCAGCAATTGCTCGAGTAAATCCCAGATTGAACTCGCTGCCTCGGCACTCATTTTCTGAATAGCATAACTCACATGACTCAATACAAAATCACCCTTGTGAATAACAGCCACACTACGTTCTTGTCTATAGCATCGATTCTTATGCATATCACTTTATGGATTAACAACGCACCGTGTTTTGTTTAATTTTAGAATCGGCATACTAAGTGATTTTCAGCAATCAGCTAGCGATCATGTTTAATTGATATTCTACACATGGATCAATTGCATTTATCAGTAACTCAGCCTGCTGCTGCAATAATTGAATGCTATCAGCTTGTAATTGTTGCAAGCTGGCCGTAACCACGCCATTAGGATGAAAATTCCATTCGGTAGGCGCTACGATACGATAATCTTGCACCCGTCCATGCTCTAATACTAAGCGATGTAGCAACAGTCCACGTGCCGCTTGCACCTGAACCAAGCCAACACCCTCTTGGCCGAACACCTGTACAAGAGGCAAAGAATCTGCCGGAATCGGTTCTCGCCAAAGTTGTAGGTGTTTAATTATGTAAGCAACTTCCAGTAAACGCGCCACTAGGCGCACCAGCAAGCTATTGCCATAGCAGCTGGTTAATTCCACAATTAATGGATGTGATCGTTGCCGATTTAATACTGTACTTTCATAGCAGTTACCCTGCCACTGCGGAGATTTTACAAAAGCCCCTAGACCTATTTGCTGCATTTGCCAGTCTAAAGCTTTTGAGTCCAGCTCGGGCAGGCAGCCAATACGATTTTGTCCAAGTCCCGCCCATGCATTTTGGTAAATCATCCTAAGCAACGTTGCAGATGGTGATGGGTTCACTGCTAGCCAGGTATGAAACTGTGCTTCTGTAGTTAGCTCCAAAAAACCTTCAAGCTGGCCGCTGAATATTTTTTCAGTTATTAATTGTTGTAAGACGTTAATCCGCTGACTCACGAGCGCGGTGTCATTTTCCAGCACACTAGTAAACTTAAATGCCTCGCCCTGTTTAAACAATGCACCTTTAAACTGGCGGTCAAATTTCAATAGGTCGGACATCGCCGCTTTATCAGCCTTATCACCAATAAACTTTGGCCAATCCAATAAGATACGCCAAGCATGTTCACGTAAGCTTTCCAATTGCAGCAACAGTCTTTGCGCCGTATCAATTTCCGGTGGATTGCTAATTCCTTCCGCCGCTTGACACACTCGCAACGCCGTATAAGCTTGGGCGTTACCACATAAGGTGAACACTAACGGTACCATCTGTAGCAGCTGCGTTGGGGTTTTACCCAGAAACATTGACATTGCCGTCTCTGGTCGCGTAGATAAGATCTGAACCTGTTGCGCACAACCTGCTTGGTGATACAAATTAATTTGTATCGCTCCCGCTATTGTCACTTATGCGTTTCCAGTGACTAACTTACCGCGCAGCAAATCTCGACGACTCACACCGCGCGGTGCCGAACTGCAAAGTAAGCCCGTTAACGCAGCTTGCGCTGTAGCGACTGCGGCCGCTTGATCTTCAAACTGAAACATAGGTGAAAATAACGAACACTGCGCATAGCTACCCAGTTGCTCTTCCTTAGCCAAAACAAATTCAAACTGCCCATAGGGAAAACTTTGGCTAAATTTACTGCCTATATCTCGTCCAGCGCAAATACTGTCTGCTGCTGCGGGTAACAATAGCAAGTTCATAAACCAAGGCGTGATTAAAGCCCCCAGCCAATCGTGTTGATATCGACAAAATTCTAAGGCTTGCACGGATAACGCGGGATTCAGCACGGGTACCGCAGACATACGCGTATGCAGAATGTCGTTAAAAGTTGACTCCAGCATATGCTGAATTTGAGGGCTACTTGACCAGCACATATTCACGGGTTCAACTGCAAAAAACTTTGTTTGTTACTGCCACATTCTGGGCAAGTCCAATGCTCGGGTAACGCTGAAAACGGCGTGTGATGTGGAATTTGCCAGAAGTCATCCCCTGCAGCAGGATCGTAAACATACCAGCAAATCTTGCATTCTAGGCGTGTTTCCGCGGCTAAATTGGCAAAGTTTGTACCATAAGCCCCAGAGAAAAATGAGTCGTTCATAAGTAAACTTTTAAAATTTCGTGCACGCGCTGAGCACTATCGGCAATGTCTTCGGGTGAAGCGCAGGCCACGCTGGGGACAGCACTGACTTCCAGAGTGTTTAAAATTAATACTTCTTGGGAATTAAAATACTGCACCCACCAAATATATTGTGTCGCAGTTGCTGTGATCCGGCAATTTCCGTAACCTCTGGATAGAATAGTTACCAGACCGCGACCCAAGCGTTGATCCAGAAAGCTTAAATCCTGTTCGGTTTGTGGCAGGAGACTCAAATTAATAGCATGCGCCTCTGCACCTAGTCGATAACTGGCTACTTTAGCATTTAACTCTGCTAACAGCGGCGGCGCATTCATCACGCCTTCCGGTAAACATTCCCAGTCGGTATTAATTTGCTGAGCAGCTCCGCTAAAGCCCGACTGCATAAGTAGCACAGGAATAATGGCGACTTCCAAACTATCATGCATAATTTGTTGCTGATCGTTAAGTTGTTGTACACGCCAAACACCCGCGAGTACCGATTCTTGGATACGAAAACTATTTTGACCAGTATAAATAATACTAACTTCACCCTCGCCGAGTAATTCATCCATAAATTGCCGATTGGCGGGATCTAACACGGTTAAATCATGTGCTTTTGCCGTGCTTGGGAATGCAAGCAGATCCTGTTCCACACGTTCTAAAATCTGTTTTGCAGGTTGCAAATTAATTCCGTTTAAATCCGCTGCAACCTGTGGCATACGGTACACAAACATTTCTTCAGGCATTGGTAAATAGTCAAGTTCAACACCATCTGCTTCTGGTGGCTGGCTACCTTGGCCGAAAATTGGAAGTGATCTTGAATTCATAGTGATTGCTGGCTAAGTTTTGGTATCTAGGGCGTATGGCTGATACGATTAAAATTTATTCCGCTGTTGTGCTAGCAATGCTTGCACCCAGAAAAACAGTAACATTCGTTTGAAAATTTGCATAAATACTAATGCTGACTCCCACAGGCCTTATCTAAATCAAACTTTGGTGGCTCTGTTACATCGGCAACTAGCATCTGCGTAATTTCCTGCAGATACTCCTGCCAATTCTTTATACCTGTGATTACCCCCAAATACTCACCGTTACGCAGGAATATCAATGCTGGCCAAGTAGTAAAATGAAACCGAGCTTGCAATTCACGTTCTATCACTCTGCTTATGACAGCGGCTTGTAAGCGTCCACTAAATGCTTTTAGTAATTCTGGCAAAATCACCGCGACATCATGACTTTCGGGAAACACGGTCGGGTCATGACTAAAAAACAAGACTACGTCAGCGTGACTATAGACAAATTGCTCATAGTTGTTTGCATCAAGTAATGGCAACCCATGCTGACTTTGAAGTTTCGCTAATAGCTGACTCATACTTTTAAAAACTCCGGTAATTGCGGCTCACGGCCAACCAAGTCGGCAAATAAATGATCTATTTGCACTTCGCCTTGCATCGCTAGACGCATAGCTTCCAGTGCATCATTAATTTGCTGCGCTTTATGTTCACTAATCACTTCTCGCGCAGCATGCATAAAAACCAGCAACCAAGTTCCAATCGGTTGCTCGCCGACCAACATCATATCGATCAACAGTGATTCCTCACCATAATGACACACTGCCGATTCACCGTGTAATTCGGCAACTTGCATGGGCAAACCTATACACATTAATACCGACCTCGATAGTCAACATCCACTTGTAGAGTACAATTTTCTGGCGCTTGCCGTGGCCTCACCACAACTGCATCAGATAACAATATGCGTTCATCTCCAATTCGGCATGCTAATTCCGCAGGGGGACGTTCTTGCTCGTAGCGATGAATATTGAGTACTGGATCGGATAATTCACGCTCTTGCGCTACGATTGCTGCACTGACGCCAAAGCCCGCTAAATACTTAAGCGCAATATCAATAGCTGGCTGAATTTGCGCCTTAACACTGGCGCGTAAGCTGCCGCCGTAATCCTCCAACTCTTCAGGTTGCACACCTATTAGCAATAAATGGCTGGGATAAGTGCCAAGCATTTGTGCCATCGCTAACACTTCTTGAAAACCCGTTTGATGCAAACTCATTTTTTTTGCACCCAAGAAATGCGGCACATCAGCGTCAGCGATGCATTTTAAAGTGGCTGGCGCCAAGCCATAATCAATCGCATCGAATACAATCAATACCTCAGCAGCTTGCACATGTTCAACTAAATACACGCCCTGCGTTCCGCCATCCATCACAGTTACGTGATCAGGAAAGCGATAGTGTTTTTGCAGGTGTTCAATCACCCGCACCCCAAAGCCTTCATCCGCCCACAGGACGTTGCCTATACCTAACAATAAAATCTGCTGAGAAGCGCTCATAAGTTATGTGCATCGTCTACAGGTTTATCGTCTTTAAACGTGCGCCAACCCGTTGCGATGGTGGAAAGCATACTTTGCCCGGATAATTTATCCTCACGCACAGCCGCATAAATATGAATCAGCACAAAACACACAATCAACCACATAATCAAATGATGCCAGCTATGCAAGCTTTGGCTGTCACCGAATAACGGCAAGATCCAAGAGCTAAAGTAAATATACGACCAATGGCTCTGCCCGGCACCTTCACCATAGAGGGCAAAACCTGAAATAATCATAAATAACACCCCCCACACAAAAGCAAAATGCATCGATAAAACCGCTAAAGGATTATGCCCAATATATTTACGTGGCTCTTTAGCAATAAAGGCATACCACAATAATTCGTGCCATACTCCCTGCCAAAAGTGACGCTTTAATAATGGGGGTAAAAAAATTTGCCGCGCATGGTGATTGCCAACACAAGCCCAATACATTCTAAAGATCAGCGCAATCGCTAACAGGAAACCCGTAGCAAAATGCGCAAAACGAATGTATCCCATCACAAAGTGATCGGAAGCCTCCCCAGTGACTGATTCCATAGGGTCAGCAATTAAATACCCTGTGAAGATCGCCGCCACGATAGCCAAACCATTGAGAGCATGCCAAAGTCGAACTGGCTTTTCATACACATAAACCGCAGGTGTGACGCTGTTTGATTCAGACATGACAGCCCCCTTAAGCGAATAATAGCCAAGCGCCAAGCATGCTGGTGCAAGCTCCGACCCCGTGTATAATCCAGCGAGTCTTGCCACGATTTAGGACTAACCCCAAGGTAAAACCAACACCCAGTAGCAATCCGGTCGCAACCACCAAGCCAACTAGATAACTCAGCGCTGAAACACTTAATTGGACCTCAAGCCCATGAACTAAGCCGTGTAACAGCGCGCTAATAGCAATTAAACTTCCTAAAATTGCCTGAGGTACTGACTTACAACCCAAAAGCAGCAAACCGCCAACGACGATTAAGGAAAGCAAAATTGCAGTTTCCACATAAGCGCATTGCACCCCATAGATTCCTAGGAATGCTCCAAGCACTATAGTCAGCAAAAATAACGTAATAATTTGTTTTGCGACGACTAAACGTTGCGTAGCCGCCAGTAGGCCTACACCTAACATAACTAATGTATGATCAATACCTAATAACGGATGTAACAATCCCGCATGGAATCCATCATTAGCCAGCAACTCTGTATGGGCGAACAATTGCGGGGAAACCAGCATGCTGGCAAGACAGAAAACGCGTGCATAGACTCTGTTCATTTTGTGCTCCTTAGCGAACTTTCACTTTGGTTAATTCAGTCCCATCTGGGCTGATAATATGCGTGGAACACGCCAGACAAGGATCAAAGCTGTGCAAGGTACGCAAAATTTCAACAGGTTCTTCCGGGCGCTCCACTTTAGTATTCATTAATGCCGCTTCAAACGCTCCGATATTGCCTTGCTCATCCCGTGGCGAACCGTTCCAGGTCGTTGGTACCACGCATTGATAATTGGCAATCTTGGTATTTTCAATTTTTAACCAATGTCCCAACGCACCCCGCGGTGCTTCGGTAAAGCCAACGCCTTTAACACTACTCGGCCAAGTTTCAGGATCCCACTTGGTCACATTGGCGGTCGCTAAATCGCCAGACTTGATATTGGCTAGCATTTTGTCCATGAAATAGCGCATTTTTCCAGCAGCCCATTGCGCCTCCAAGCCTCGTGCAGCTGTCCGGCCTAAAGTTGAAAATAAGGCAGTAACGGGTACGTCCAAAGTTTTCAACACAAAATTGATTTGCTCAGTAATTTCTTTATTACCTTGCGCGTAACCTATGACATAGCGTGCCAAAGGTCCGACTTCCATCGCATGACCACGCCAGCGAGGAGCTTTAATCCAAGAATATTTCGCCGCTTCATCCAGTTCTTGAATATGCGTGCGACTGCCCTTGGTATTTGGGCCAAGCTTGTAGTCCGGTTCGGTAACACCATCCCAAGGATGTAAGCCTAATGCTCCATCAGGATAGCTATACCAGGAATGCGGGATGAATTCCTTAATTTGCTCAGGATCGGTTAGATCGACTTTATGCACTTTAGTTAAGTCACCATTGATGATCGCACCACGTGGCATCAGCAAGTTGGAGGCTGAGTAATCATTGGCCTTATCAGGGATGTCACCATAAGACAACAAACTTTGCCCAGAAATACCGCCGCCATACATCCAGCCTTTGTAGAATCCTGCAATAGCCAGTAAATCTGGGATATACACTTGATCAATAAAGGTAATGGTACGATCTATAATCGAAGACACCAGATTCAAGCGCTCCATATTGATAGCCCCGGTAGCACCCACGCCATCGATATTGATGGCACAGGGTACCCCCCCGACCAACCAATTCGGATGCGGATCTTTGCCGCCAAATATGGTGCGAATTTTCATAATCTCTTTTTGAAAATCCAAAGCCTCAAGATAATGAGTTACCGCCATCAAATCCGCTTCTGGCGGTAATAAATAAGCCGGATTCGTCCAATAACCATTTTTGAAAGGGCCTAATTGCCCAGATTCAACAAATTTCAGTAAGCGGTTTTGGGTATCGCGGAAATAACCGGGTGATGATTTCGGATTATGTGGTGAAATCGATTGTTGTAAGGCGGAAGTAGCGACTGGATCGGCTTTTAACGCATTGACCGGATTAACCCAATCTAAGGCATGCAGATGATAAAAATGCACCAAATGATCTTGCACCTGCAAGCTAAGCTGCATTAAATTACGAATAGAGTTAGCATTTTCAGGAATAGTAATTTTTAATGCATTTTCGACCGCACGTACCGAAGTTAATGCATGTGTACCAGTACAAACCCCGCAGATACGCTGCACAAAGGCCCAAGCATCTCGCGGGTCGCGACCTTTTAAAATCACTTCCAAACCCCGCCACATGGTGCCACTGGAGACGGCATTGCGGATGATATTTTCCTCGTCTATATTGACTTCGCAACGCATATGACCTTCGATACGCGTCACCGGATCGACGACCACGCGCCGACCTGCACTATTTAAATTAAAACCGTTGGGAGTGTTAGTGATTGTCATTATTGTTCTGCTCCTGGGTGTTAGGCATGGTTTTGTTTAGTTCGATTTAACGCCGTCAAACCTGCGTGGGCAGCAATACCAACGCCAACTAAAGCTGCTGCAGTTCCTCCGACCGCATCGGCATTTGCCTCAATACCAAATTGGTTAATATTGGTAAGTCGCTCATAAAAACTGCCTTTATCCCAGAAACCATCCTCAGAACAGCCAATACAACCATGACCGGATTGAATCGGAAACGAAGTCCCTTCATTCCATCCCACGGTAGAACATGCGTTATAGGTTGTAGGTCCTTTACACCCCATTTTGTATAAACAATGACCTTGTCTAGCCCCTTCATCATCCCAATGCTCAACAAATTGTCCGGCATCAAAATGCGGGCGACGATAGCATTTATCGTGGATGCGCTGACTGTAAAACATTTGAGGCCGACCTTGCTTATCCAGAGTCGGTAGCTTTTCGAAAGTTAATAAATAGGCTACGACTGCGGTCATCACTTCGGCTATCGGCGGGCAGCCAGGGACTTTGATGATCGGCTTCTCCGCCAATCCAGGGATTTTATGCACTGGCGTTGCCCGCGTGGGATTCGGATGTGCCGCTTGCACACATCCCCACGAAGCACACGACCCCCAAGAAATAATGGCCTTGCAATTTTCGGCAGCGTATTTGAGCTGCTCTAAAAACGGTTTGCCCCCGATGATGCAATACATCCCATCCTCAGCCAAAGGCGCATTGCCCTCGACTGCAAGAATATAGTTACCTTTATATTTCTCGACGATTTCATCAACAATAGCTTCCGCATTATGCCCCGCTGCCGCCATAATGGTGTCGTCATAATCAAGAGACAGCATCGATAAAATCACATCTTTGGCTAACGGATGACCTGAGCGAATAAACGATTCTGAACAACACGTACATTCCAGACCATGCAGCCACAATACAGGAATACGTGGTTTGGTTTCCATAGCATGGGCGATTTTAGGTGCGAATGCGGGGGAAAGCCCTAGAGATGCGGCAGTCAGACCACAAAACTTTAGAAAACTTCGGCGGGTAATGCCTTGCTTACGCATGACATCGTAAAATGTTTCAGTCATTTATAAACTCCTGGTTTTGTGCTGGGCTACCTAAAAACATTACTTCAGCACTACCCAGGGGCAGTTATGAAGGAATTTTTTAGTACCATCTCAAAAATTTACTGTAACTCCATTCCCGCAAGCCAAAACCAGAAAGCAGTATTGCAAAGCTTATTAACGACAAGTATCACAGTTGTTTTGAAGCACTGATTATTATTATGTTTTACCAGCGAATAATTATGGTGCTCAACGCTGATTGCTGAAATCTTCAGCAATAGCCATACCATATTTCAATGATA
>SXGT01441796.1_pt1 | contig 21116 bp, 19 predicted proteins | sample 3176221 | NCBI WGS metagenome assembly SXGT01 (sample SAMN11356862, study PRJNA531348) | freshwater metagenome | isolation source: freshwater sample F1-120 | place: China: Fuxian Lake, Yuxi | collected 2017-12-25
CCCCGATCAGGTGCCCGAGTTCGCCGGCCGGGTGCCCACCGCCGTCCGCCAGCCGGCCGAGGCCCCGCACAACATCTACTTCGAACTCGCCGCCGAATCCGGCACGCTCGGCGTCATCAGTTGGCTGCTCCTGATCGTGGCCGCCCTGACCATCCTCGGACTGCGAATCTGCTCGACTCCCCGCGCGCCGGAGCGGGTTCTGGCCGCGGCGGTATTCGCCGCCATCGTCGGCTGGTCGGTGTCCAGCCTCGCGCTGCATCTTGCCTACTTCCGCACCTTCGCCCTGATCCTCGCGCTGGCCGGCGGTCTGGCGCCGACATGGCCGGTCGCCGCCCGCGCGGTGCGCCGCTACCTCGACGCGGTGGCCGCCTGCGTGTTGGCCGCCGTCATCGGCGGGGCGATGTTCGCGGGCGCCTGGGTACTCGGCGCCTCGCGGGTGGTGGCCGCCACCCAGCACACCACGGTGACCCCGGTCGGACCGATCGACGGGTGGTACGCCTATGCCCTCGACATCCGCTCCCGGGTCGAACTGCTGCCCACCATGGCCCGCCTGGTGCACGAGCGGGGCTCCGCGGTCGAGGTGCAGCCCGACCCGGTGCGCGGACTGCTGGACTTCACCGCGACCGGCGCGACCGAGGCCGAGGCCAAGAACCGGCTGCGCGCCGGGGTCGAGCGCGCCGGGATCGTGCTCGGGGCGTCCATCGGTTACAACGACTACATCCTGGAACCCGTCGGCACCACCCAGATCAGCGCCAAGGTGGAGACCACCGGTCTCAAGGTGGCGCTCGCCACCGCCGTCGGCGGCGCGGCCGCCCTGATCAGCGGTGTGGTCCTGGTCCGTCAGCTGCTGCCTCGGCCCGAGGATGACATGGTGGTCGAACCGGTTGCGGCACAGGTGGTTTCCGGATGACGGCGAGGCGGCGGATGATCGCCATGCTGGTGGCCGCCGTCATCGCGGTGGCGGCAGCGGTCGCCGTCCGGGGCGCCTTGGACGACTCTGTTGCCGCTCCGTCGCTGTTCGCGGCGAACAGCCCGTGGCGGGTCCCGATCGCGGCCGACCCGGAGATCGACCCCGGCAGCACCGCGATGATCGCGGCGATCTCCGCGCAGCCCGCGTTACATGCCAATCTCGTCGAGTTCGCCATCCCGATCTACCCGGTGAACGCCGAGACCCCGACTCATCGGGTGTCCTGCACCGCCGAGTGGGGGATCTGCCCGTTCGCCGGGTGGCCGGTGCCGATCCCCGAAGGCGCGTCCCCGCACCCCGGATCCGACGGCGCGATGGTGACCCTGGATGAATCCTCGGGGACGTCCTTCGAGTTCTGGCGGGCAGAATTGCGGGACGGACGCTGGTCGGCGAGTTGGGGCGCGGTCAACAGTGCGCGCGGATCCGGCTGGGGTGGCGAGGCGACCGGATCGGGCGCCTCCCGCCTCGCCGGCGTGATCAGGCTCAGCGAGATCCAGGCGGGCGTCATCCCGCACGCCTTGGCACTGCAGTCCAGCAGCGCGTGCGAGGCGTTCCGGGCGCCGGCGCTCAAGAGCGACGGCAGAAACCCCGGCCCGGACTGCATCCCGCAGGGTGCCCGACTGCAACTGGACCCCGACATCGACCTGGCGGCGCTGGATCTGAGCCCGGGGGAGCGGGCGGTCGCCACGGCGATGCAGCAGTACGGCGGCTATCTGATGGACGTCGCCGACACCCCGTTGAGCGTCAGTTTCGAACTGGACCGCACCGCGGCCCCGGGTGTGCTGGGGGCGGTCTACCAGAAGGCCGGGTTCCGATGGGACTACGACGCGATGGAGCACGTTCCCTGGGCCCAGTTGCGGGTGTTGACGTGAGCCGGGAATCCACTCCGATCCGGGTGCTGATGGTGCTGGACTCCTACAACTTCGGCGGCGCGGAGAACCTCATCGCCGAGTTGGGCCGATACGACCCGCGGTCATTGGAAGTCTCGGTGGCCAGCCTGGCCCCCGAGTCCAGTGGCCGGACTGCCCTGTTCGACCGGCTGTCCGACGCGGGCCTGGACCCGGCCTACATCTCGGTGCGCAAACTGCTCGACCTGCCGGGCTTCGTCCGGCTGGTCCGGACCCTGCGACGCGCCCCGGTGGATGTGGTGCACGCCCATCTCGGCTATGCCGCCACCCTGGTGCCCCTCGCTGCTCGACTGGTGGGCAAGCCGGTCGTCGCGACGTTGCACCTCAGCCCCCAGCCGCATACCTCCCGCGGCGAGTGGCTCAAAGAACGCCTCTCGGTGCGCATCCCGGCGCGACTCGGCCGGCTCGTGCTGGTCTCCCAGCATGCCTTCGACGAGTACGCCCGTATTCACGGGCCGGCCCGGCGGACCTGGCGGATGATCCCCAACGGCGTCGACCTGAACCGTTATGCGCTCCGCACCAGGGCGCTCTCGGCCGATCGGCCGGTGTGGGCGATGGTCGCCGCGCTGCGTCCGGACAAGAACCATGCGGACCTGGTGCGGGCCTGGGCGGGGGTGGTGGCGGTCCATCCGGAGGCGAAGCTGCTGATCATCGGTGACGGGCCGAGTCGGCCCGATATCGAGCGCGCCGTGTCCGAGGCCGGGTTGGAGCAGTCCGTGCAGTTGTTGGGCCGCCGGGAGGATGTCCCCGAGATCCTGCCCACCCTCGACGGCGTGGTGTCGTCATCGGTCGACGAAGCGTTGCCGACCGCCCTGATCGAGGCGGGCGCCTGCGGGCTGCCGGTGGTGGCCACCGACGCCGGCGGGACCCGTGAGATCGTGCTGGACGACATCACCGGCAGGCTGGTGCCGATGCGCGACGTCCCGGCCCTGACCCAGGCTCTGCTGGACACCATCTCCGATCCCGAGCGGGCGGACGCCTACGGGCTGGCCGGCCGGGCCCGCGTCGAGGAGCAGTACTCCATGCCGACCTGGGTGGATCGACTCGAACGGCTCTACCGGGAGGTGATCGGTGAGCGAGGCTGACCGGCTTGATCGGCTGCCGCCGCTGACGGCGGCGCATGTGATCCACTCGCTCGGTGCCGGCGGGGCCGAGACGATGCTGGTGGAGCTGGCCCGGGTCGCCCCATCGGCCGGCCTTGCCCTCGTGGTCATCGGTCTGTCCGATGCCGAGTCCGACGCCGGAACGGACAACCGGGTCGTCCCGCAACTCCGTGAGCTCGGGGTGACGGTATACGAGATGCACTCGGGCCGTTACGATCCCACTGCCGTCCGAGGGCTGGCGAAGCTGCTGCGAGCGGAGCGGGTCGACATCGTCCACACCCACCTCAAACATGCCGACGTGGTCGGTGGCACCGCCGCGCGACTGGCCGGCCTGCCGTCGGTCTCCACCCTGCATGTGATCGACATCCCCACTTCGGGTATGCATCGACTGCGGGTGCGGGCCGCGGTCTTCGCCCGCCGGCATCTCTCCAGCATGGTCATCGCACTCTCCGCCGCCCAGCGCCGCTGGTATGCCGAGTACGCCGGCCCGGATGCCCCGATTGTGGTGTTGCCCAACGGAGTTGCCGAGCCCCTGGTGACCCGGGACGGCGCTGCGGTGCGCTCGGAGATCGGTGTGCCCGACGGCGACCTGCTGGCCGTCTGTGCGAGCCTGATGCGACCGGAGAAGGGCCACGCCGACCTTCTGGAAGCGGTCCGGCTGCTGCCCGACGACACCGGCGTGGTGGTGGCACTGGCCGGCGACGGGCCGCTGCTGGAGACGATCAGTGCACAGGTTGCGGCGGATCCCGTTCTGCAGCAACGGATCAGGATCCTGGGGTTCCGCGACGATGTGGCCGATCTGATCGCGGCCTGCGACTTCGTCGTCCAGCCGTCACTGGAGGACGCACTGCCGACGTCGCTGATCTCCGCACTGGCGGTCGGCCGGCCGATCGTGGCGACCGACGTCGGAGGCATTCCCGATATCGTCGGTCCAGGGTGCGGGACGCTGGTGGCGGCGGGACAGCCCGCGGCGCTCAGTGTCGGGATCGCGGAGATGGCGGCTGTCGTGCGCGCGGACCCGGACGCGGTCGCGGCGACCCGCCACGCCGCCCGGCAGTGGTACGAGGCCCATTTCAGCGCTGAGGTCTGGGTGCAGAATCTGCGCGCGCTCTACGGGGCGGTCATCGACGGCCGGCGACCGTCGTCCGGGCGGAAGATCGCCCTAGTGGAGTTCCCCCCCTCGGGGGGTTTGTATCAGTTCTCGCTACAACTGGGCGAGGCGTTGGCCCGGTCCGGCGATGACGTCGAACTGATCACCGGACCCGCCCAGGAATTGCTGTCCCGCGAACCCGGTTGCCGGGTGCGCGCCATTCTGCCGACCTGGCACCCGACCGCCGGCGCGGATGCTCCCGACTGGTGGCGACGGGCCCGTCGGGTGATCCGGGCGGGCCAGCACTCGGCCGCCTGGCTGGTGCTGATCGCCCACCTGATCCGCACCCGTCCGGACGTCGTGCTGTGGTCGGCCTGGCGGTTCCCGGTCGACGGCTGGGGGGTCCGGGCGGTGCGCCGGATGCTGCCGCGTGCGGTGCTGGGCATCGTGGCCCACGAGCCCCGCCCGCTCGTCGAGCAACCCGGACAGGACGGGATGTACAAGACGTCCGGAGTCACTTATCGCGCACTGGCCAAGGCCTACGCCGATCTGGACGTCGCGTTCGTCCTCGGGGACTCCGCCCGGCGGATCCTGATGGAAACCTGGCCGATCACCGCCCCGGTCGCGGTGATCCCGCACGGCGACGAGGGCATCTTCGTCACCGGGGAGGTGCCGGACGCCGGGGCCACCGAACCGGTCGCGTTGTGCTTCGGCACCATCACCGCCTACAAGGGCATCGACACGCTGTGCGAGGCCTGGCCGCTGGTGCGGGCCGAGGTGCCGGACGCCGAACTGGTGATCGTCGGTGCGGTGAGCGCGGATATCGATGAACCGGCATTGCGGTCGACGGTGGCGAGGTTGCCCGGTGTCAGCCTGCACACCGGATACGTGCCGGTGCCCGAGGTGGCGCCCTATTTCGCGCGGGCCCGCTGTGTGGTGTTGCCCTACAAACGCAGCTCGCAGTCCGGTGTCGCGCATCTGGCGCACACCATGGGCCGCCCGGTGGTCGCGACCCGGGTGGGCGACATCCCCGAGGTGGTCCACGACGGTGTTTCCGGACTGCTGGTGGCACCCGACGATCCCGAGGCTCTGGCGGGTGCCCTGATCCGGCTGCTCAAGGATCCCGATGCCGCCCGGGAGATGGGCGCGGCCGGTGCCGGCGGCCTCGCGGCGGCGGCGTCGTGGGACGACATCGCCGCTCAGCTGCAGAAAGGACTGCCCGCGGCCCGGGTCTAGTCGCTTCGGTCGCGGAAATAGTCGACGGTGCGCGCGACACCGTCGGGGAGCTGGACTCGCGGCGTCCAGCCCAGGACCGCCTCGGCCCGGCGGTTGTCCAGGCAGGACCGGGCCACATCGCCGAGTCGGGCCGGGGCGAATGACGGATCGTCGGGTGCGCCGGCCGCGGCCGCGACCAGGGTGTGCAGTTGCCGGTCGCTGGTCTCCACGCCCGTTCCGATGTTGAAGCGCTGCCCGCCCCCGGCCGCTCCGGCGGCCCGGGTGAAGGCGTCGACGACATCGTCGACGAACACGTAATCACGGGTGTTGGAACCGTCGCCGAACACTTTGGTCGGAGCGCCGGCCAGCAGGGCCTTGGCGAAGATCGCCACGACACCGGCCTCGCCGTGCGGGTCCTGGCGGGGCCCGTAGACGTTGGCGGGCGCGATGTGGGAGCAGTCCATGCCGTAGAGATGACGGAAGGTGTTCAGGTAGATCTCGCCGGAGACCTTGCCCGCCGCATACGGCGACTCCGGGTCGGTCGGGACGTCCTCGCTGACCGGGTACGCGGCTGGGACGCCGTAGATCGAGCCGCCCGAGGAGGTGTGCACTACCTTGCGGACCCCGGCCCGGCGGGCGGCCTCGGCAAGCCGGACGGTGCCCACGACGTTGGCCATCGCGTCGAACTCCGGATCGGTCACCGAGCGCCGAACGTCGATCTGAGCGGCCAGGTGAAAGACCACCTCGGGTCCGGCCTCGCGCAGCAGTGCAACCAGGTCGTGGTCGACGATGTCGGCCACGACGAAGTCGAAGCCCGCCTGCTCCCGTGCGGAGACGAGGTTGGCCTCCTTGCCGGAGCTGAGGTCGTCGATGCCGACGACGGTGTGGCCCTCCGCGAGCAGTCGATCGACCAGCGTTGATCCGATGAAACCCGCCGCGCCCGTGACCAGTGCCCGCATGGCGGTCACACTAGCAACCTGCTGGGCGGGCCGGGCCTGTCAACGGGTTGGCCGGAGGCACCACGTCCGGCGCGGGGTCGGCGTTCCCGCCGCGATCAGGACGGCGTGTTGCTCGCCGCCCGGGTCGCCGGGTGGACGGCGAGCAGCGGGAATCCGCCGCGCCGCTTACACATCGCCGCCAGTTCGGCATAGGCCTTCTCGCCGAGCAGTTCGGTGAGTTCCGGGGCGTAGGCCTGCCAGACCGGCTTGCTGCCGACGTGCGCGGCGGGATCGCCGGTGCAGTACCAGTGCAGGTCCTCACCGCCTTCTCCCCAGCCTCGCCGGTCGTACTCGGTGACGGTGGTCTTCAGGATCTCGGTGCCGTCCGGCCGGGTCACCCACTCCTGGCTGCGCCGGATCGGAAGCTGCCAGCACACTTCGGGTTTCATGGTCAGGGGCTCGACTCCGACCGCCAGCGCCTTGCTGTGCAGGGCGCAGCCGATTCCCCCCGGAAAGCCCGCACGGTTCAGGAAGATGCACGCCCCTTTGTACTTGCGGGTCCGCAGGTTGGGCTCACCGTCGTACTCGTCCATCTCGAGGTAGCCCTTAGGTCCCAGTCCCTTGTCGCGGAACTGCCAATCCGCGTCGGTCAGCGTCGCCACGGCGTCGTCGAGTTTGGCCCGGTCATCGTCGTCGGACAGGAACGCCCCGTGCGAACAGCATCCGTCGTCGGGCCGGCCCTCGACGGTGCCCCGGCAGGCCGGGGTGCCGAAGACGCAGGTCCAATTCGACAGCAGCCAGGTCAGGTCGGCGGCGATCAGGTGCTCGGGGTTGGCCGGATCGTGGAATTCGATCCACTCGCGCGGGAAGTCCAGATCGACCTCACCGGGGTGCCTGCGTGTCACGGAGTTAAACGGTAGACGACGTGGGCCGCTAGGTTGGAGCGCGTGCGAATCGGCGTGCTCGACGTGGGCAGCAACACCGTTCATCTCCTCGTGGTGGACGCCCACCGCGGCGGGCACCCCACGCCGATGAGTTCGACGAAGTCGCCGCTGCGGCTCGCCGAGTCGATCGACGACGCCGGCAAGCTCACCCGCCGTGGGGCCGGGAAGCTGATCGCTACCGTCGAGGAGTTCTCGAAGATCGCCCGCAGCTCGGGGTGTGCCGAGGTGATGGCGTTCGCCACCTCCGCGGTGCGGGACGCGCGCAACTCGGAGGAGGTTCTGGCCCGGGTGCGCGCCGAGACCGGGGTGGACCTGCGGGTGCTCTCCGGTTCGGACGAGTCACGGCTGACCTTCCTGGCGGTGCGGCGCTGGTACGGCTGGAGCGCCGGCCGGATCATCAACCTCGACATCGGCGGCGGTTCGCTGGAGCTGTCCAACGGCGTGGACGAGGATCCCGATGTGGCCATGTCGTTGCCGTTGGGCGCCGGCCGGCTGACCCGAGAATGGCTGGCCGACGATCCGCCCGGCCGGCGGCGGGTGGCGATGCTGCGGGACTGGCTGGACACCGAGATCAGCGACGCGGCCAAGGCGGTTCTCGACGCCGGCCAGGCCGACCTGGCGGTGGGCACCTCGAAGACCTTCCGGTCGCTGGCGCGGCTCACCGGCGCGGCACCCTCGGCGGACGGACCGCGGGTCAAGCGTGTCCTTACCGCAAACGGACTGCGCCAGCTCATAGCGTTCATCTCTAGGATGACCACTGCAGATCGTGCCGAGTTGGAGGGAGTGAGTGTCGAGCGGGCGCCGCAGATCGTGGCCGGCGCCCTGGTGGCCGAGGCGAGCATGCGCGCACTGTCCCTGGAGTCAGTCGACATCTGCCCCTGGGCACTGCGCGAGGGGATCATCCTGCGCCGGCTGGACAACGAGGCCGAGGGCACCACCCTGGTGGAGACGAGAGGCGAGACGCGATGAGCGCATCGGAGGACAACACCCGCCCGATATCGGTGGCGGAGCTGTTGGCGCGCAACGGAACCATCGGCGCGCCGCCGGTCGGCGGGCGTGGCCGACGCCGTCGCCGTAACGCCACCCGCAGTGTGGCTGAACTGACGGGGGAGATCCCGGTCGTTCGCACGGACGCCGTGCCGCCGGTCAACGCGGAGTCGGACGTCGAGGAGATCGGCGTCGAGGAGTTCGAGGCTGACGGCGGGGAAGCCGCCGCCGAGGTCTCTGCCGAAGAGGTCTCTGCCGAAGAGGTCTCTGTCGAAGAGATCGCCGGTGAAGAGATCGGCGCCGAAGAAATCGCGGCCGAAGAGACGGCCGTCGTCGAGCCGGTCGGTGACGCATCGCCCGTCGAAGCGCGGTCCGCCGAAACCGTCGTGATTTACGCCAGTTCCCCGGACGCGGTGAACCAGGCGGCGGAATTCGTCATCCACCAGGCCGTTTCCGAGGACTTTTCCGGGGAACTTTCTGAGGAACTCTCCGAGGACGTGATCGAGGAACTCTCCGAGGAACCCGTCGAGGAGCCGGCCGAGGAACCTCTCGCGGACCTTGCCGAGGAGCCGGCCGAGGAACCTCTCGCGGACCTTGCCGAGGAGCCCGCCGAGGAGCCCGTCGAGGCATCCGTGGACGACGCCGTCGTCACCGACATCGCCCCGCCACCGCCCCGCTCACCGAACCAGCTGCCCAGCCGGCGCGGCGGCCCCCAGCGCGGTTATGACCCCCGCCCGGCCCGCCGGGCCTCCGGCGCCGAGCGGATGGCCCCGGATCCGGTCGTGGAATCGGTCGACCTGGCCGCGCTCGTCGAGGAGAGCGGTGAGAGCGTCGAGGAGTTGCGCTCTTACCTGCAGTCCTCGGGCGGGACGTTGTTCTCCGGCGAGACCGTGGCCGACGATCTTGCTCGTGGCGGGGTACCCGCCGAGGCCGTCGCGGCGGTCGAGACGCCGACGGCCCAGCAGGCTCCCCAGGGAGCGGGGGGTCTGCTCTGGCAGGGTCTTGTCGCGGTGCTGCAGTCGCTGCTGGCGGTCGCCTTCGGCGCCGGCTTGTTCGTCGCTTTCGACCAGCTGTGGCGATGGAACAACATTGTGGCACTTGTTCTTTCAGTTCTGGTGATCCTCGGACTGGTGGTCGCGGTCCGATTGGTCCGCAAGACCGAGGACATCGCCAGCACGCTGATCGCGGTCGCGGTCGGAGCGATGGTGACCCTCGGGCCGCTGGCCCTGCTGCAGTCGACCTGACCCGGTGCGCCCAGCGATCAAGGTCGGTCTTTCGACGGCTTCGGTCTATCCCCTGCGGACCGAAGCCGCGTTCGAGTGCGCCGCCGAGTTGGGCTACGACGGTGTCGAGTTGATGGTGTGGGCTGAGCCGGTGAGTCAGGACGTCGGCGCGATCTCGCAACTGTCCCGGCGCTACGGCATGCCGGTGCTGTCGGTGCACGCCCCTTGCCTGCTGATCTCGCAGCGGGTGTGGGGATCCGACCCGATCCCCAAGCTCACCCGCAGCGTGCAGGCCGCGGAGCGACTCGGTGCCCAGACGGTGGTCGTGCACCCCCCGTTTCGCTGGCAGCGCCGCTACGCCGACGGCTTCAGCGACCAGGTGGCGTGGCTCGAGGAGCGCAGCGAGGTGATGGTCGCGGTGGAGAACATGTTCCCGTTCCGTGCCGACCGATTCTTCGGCTCGGGTCAGTCCTCGATCGAGCGGATGCGTCGGCGTGGAGGTCGGCCCGGGGCGGCGATCTCGGCCTTCGCACCGTCCTACGACCCACTCGACGGCGAGCACCGGCACTACACCCTGGATCTCTCCCACACCGCCACCGCCGGAACCGACGCTCTGGAGATGGCCGGCCGGATGGGTTCGGGTCTGGTACATCTGCACCTTTGCGACGGCAACGGCGCATCCACCGACGAACACCTGGTTCCGGGCCGCGGCACCCAGCCGACCGTCGAGGTGTGCCAGATGCTGGCCGGCAGCGATTTCGCCGGTCACGTGATCCTCGAGGTGACCACCTCAGGGGCCCGCAACAAAGCCGAGCGCGACGGTCTGCTGGCCGAGTCGCTCGAGTTCGCCCGCACCCATCTGCTCCGGTGATCCCGAAGGATCTGATGATGTCCGAACCGGCCGTGCCCCTCTTCGGCGACGCGATGCTGCTGCGGCCGATCGACGGCAGGCCCGGGGAGTTCGCCGGAAATCTCAACGAGCACTGGACGATCGGGCCCAAAGTACACGGCGGGGTGATGGTGGCGCTGTGTGCCAAGGCCGCCCGGGAGGCCTACGGCCGGGGGGACGCCGGCGAGGCTCACCCGGTCGCGGTGTCGGCCAACTTCCTGTCCGCACCCGACCCGGGCGAGGTCCGTCTGACGACCGCGATCCGCAAGCGCGGCCGACGGATCGGGTTGGTCGACGTCGAGCTGGTCCAGGCGGGGCGGGCCAGCATGCACGCGGTGGTCACCCTCGGGGAACCGGAGCGGACGGCCGAGACGCTCTACGCCGACACCGCCGTGGCCGACCTGATGAGTGTGGAACCACCGGCCGACGTGCTGCCCATCGGCCCGGGACATCCCGCCGCGCAGATCAACCACCTTTCGCGAGGGTGTGACATCCGACCGTTGGTGCTCGAGGCCCGCGCCCCGGGACAGGCCCCGGCCTTCCGGGTCTGGGTGCGCCCGAGGCATGGTGCGGTCGACGAATTGTTCGCACTGATGTGCGGCGACATCTCGCTGCCGGTTCCCTATGCGGTGGGCCGGCGGGGCTGGGCGCCGACGGTGCAGCTGACCGCCTATCTGCGCGGACTTCCCGCCGACGGCTGGCTGCGAGTGCTGTGCACCGCCACCCAGATCGGGCAGGACTGGTTCGACGAGGACCACACCGTGATCGACGCCTCCGGGCGGATCGTGGTGCAGACCCGGCAACTCGCGTTGGTGCCGCCGGAAGATCAGTGAATCTGGGTAGGGTTTTCAGCCATGTCCAGAATCGCGATCATCGGCGGCGGCAACATGGGCGAGGCACTCCTGGCCGGACTACTCCGGGCGGGCCGGCCGGTCAAGGACCTGGTGGTGTCGGAGAAGTCCCCCGCCCGCGCCGAGCACCTGGCGCAGACCTACGCGGTGCGGGTGGCGCCGCTGGCCGATGCGGTGGAGAACGCCGGGTTCGTGATCCTGGCGGTGAAACCGGCCGACGTCGAACCGGTGATCGGCGAGATCGCCGGGGCCGCCGCCCAGGCCGAAGGACATACCGCCGAGCAGGTGGTGGTCAGTGTGGTGGCCGGTGTCACCACCGGGTTCTTCGAAGCGCGGCTGCCGGCCGGGTCGCCGGTGATCAGGGTGATGCCCAATGCCCCAGCGCTGGTCGGCGCCGGGGTCAGCGCCCTGGCGGGCGGCCGGTTCGCAACGGCGGCGCAGCTGACCGAGGCGGCCGGGCTGTTCGAGAGCGTCGGGGGAGCGCTGACGGTTCCGGAGAGCCAGATGGACGCGGTCACCGCGGTGTCGGGGTCGGGTCCGGCGTATTTCTTCCTTTTCCTCGAGGCGCTCGTCGACGCGGCGGTGGCCAGCGGCCTGGCCCGCGGTGTGGCCACTGAATTGGCGGTCCAAACCATGGCCGGATCGGCCGCCATGCTGCTGGAACGCCTCGATACGGCCGGCACCGGATCGGCGGGCCGGCCGGATACCACGGCGGCCGAATTGCGCGCGCTGGTCACCTCACCGGGCGGGACAACCGCCGCTGGCCTGCGTGAACTGGAGCGAGGAGGCCTTCGGGCCGCGGTGGCCGCCGCGGTGGAGTCCGCAAAAACCCGCTCTGAGCAGCTGGGAATGACAACCGAGTAGTTTGAGAAATCTCTGGCAGATCAACAAACACCCGTCGCAGTAACCCCATTGGCCACGCTATTCTCCTCCTGTATGCACGGGTCGGTGCCAGCGGTGGGGAAGCCGCTGGAACTGCCCGTGCCCGACGGATTGGGTTGCGATGACGTCTATGAACGGGCCATCGGCGCGGGATTCCAGCGGCAAAACGGCGCGTGACGCCGGCGCTTCGGAAGGGCAGTCCGCACCTCGAACGCAATTCCTCACCGTCGCCGAGGTCGCCGCGTTGATGCGGGTCAGCAAGATGACGGTGTACCGGTTGGTGCACAACGGCGAGTTGCCCGCGGTCCGGGTGGGCCGTTCGTTCCGCGTCCATGCCAAGGCCGTGCACGACCTGTTGGAGACGTCCTACTTCGACGCTGGGTGACCACAGCCGGATTCCGGCCGGTTTTCCTTCCCGCCGCCCGCTTGGGTAAGGTGAGGCCCCGACACAGACAGGCCCGGCAGGGCGGGTACTTAGGTAGCGGAGTTCATGGGTTCAGTCATCAAGAAGCGGCGCAAGCGGATGTCCAAGAAGAAGCATCGCAAGCTGCTCCGTCGTACCCGGGTCCAGCGCAGAAAACTCGGTAAGTAGCCCGTCTGCCCCTCGCTTCCTCCGCGCCGCCGTGCCGGCGGTCGCGCCAGCCGATAGGCTCTGACTCATGGAACTCGGCGGCCCCGGCACCGACGTACCGCACTACCCCAAGGTTGTGCTGGTCACCGGCGCCTGCAGGTTCCTCGGCGGTTATCTCACCGCCCGACTGGCGCAGAATCCGCTGATCAACAAGGTCATCGCGGTCGACGCGATCGCGCCGAGCAAAGATCTGCAGCGCAGGATGGGCCGGGCCGAGTTCGTTCGGGCCGATATCCGAAACCCGTTCATCGCCAAGGTGATTCGCAACAGCGACGTCGACACCGTGGTGCATGCGGCGGCGGCCTCCTACGCACCGCGTTCCGGCGGGCGGGCCACGTTGAAGGAACTCAACGTGATGGGCGCCATGCAACTGTTCGCGGCCTGTCAGAAGGCTCCGACGGTGCGACGGGTCATCCTGAAGTCGACCTCCGAGGTCTACGGCTCCGATGCCCACGACCCCGTGGTGCATACCGAGGACAGCAGCAGTCGCCGCCCGCTGGGCGAGGGCTTCGCCCACGACAGCCTGGATATCGAGGGCTATGCACGAGGGCTGGGCCGCCGTCGGCCGGACATCGCGGTCACCATTCTGCGGCTGGCCAACATGATCGGGCCCGCGATGGACACCGCGCTGGCCCGCTACCTCTCCGGACCCGTGGTGCTCACCGTCTTCGGCCACGACGCCCGATTGCAGTTGCTGCACGAGCAGGATGCGCTCGGCGCCCTCGAGCGGGCCACCATGGCCGGCAGGTCGGGCACCTTCAACATCGGCGCCAGCGGGGTCATCATGATGTCGCAGGCCATCCGGCGCGCCGGCCGGTTACCGCTTGAGGTGCCCGCCTTCGGCGTGCGACTGGCCGATGCGCTGTTCAAGGCCAGGATGAACAGCGAGGTCACCCGCGAGCAGATGGACTACCTCAACTACGGACGGGTGATGGACACCACCCGGATGCGAACCGAACTGGGCTTCGAACCCAAGTGGACGACGGAAGAGGCTTTCGACGATTTCGTCCGTGGCCGGGGTCTGACACCGATCATCGATCCGGCATGGGTACTCTCCTTGGAGAACCGTGCACTTGCCCTCGCGCGGTATCTGGGGAGAGTGCCCGCGGCGATACCGGGTGAGAGGCAGGGGAGGTAGCAATGGCCGGCGAGAAGGCGAAAGTCATTCCCCTGCATGGTGATCCGCGCAGCGTCGGCGCCCGTCGGCATCCGTCCTCGGCCCGGGTCCCGGGTGTGGACGAGAAGATCGACGCCGTCATCCGGGAGTTCGATCAGCGGCGTTCGGACTCTGATCCGGCCTCCGGGGATCTCGTGGCGCGAATCGCCGGTCTCGCCGATTTCCTGCGCAAGAGACTCACCGGCGACTACACCGTCGACGAGTTCGGCTTCGATCCGCATTACAACGAGGCCGTCGTGCTCCCGGCCCTGCGCTTCTTCTACGACAAGTGGTTCCGCGTCGAGGTCAGCGGTCTGGAGAACCTGCCGGACACCGGAGCCGGTCTGGTGGTCGCCAACCACGCGGGGACCCTGCCGTTCGACGGCCCGATGCTCGCGGTCGCCGTGCACGACCATCACCCGGCCCACCGCAACCTGCGTCTGCTTGCCGCCGACATGCTGTTCGACATGCCGGTGCTCGGGCCGATCTCCCGCCGGGCCGGCCACACCATGGCCTGCAATATCGACGCCAACCGCCTGCTGTCCGGTGGCGAACTGACGGCGGTGTTCCCCGAGGGCTACAAGGGCCTGGGGAAGCCCTTCGCCGACCGCTACAAGCTGCAGCGCTTCGGCCGGGGCGGCTTCGTCGCGGCGGCCCTGCGCGCGAAAGCGCCGATCATCCCGTGCTCGATCGTCGGCTCGGAGGAGATCTACCCGATGCTGGCCGACGTGAAGCTGTTGGCCCGGGTGCTGGGGATGCCGTACTTCCCGATCACCCCGCTGTTCCCGCTCGCCGGCCCGGCCGGCCTGGTGCCGCTTCCGTCCAAGTGGCACATCGCCTTCGGGACGCCGATTGACACCTCCGGTTACGACGACGCGGCCGCGGACGACCCGATGGTCACCTTCGAGATCACCGACCAGGTGCGCGAGACCATTCAGCAGACGTTGTTCAGCCTGCTCGGGCGTCGCCGCAACACCTTCCTCGGTTAGCGCTGGCGGCCCAGTGCCGCCGCCGCGATCGCGGCCACTTGCGCGTTGTCCTCCTCCGCGCCGGCCGATTCGCCGAACATCGTGACCAATGTGGTCATCACCGGTGCGTCGTCCTGGTCGGTCACTTCGGTACGAAGCGTGCTGATCACCGCTCCGAAGGACTCCACCACCGATTCCAGCCAGGAGTCGAAGTACAGCTTGTCGCCGGCGACGATCGGACGGTGGTAGGTGATCTTCTGGTCGCGGTGGATCACCCGGGCCAGGTTGATGCCGACGTCGAAGTTGCGGAAGATGTCCAGCTGCACCTGCCGGCCGGGGATGGCGATGAAGGTCAGCGGCGCGACGACGTCGGGGTAGCCGGCGGCCTTGGCCGCCTCCTCGCTGTAATGCAGCGGATCATCGGACTGGATCGCTTTCGCGTACTCCCGGATCTTCTCCCGCCCGACCAGGTAGTAATCCGGGTAGCGGTAGTGGGTTCCGATGATGTCGCTGGCGAAAGACATTGGCGGAGTTTATCGCGTGCCGGGATGCACCCCTGCGTCGCCGCAGGTCACCCCGAATTGAGCGGCGAGCGTGCGCCAACCGGCCGCTGTGGCGGCGTGTTGGCGTGCCGACACGCACTGTCGCGAGCGCAGCAGGGCCGGGTTGTATGAGTGGCACGGGTGCCGGGATTCAGTCCTGGTCGTGGCGGCGCGAGACCGCCGCGGCCACCGCACCGCCGACGGCGGCCGCGGCCAGGGCCGAGGGGACGCCGATCTTGGCCGCCTTGCGGGCGGTGCGGAAGTCGCGGATCTCCCAACCCCGCTGCCGGGCGACATCGCGCAGATCGGAGTCCGGGTTGACCGCCACCGCCGTGCCCACCAGCGAGAGCATCGGCACGTCGTTGACGCTGTCGGAGTAGGCGGTGCAGCGCTTGAGGTTCAGGCCCTCGCGGGCCGCCAGTGCCCGCACCGCGTGGGCTTTGCCCAGGCCGTGCAGGATGTCGCCGACCAGTCGGCCGGTGAACACCCCGTCGACCGATTCGGCCACCGTGCCCATCGCCCCGGTCAGGCCCAACCGCCGGGCGATGACCTCCGCGAGTTCGTAGGGCGTGGCGGTGACCAGCCAGACCTGCTGGCCGGCGTCGAGGTGCAACTGGGCCAGCGCCCGGGTGCCCGGCCAGATCTTGTCAGCGATGATCTCGTCGTAGATCTCCTCGCCCAGTTCGGTCAGCTCCGCGGTGGTCCGGCCCTCGATGAAGGACAGCGCCTTACGCCGCCCCTCGGCGACGTCGTCGCTGTTCTCCTTGCCGGTCAGCTGGAACTTGGCCTGCGCGTAAATGAACTTCCACACCTCGGCGTATCGGAAGTATTTGCGGGCGGCCAGCCCGCGGCCGAAATGCACCAGGGAGGAACCCTGCACCAGCGTGTTGTCGACGTCGAAGAACGCTGCGGCGGTCAGGTCCAGCGGCGGCGGCTCTCCGGCCGCCACCAGGCCCTCGACCGCGAGTTCGGCGCTGGCCTCCCCGGTGAGCGCCAGCTCGTCATCCCCGGAACCCATGCCGATCACCTTAATCCCCGGATGCGACACTGACCGGTCATGAGCGACACTGCATGGCCTCGCCCCCAGGTGCGGTTGCTGACCCGCGCGGGCTGCGGGCTGTGCCGGCGGGTCTATGACCGCTTGGGCGAACTGGCCGACGAGCTGGGCTTCGAGCTGTCCAGCACCGATGTGGACGATGCAGCGGCAGCCGGTGACGCCGCTCTGCGGGCCGAGTTCGGCGACCGGCTGCCGGTGGTCCTGCTGGACGGCCGAGAGCACAGCTACTGGGACCTCGATGAGGCACGGTTGCGGGCCGACGTCACGAACCGGTGAAGGCCGGGTGCAATTTGGCCGGGTCGCTGCGAAGCGATTACCGTTGCGAGTAGTTTTTCTCCAGCATCCGCGTCCGGAGTCGCAAGGGAGTTAGCCAGGTGATCGTGCCGTGAGCGTCCTGCTGTTCGGGGTGTCTCACCGCAGTGCCCCGGTGTCGGTGCTCGAGCAACTCTCCACCGGCGAATCCGACCAGGGCAAGCTCATCCAGCAGGTGCTGCAGTCCCCGCTGGTGACCGAGGCGATGATCCTGTCCACCTGCAACCGGGTCGAGGTGTACGCGGTCGTCGACGCCTTCCACGGCGGATTGTCGGCGATCGGACAGGTGCTCTCCGAACACTCCGGTCTGTCGATGGGCGAGCTCACCAAACACGCCTATGTCCGCTACAGCGAGGCCGCCGTCGAGCATCTCTTCTCGGTGGCCAGCGGTCTGGACAGCGCGGTGGTCGGCGAACAGCAGGTGCTGGGTCAGGTCCGCCGTGCCTATGCGACCGCCGAGTCCAACCGGACCGTCGGGCGGGTGTTGCACGACCTGTCCCAGCGTGCGCTGGCGGTCGGCAAGAGGGTGCACTCCGAGACGTGCATCGACGCCGCCGGCGGCAGCGTGGTGTCGGTCGCCCTGCACGTCGCCGCCGAGCGGCTGTACCGGCCGGAGTTGGGTCCGTCCTACACCGCGCTGGCCGGACGGACGGCCACCGTCATCGGGGCCGGGTCGATGGGTAGCCTGACCGCCGCCCATCTGGTCCGGGCCGGGATCGGACACGTCAACGTCGTCAACCGATCCCTGCCCCGGGCGCAGCGGCTTGCCGCCAACCTCGTCGAGCAGGGTGTGCGGGCGGGGGCGATGACGCTCGACGAACTGCCCGACGCACTGGCGCAATCCGATCTGGTGATCAGCTGCACCGGTGCGGTGCGGCCGGTGGTGACGCTGGCCGACGTCTATCACGCGCTGGCCGCCTCGCAGCGTGACGAGGCCGAGCCGATGGTGCTCTGCGATCTGGGGATGCCGCGCGACGTCGATCCCGCGGTCGCCGGGCTGCCCGGTGTCTCGGTCGTCGATATGGACCGGGTGCAGCGCGAGCCCTCGGCGCGAGCCGCGGCCGCCGATGCCGAGGCTGCGCGCCGCATCGTCGCCGCCGAGGTCGCCGCCTACCTGGCCAGCCAGCGGGTGGCGGAGGTCACTCCGACCGTCACCGCCCTGCGTCAGCGCGCCGCCGAGGTGATCGAGGCCGAGCTGATGCGACTGGACAACCGGCTTCCTGGTCTGGACGTGGCCCACCGCGACGAGGTCGTCCGCACTGTGCGGCGCGTTGTCGACAAGCTGCTGCACGCACCGACGGTGCGGGTCAAACAACTCGCCGGTGCGCCCGGGGCCAACACCTACGCCGAGGCCTTGCGCGAGCTCTTCGAGCTGGATCCGCATGCAGTCGACGCGGTGGCCGCGAGCGAAATCGCCCTGCCGGCAACGGAATCCGACGCTTGATTCGGATCGGCACCCGGGGCAGCCTGCTTGCGACCACCCAGGCCGGCACGATCCGGGACCAACTGGTCGAGCGCGGCCATGCCGCCGAATTGGTCATCATCGCCACCGAGGGTGACCGTTCGGAACGACCTGTCGCCGAGATCGGAGTCGGGGTTTTCACCGCCGCTCTGCGCGAGGCGATCGCGGCCGGCGAGGTCGACATGGCCGTGCACTCCTACAAAGATCTGCCGACCGCGGCCGACGATCGGTTCGTCATCGCCGCGGTTCCGCCGCGTGCCGATCCGCGCGACGCTCTGGTGGCCCGCGACGGCCTGGTGCTGGGGGAGTTGCCGGCCGGGTCAGTCATCGGGACGTCATCCGTCCGGCGGGCGGCACAGCTTAGAGCACTGGGTCTCGGTTTGGAAATCCGCCCCCTAAGGGGCAACCTTGACACCAGGTTAAACAGGGTAAGCAGCGGTGATCTCGATGCCATCGTGGTCGCCCGCGCGGGCCTTGCCCGCCTGGGACGACTCGGTGAGGTCACTGAGACGCTGGAGCCGGTGCAGATGCTGCCGGCGCCGGCTCAAGGTGCGCTCGCGGTGGAGTGCCGTGCGGGCGATACCGCGCTCGCGGCGCTGTTGGCGGAGTTGGACGACTCCGACACGCGCGTCGCGGTCACCGCCGAGCGAACCCTGCTTGCCGACCTGGAGGCGGGCTGTTCCGCACCGGTGGGCGCGATCGCTGAGGTGGTCGAGTCCATCGATGACGACGGTCACATCTTCGAGGAACTGTCGCTGCGCGCCTGCGTGGCGGCGGTGGACGGATCCGATGTGATCCGTGCGTCCGGTATCGGCACCCCCGGCCGGGCCGCAGAGCTGGGGCTCGCGGTCGCCGCGGAGTTGGTCGATCTCGGTGCGCGCGAGGTCATGGGGACACAGCGGTAGACCGCGGACAGCGGCGGAGCGGGAGTGAGCATGGGCGGTCACCCGAGGGGACGCAAGGCCAAGCCGGGCCGGATCACGTTCGTGGGCTCCGGCCCCGGTGACCCCGGACTGCTGACCACCCGCGCCCGGACCGTGCTCGCCAACGCCGCCTGTGTATTCACCGACCCCGACGTGCCGGAGGCGGTGCTCGCGCTGGTCGGCTGCGACCTGCCGCCCGCCGCAGGGCCCGCGCCGGATCCGGCGCCCACGCCCGCGGACGGCCCGGCCACGGTGCCGGTGGTCCCGGGGGGACCCGACATCCGCCCCGCGCTGGGCGAGCCGGCCGAGGTGGCCCGGACGCTGGTCGCGGAGGCCAAAGCCGGCGCCGACGTGGTGCGGCTGGTCGCCGGCGACCCGATGTCGGTGGACTCCGTCATCACCGAGGTGACCGCGGTGTCCCGCAGCCATCTGCCGTTCGAGATCGTGCCGGGACTGCCGGCCACCGTGGCAGTGCCCAGTTATGCCGGCCTGCCCATGGGTTCCACGCACACCGTCGCCGACGTGCGCGGTGAGGTCGACTGGGCCGCCCTGGCCGCTGCGCCGGGTCCGCTGATCCTGACCGCGACCGCCTCCCATCTCGCCGATGCCGCCCGCACGCTGATCGAGTACGGGCTCTCCGACACCACGCCGTGCGTGGTCACCGCGCAGGGCACCACCTGCGCGCAGCGCTCGCTGGAGTCCACGCTGGCCGGGCTTGCCGACCGGACGCTGCCCGGCTCGGGTGACCCGGCCGGTCCGCTGGCCGGTCCGCTGGTGGTGACCATCGGCCGGACCGTCACCGCGCGCTCCAAGCTGAACTGGTGGGAGAGCCGCGCCCTGTACGGCTGGACGGTGCTGGTGCCGCGCACCAAGGAGCAGGCCGGCGATATGAGCGAGCGGCTGATCGCCCACGGCGCCCTGCCGATCGAGGTTCCGACCATCGCCGTCGAACCGCCGCGCAGCCCGGCCCAGATGGAACGCGCTGTCAAGGGTCTGGTCGACGGCCGCTACCAGTGGGTGGTGTTCACCTCGACCAACGCGGTGCGCGCGGTCTGGGAGAAGTTCGCCGAGTTCGGACTCGACGCCCGGGCCTTCTCCGGGGTGAAGATCGCCTGCGTCGGCGAGTCGACCGCCGAGCGGGTTCGTGCCTTCGGGATCAGCCCCGAACTGGTGCCCTCCGGCGAGCAGTCCTCGCTGGGCCTGCTCGACGAGTTCCCCGATTACGACAGCATCTTCGACCCGGTGAACCGGGTGCTGCTGCCGCGGGCCGATATCGCCACCGAGACGCTGGCCGAAGGGTTGCGCGAGCGCGGCTGGGAGATCGAGGACGTCACCGCCTACCGGACGGTGCGGGCGGCTCCGCCGCCGGCCGATACCCGGGAGATGATCAAGACCGGCGGCTTCGACGCGGTCTGCTTCACCTCCTCCTCGACGGTGCGCAACCTGGTCGGTATCGCGGGTAAGCCGCACGCCCGCACGATCGTCGCCTGCATCGGGCCCAAGACCGCCGAGACCGCGGCGGAGTTCGGTCTGCGGGTCGACGTCCAGCCCGAGACCGCCGCGGTCGGACCGCTCGTCGACGCACTGGCCGAGCACGCCGCCCGGCTGCGCGCCGAGGGCGCGCTGCCGCCGCCGCGCAAGAAGAGCCGGCGCCGGTAGGCGGGTCCGGCCTTCGCGATGGCATTCCCCAGGCAGCGCACCCGCCGGTTGCGGTCCACCGCTGCCGCGCGCCGACTGGTGGCCGAGACGACGTTGCGGCCCGGTCAGCTGGTGCTGCCGATGTTCGTCGCCGACGGTATCGACGAGCCCCGGCCGATCGGGTCGATGCCCGGAGTCGTCCAGCACACCCGCGACTCCCTCCGCGCAGCGGCGGCCGCCGCGGTCGATGCCGGGGTGGGAGGGCTGATGATCTTCGGGGTGCCGCGCGCCGAGGACAAGGACGCCACCGGTTCGTGCGGCGTCCGTCCCGACGGAATCCTCAACCTCGCGCTGAGTGATCTCGCCGGTGATCTCGGCGACGCCACCGTCCTGATGGCCGACACCTGCCTGGACGAGTTCACCGATCACG
>SXGT01058746.1_pt1 | contig 21114 bp, 21 predicted proteins | sample 3176221 | NCBI WGS metagenome assembly SXGT01 (sample SAMN11356862, study PRJNA531348) | freshwater metagenome | isolation source: freshwater sample F1-120 | place: China: Fuxian Lake, Yuxi | collected 2017-12-25
CACGGCATCGAGTCGATGTCGCTCAACCCCGACACGGTGGTCGAGACCTGGCTGCGGCTCGCCCGGCGTTGATGGGCGCGCCTCTGGCGCGACGCGCGTCGGCCTAGCCGCCGGTGTGCCGCTCCCCCGCGGCGCGGTCAGACCTGCCAGGGCAGCAGCACGCCGATCGCGATGAAGAACCCGCCCGTCACCCGGTTGAACCAGCGACCGGCCCGGGCGAGCAGGGGCTGCAGCGACTGCGAGAGCGCCGCCACGACGAGTTCGAACACGATCTCGATGACGATGAAGGTCGCGGCCATGATCGCGAACTGCACACCGAGATCACGCTGCGGGTCGATGAACTGGGGCAGGAACGCCACGAAGAAGAGGATGCCCTTCGGGTTCGTCACCGCGGCGAGAAAGCCCTGCTGCGCGAGTGACCACCACGCGGTGCTCGGCCGTTCGACATCGTGCCCGACGGTGATGGCCGGAGACCGCCACACCATGATTCCGAGAAAGACCAGGTAGGCGCCGCCGACCCACTTGAGCACCGTGAGCACCTCGGGCACGACCGTGAGCAGGGCCCCGATGCCGAACATCGAGATCGCGATGACGACCAGGAACCCGAGTGCGCCGCCGAGCACCGTGGCCACCGTGCGACGCAGACCGTAGATCGCGCCGTGGGTCAACGCCAGCAATCCGTTCGGCCCGGGGGTGAACGACAGGCCCAGGGCGGCGAGGGCGAAGATGAGCCAGGTATCGACGGTCACGGCACCATCCAACCAAGAACCGGCGTCGACTGCAGCACGATGAGCAGGGTGATGAGGGCGAGCAGGCCGACGCTCCACGGCAGCAGCTTGCGCAGCAGCGTGCCCTCCGAGCCGACCATGCCGACCGCAGCCGCCGCCACCGCGAGGTTCTGCACCGAGAGCATCTTGCCGAGCACTCCCGCCGACGAGTTGGCGGCCGCCATGAGCACGGGCGGCAGGCCCACCTGCTCTGCCGCCGCGACCTGCACGGGGCCGAACAGCACGTTCGACGAGGTGTCAGAGCCGGTGAGGGCCACCCCGATCCAGCCGATGATCGGCGACAGAACGACGAAGAAACCACCGGCCGAGGCGAGGGCGACGCCGAGCGAGGTGGCCTGGCCCGAGAGGTTCATGACGAACGAGAGGCCCAGCACGGCCGTCACGGTGACGATCGTCCAGCGCAGCTGGTGCAGCGTGGCACCGTAGGCAGCGAACCCCGTGCGCGGCACGATGCGGTAGACCGCGGCCGTGATGAGCCCTGAGATCAGCAGCAGCGTGCCCGTCGCCCCGAGAGTGTCGAGGTGGAACAGCTGCGCCCCCGCCGGTTCGCCCGCCGCGGTGACCACGTCGAGCCCCGGCCACGCGAACGTGACGCTGAGCGACACGAACCACTGCTTCACGGCCTCGATCTGCGCGATCGAGAACACCGTCATGATGATCAGGTACGGCGCAACCGACATGAGCACCTCCCGCAGCGGCGGGCGCTCGACGGCGGGCTGCCCCACCTCGACCGCGCCGCTCATGCTGATGAGCTCGGCCGGCTGCCACACCCGCAGCATGAGCAGCACGGCGGCGATCGTCGCCACGGCCGCCACCACGTCGGTGAGCTCGACCGCGAAGAAGTTCGACGTGACGAACTGGGCGAGGCCGAACACGAAGCCCGCGACCAGTGCGACTGGCCAGGTCTGCTTGAGGCCGCGGCGGCCATCCACCAGGAAGACCAGGATCAACGGAACCAGCAGCGCCATGAACGGCGTCTGCCGACCCGCCATCGAGGCGAGATCCTGCAGCGGCAGGCCCGTGACGCCCGCGAGCGCGATGACCGGGGCCGCGAGGGCGCCGAACGCGACGGGCGCGGTGTTGGCGAGCAGCGAGACGAGCGCGGCCTTGAGCGGCGCCATGCCGGCCGCGAGCAGCATCGCCGCCGAGATCGCGACCGGGGCGCCGAAGCCCGCGAGCGATTCGAGCAGTGCACCGAAGCAGAACGCGATGAGGATCGAGAGGATGCGCAGATCGTCGCTCACCGAGCGGATCGTGCGGCCGAAGACTTCGAACCACGGCGTCACGACGGTGAGCCGGTAGACCCAGAGCGCGTTGACGAGAATCCAGAGGATGGGGAAGAGGCCGTAGAACACGCCAGCGCCCGCGGCACTGAGTGCCTGCACGGGCGGCATGTTCCAGCCGACGATCGCGAGCACGATCGAGAGAGCCAGGGCGGCAATGGCCGCGAAGGGCGCACGCACCTTGAACACTCCGAGCAGCACGAACAGCAGCAGCAGGGGCAGCGCCGCGGCGATGGCCGACAGCGCGAGAGACCCGAAGACCGGGTCGACGTCTTGCTCGAACACGGGTGGTGGCTCCGCTCAGAGTGTGGTCGCGCCGTGCGGCGCGTGCTCAGTCTGGGCGTGTGAGCGCTCTCGCGCACCTGGTTGGGGCGAAGTGGTGACCAAAGTCCTGCCCGGCGCCGCCACGGGCAAGCAAAAACCCCGGCTGCTGGCGAGAGCGAACCGGGGTTCTCGTACACCCCCCGGGACTTGAACCCGGAACCCACTGATTAAGAGTCAGGTGCTCTGCCAATTGAGCTAGAGGTGCGCAGCCCGCGAGCGGGCCGAGAAAGAACACTACCACTGAGCGGGAGGGGGCCACTACTCGGCGAGCGTTCAGCCGCCGTGCGCCGGGCATCCATACACTGTGCAGAGTCGCTGGCCGGTGCGGTGCCGTGCGTCGAGCATCCGCTCGCTTCACGCCGCTTCGCCGGCCGATCATCGCCGCCTCGCCCACGAAGGAGCACCCCATGGCCCAGCCCCGCCTCGACGCCGGCACTCCGGCCCCCGCCTTCACGCTGCCCGACAAAGACGGAGCGCACGTCTCGCTTGCCGACTACGCCGGCCAGAAGGTCGTGCTCTACTTCTACCCCGCGGCCAGCACGCCCGGTTGCACGACGCAGGCGTGCGACTTCCGCGACAACCTGGCGTCGCTGCAGGCGGCCGGCTACGTCGTGCTCGGCGTCTCGAAAGACGGCGCGGATGCCCTCCAGAAGTTCGCTGCCGAGGAGCACCTGCCCTTCCCGCTGCTGAGCGACCCCGAGCTCGCCGTGCACCACGCCTACGGCACCTACGGCGAGAAGTCGATGTACGGCAAGACCGTCATGGGGGTCATTCGCTCGACCTTCGTCATCGACGAGCAGGGCGTGATCGAGCACGCCCTCTACAACGTGAAGGCCACGGGCCACGTCGCGAGCCTGCGCAAGAAGCTCGGCCTCGACTAGCTCGCGTCCGCCCTGCCCCAGATCTGGGGCAAAAGGGCGCTTGGGCTCGCGAGATACGCCACTCTGGCCCAGATCTGGACACAGACGGGCTAGTCGCGGCCGTCGAGGTAGTTCGAGACCGGCGTGCTGAGCACGAGCACCAGACCCAGCACGGCCGTCGCGATGACCCACCAGCCGATGTCGGGGCGCGGCACGAAGCCCTGAATGCTGCCGACCCCGATCGCGAGCTGCAGAAACTGGTAGACGAGCACACTGCCGCGCGTCCAGGCGCGCCCGCGCCAGACCCCGCGCGTCATCGCTACGAGCCAGATCGCGACGAGCAGCACGAGCACCGTCAGCGCGATCGCGGTGGGCGGAAAGTCGGCTTCGGCGAGCAGCAGCTCGACCACGAGATAGACGGTGACCCCGACGATGAAGACCGACTGCGCCCCCAGAAGAATGGCCAGCACGGTGACGAGAGGCGAACGTCGGGTGTCTTCCATGCAAACCATCCCATGCGTACCTATTGATTTGACAACCAGCCTATGGGAACCTATACGAGGTTGATGTGACGCCTACAGAGCGGTGGGCGACGTTCCCAAGAACTTTCTCTCTCACCGAATCGTTGGTGCGAGTACCGACGATGTAGCGCGTCTGTCAACCTTCGGCGCCTGCTACCTGACCCACATTAAAGGAGCACTTCCCCATGGATTGGCGCGACAAAGCAGCTTGCCTCACGGCGGACCCCGAACTGTTCTTCCCGGTCGGTAACACCGGCCCGGCGGTCGACCAGATCGAGAAAGCCAAGACGGTCTGCGGCCGTTGCACGGTCACCGAGACCTGCCTGCAGTACGCCCTCGAGACGAATCAAGACTCGGGCGTCTGGGGCGGCCTCAGCGAAGACGAGCGCCGCGCCCTCAAGCGTCGCGCCGCGCGCGCCCGCCGCGCCTCCTGAGCACCCGACGCTTCACCTGACACCGACCGCGCCCCGGAGCGCATCCGTCACGGATGCCCCGGGGCGCCGTCATGCCCGCTTCTTGCGCAGGTAGAGCAGCGGCACCTCGATGGTGACCTCGGTGCCTTCGCCTTCGAGGGTGTGCCAGTCGATGGTGCCGCCGAGCTCGCCCTGAATGAGCGTGCGCACGATCTGCGTACCGAGACCCGAGCCGACAACGCCTTCGGGCATGCCCGCGCCGTTGTCGCGCACCTTGACTGACAGGGTGTCGTGCGTGCGGCTGGCTACTATCTCGACCTCGCCGTCGGGGCGGCCTTCGAGCCCGTGCTCGACCGCGTTGGTCACGAGCTCGGTGAGCGCGAGGGCGAGCGGCGTGGCGTACTCGCTCGGCAGCGTGCCGAAGCTGCCCGTCGAGGTGGGCCGCACGACCGTGTTGTGGCTCGAGGCCACTTCGGCGATGAGCATGAGCACGCGCGCGAAGACGTCGTCGAAGTCGACGTTCTGGTTCAGGCCCTCGCTGAGGGTGTCGTGCACGACGGCGATCGCGGCCACGCGGCGCATGGCCTGGGTGAGAGCATCCTTCGTCGAATCGCTGTGGGCTCTGCGCGCCTGAATGCGCAGCAGCGAGGCGACCGTCTGCAGGTTGTTCTTCACGCGGTGGTGAATCTCGCGAATGGTCGCGTCTTTCGTGATCAGCTCGCGCTCTTGGTGCCGCACCTCGGTGACGTCGCGCACGAGCACGATGGCGCCGATGCGCCGACCGTCGCGCACGAGCGGAATGGTGCGCAGCGTCACGGTGACCCCGCCCGACTCGATGTCGGTGCGCCACGGCGCGCGGCCGGTGACGACGAGCGGCAGCGACTCGTCGACCTGCAGCGTGCGGCCGGCGAGCAGGGTCGTCGTGACGCTCGCGAGCGACTCGCCTTCGAGCTCGCCGACGAAGCCCATGCGGTTGAACGCGCTCAGGCCGTTGGGGCTCGCGAACGTGACGACGCCGTCGAGGTCGAGGCGCAGCAGGCCGTCGGAGGCGCGCGGAGCACCACGACGCGGCCCGCTCGGGGCGCCCAGGTCAGGAAAGTCGCCGGCGGCGATCATGTGAAACAGGTCGTTGGCGCACTCGTTGAACGTCAGCTCTTGCCGACTCGGCATGCGAGCTTCGCTGAGGTTGGTGTGCCGCGTGATGATGGCGATCGGATGCTCGCTCACGCGCGCCCCGTCGCGACCCGGGCGGCGCAGCACCGGCACGGCCCGCACGCGCGTCGGCGTCTCTTCGTACCAGTCCGGTGCCGAGGTATCGACGATCTCGGCACTCTCGAAGGCCTGCGTGACCTGGCGCTGCCACTCGGGCTTCACCTGCTGGCCGACGAAGTCGCGGTAGAAGAGCGTGGCCGAGCTGCTGGGGCGCGCGTGCCCGACGGCGATGAAGCCGCCCTCGGTGGTGGGCACCCAGAGCACGATGTCGGCGAAGGCGAGGTCGGCGATCAGCTGACCGTCGGCGAGCAGCAGGTGCAGCCACTCGATGTCGGTCTCGTCGGCATCGCCGTGCGCATGCACCAGATCTGAGAGCGTCGACACGCCCCCAGGCTAGCCCGTGGTGCGCGGCAGTCGCGCCGCGACCACCTCAACCGGTGCGCCGCCACCAGGTCAGCACCCGCGCGGGTCGCACCGTCGCGGCGGGCGCGACCAGTCGGTCGGCGAGCTCGGCAACGCCTCGACTCAGGGCGCTGCGCGGCGCGGCGTGCGTCACGGGGCGGGCGGTGAGCAGCGCGGCGTCGGCCGCATCCGCATCGTCGTCGATGAGCACGGCGTCGCGCACGCCGACGAAGCGGTCGAGCGTCTGGCGCACCTGACCGTGCGGGTCGACGCCGAGCACGGATGCCCGCACCCGGTTGATCGTCACCTGCACCCGCGCCGTCTCGATGGTCTCAAGCAGGTCGGCGTGCGTGCGCAGGAAGCGCGCCAGGCCGAGGGGGTCGCCCGCACCCACGGCCACCACGTGGTCCGCGGCCCGCAGCGAGGCGATGGTGGCGGCGTTGCGGCGGGGCGCAGCGAGGTCGCTACTCACCTCTTCGTCGCTCTCGAGGCTGAACCCGGCGTCGATCACGACGATCGAGCGCCACGTGCGGCACTGCTCGATGACAGCCGTCACCCGGCTCGCCGAGAGCTCGGGCCAGCGGTGCGGGCGGCCGATGCCGGTGAGCACGGCGAACTCGCCGTGGCCGGCGCGACCGACGGTCTGCCCGACCCGGTCGAGCTCGGTGTGGTCGAGGGAGTCGGCTCCGGCCAGTCGGCAGGCCGCCGCGAATCCGGGGGCTTCGTCGAGCAGCCCCAGCGCGGGAGCGACCGTGCCGCCGTAGGTGTCGGCGTCGATCAGGCACACGGAATGACCGCGCGCGGCGAGCTCGGCCGCGAGCCCGCTCGCGATGGTCGTGCGCCCGGGCGCGCCCGTCGGCCCCCAGACCGTGACCACGAGCGGACTCGCGATCGCCGCTCCGGGCACGAACGCGGCAGTCGCGATCGGCTCATCGTGGGCGACTGCCGCATGCCGTCCGTCGGCAGGCACGGGAGCCTCAGCGACGGTGGCCGTGGGCACGGGTGCGCTGGCCGATGCGGGTGCGATCGTCGCTGATGCCGGCATCGGCGGCACCGGGGGCAGGCGTCTCGTTGCGGGCTCCGGCGTTGCTGGCGCGGGCGGTGCCCCGGGCATGGGCGGCACAGCGATCGGCTGTTCTCCCCCGGCGTCGAGCGGGGCGAGGTCGAGGTGGCCGTCGGGGGCCACTCGCAGCACGTCGGCGAGCTCGAGCCTGGCCGCGCCGACCGAGATCGGCCGATCATCCACGACCAGGCAGCTGCGCACCCCCAGCAGGTCGCACGAGCCGACGATCGTCGCCGTGGCGACGGCGGGGTGATCGGCGAGCAGCACGGCATCGGGGGCGAGCCTGGCCAGCTGGGTTAGCACTTCGTCGCTGTCGGCGGCACGCCAGGCCACGCGGTGCCCGGCGCGCAGCACTGCCCACTCGATCGCCTCGGCGTCGAGGCCCGGCACGGCGAGGGCGATGAGCATCTCAGCCCCCGACCGAGAGCGACGCCGGAATCGCCGAGAGGGCGTCTCCGTTGGCGAGAGCGAACAGGATGCGCGCGACGTCGCGCCGCGGAACCAGCAGCTCGATGCGGCCCGCTTCGCCGCTCGACACGATTCCTTCGGCGGTGACGGTGCGCACGAGCTGCGTGCCCGAGGCGATGACCGCCGGTGCGCCGAACCGGCCCGCCTCCTCGGCCGGTGCCGCCCAGAGGTCGAGCCGGTCGCCGGGCCGCACCGTCGCGCCGAGCGCGGTCGAGAGCGTGACGACGACGGTCGTCGACCTCGGGCCCCGTTCGTCGCCGACGGCCGAGAGCGGCACGAGCTCGCCTGCCCCCACGGTGCGGGTGATGACGATGCCCGATTCGGGAATATCGGCGGCCGTCACGTATCCGTGCGCCTCGAGCCCGAGCACCACCCGGCGTGGTTCGAGGTCTCCACGATCGATGCGCTCGCCCTCGACGAGCAATCGAGGCGCTGCGAGCACTTCTTCGCCCTCGTCGGCGAGCGCGACGATGCCGATGACGGCGCCGATCGACGCGGTGACGAGCACGAGGCCGATGAGCAGGCGCGGGTCTCGGTAGCGCCGAGCGCGTCGCTCGGTCGACGGTGAGGCAGTGGTCATGAGTGCTCCTCGTGTCGGTGACGCGATCGATACTGACGAAGCCCCGCGAGAGCGTTGACAGTTATCCACACGACCGCGTCGTCACGATGATCAGCGGGATAATCGATGCATGAGCGACGACAGCGACGACACCCTCGGGCGGTTCCTCGCGCTCACCGACGTCGCCGAGGTTCTGAGCCTCACCGCCGGCGAGGTGCTCGCGCTGGTGCGCTCGGGCGAGCTGCCCGCCATTCGCCTCGGTTCGATCGGGCAGTGGCGCGTCGAGCAGCGAGTGCTCGAGTCGTTCATCGCCGACAAGTACGACGAGTCCCGCCGCCTCGCGCTCTGGAACGAGGCGCAGTACGCCGACGTGGCCGAGCTGTTCGGCGACCGACGGGGTCAGAGGCGCACGAGCAGCACCTGATCGAAGCCGACGACCCGCACATGCTCGACTGCTGACGATCGACGCGGAGACTCGAGGTCGTGCACGGCGAGGTCTAGATGGTCGCGGCCCACACGGTCGATCGTGCCGGTCGCCGACCCGGTTGCCGTGACGACGGTGACAGGAGCACGACGTCGGCAGAGGTCGCGCAGCAGGAACGCCACCCCGAGCCGTGCGGCGAGCTCAGACGTCGTCACGAGGGGGTCGAGCGAGACGTCGGCCTGCTGCTGAGTCAGCACGAGCGAATCGACCGCCGCCAGCGGAAAGATCGCCTGCGAGCCGCCCGCCCCGCCCTCGATGTCGCCCGCGAGCCAGTCGCGCCCGACCGTAACGAGCCGCACGTCGTGCGTCTCGCCCGTGCGCATGCGCAACCGCACGCGCGACAGCGCCGGGTCGGGCGAGGCCTTCAGTACGGCGAGCCGCTCTCGCAGCGGCAGCCGGCCGAGACGCAGACGTTCTTCTTCGAGCCGCAGGTCGGATTCTTCTGACTGCAGCTCGTGCTCGAGTTGACCGGCGAGGTCGTCGAAGAGATGGTCCCAGCGCATGCGGACGACCGTAGCGACGGCCACCGACGGTATCGACCGAGTTCTCCACAGTTCGAGGAATGCTCTTTACGAGTGAGGAAACTTTTGGTTGAGTAGGTCTGCCCGCAAGGGTGAACAGCTCGGTCTACTGTCGGGGGGCGACGAGGCCGCACGACCGACCGCGCATGATCGTGGGGAATAGAGGAGCCGACCGTGCCCAGTGCCGCAGTACGCCATGACGCCCGAGACATCGCCCCCGCAGACCGCGCAGCAGCCGGAGGCTCAGCCCTCCCGGCCACCATTGCGGTCCCTCCGCGCGGCCGCACCACGCTCGCGCGCATCGCTCACGAAGAGTTCTTCGACTATCAGCCCACCTCGACCGCCGACCTGCCCGACCCCCGCCCCCTCGTCGAGAACCTCACGCGGTGCGTCATCGAGATCCTGGCCGGGGCCCGAGAGCTCGAGCAGGTCGCCCGATGGGTGACCGACGACGTCTACCGCACCCTTCTCACGCGCGCGAGCATCAGCGCCCGTGCTCGGGCCGCCCGAGGTGCTCCGGTCGTGCGCCCGACCTTCAGCGTGGGCGAGCCCCGCATCAGCGAGCCCCGCGACGGCGTCATCGAGGCGGTCACGATCGTCACGAGCCGAGCGCGCGCCCGCGCCGTCGCGATCCGGCTCGAGGGCCTCGACCGCCGCTGGCGCGCAAGCGCCATCAGCGTGCTGTAGCGCTCCGTCGCGATACTCGGGCGGTCAGGCCGCGCCTGTCTCCGACGTTGCCCAGCCGTCGCGAGATGTCGCCCGCGGCAGACACGGCGATCGCCCCGTTCTCGTCGACCAGCTCCTCGCGAAACCGAGAGGATGGCCAGGTCAGCAGGACCGCACCGACACACGTGCCGTCGGCACCGAACACGGGCGCCGCAATGCCTCGACCGCCCTCGACACGCTCACCATCGCTCACCGTGAACCCGCGAATCCGGTCTTCGTGCAGTTGAGCCTCCAGCTCATCCCTGCCGCACACGGTCGTCGGCGTGAAGGGTGTGAAGTCGACGCGGTCGAGGTATCCCGATATCTCCGTGCTGCTCATGCCGACCAGCACGGCTCGCCCGGCTGCGCCCACGTGCAACGGCGAGGTGGTGCCCGACTCGATGAGGTACCGGATGGGTCGATGGCAGTCGATTCTCTCGCCGAACCGGACCAGGTCGCCCTCTCGCGCGATGAGGTAGCAGGTCTCGTCGACACGCTCGACGACGTCGCGCAGCACCGGCTCGGCGACGGTCCAGATGAGATTTCGCGAGTGCAGTCGCTCGCCGAGCGTGGCAAGACGTGATCCGACCAAGTAGGCGCCGGTCTCGTTGTCGACGGTCACGACACCCAGATCTCTCAGCTGCGTCAGCACGCGGCTCACTGCACTTCGATCGAACCCCGTGTCGCGCGCCACCTGGCGCACCGAGATGCCGTGATCGGCGTCGGCGATGAGCTCGAGCAGCGTCACGATCTTGAGGGTGAGGCTTCGTCCCGCGTCGGAATCCGCTGTGCTCGTCAGAACGACCACCTCCCGGGCTTGACCGCGCGCATCACCGCTGATTGACTCGATCTCAAGACAGTGTCTCACATCTCGGTGAGTTCGTCATGTCGAACCCCGGTCGCTGGCCGGCAGAGAGGACCTCACCATGGTCGACCCGATAGCTCCGTGGCACCGCTTCGGCTACGTGATTCCGCACCGCCACACGGACATGGACGGCTACCAGTTCGCCCGCGTGGCCCCCGACGGCATGATGATGGTGACGACGCAACTCGACCTGCGCGAATACAGCCTCGCTGCCGTCGAAGAGCAATTGCCGACGCTGCGCGAGGGCGTGGGCATTCTCGCCGCACGTTCGGTCGATTCGTTGGCGATCTCCGGTGTGCCCCTCGCGGCCTCGCTCGGCATCGAACGCATGAGGGCGCTGCTCGACGAGCTGTCACAGGCCGCCGGTATGCGGTGCTCCACTGACCTCGAGAACCACATTCTCGCCCTGCACTCGCTCGGCGCGACACGGATCGCCCTCGGAACCCGGTGGCCCGAGGCTCTCACCGACGCCATCGTCGACTATCTCGCGGCGGCGGGCATCACGGTCACCGCTCGTCGATTCGCCGATCGCGACCTGCAGCGGAACAAGAACGCAGACCCTCTCGCTGATCATCGCCTCGCTCTGCAGATGGGCCGTGAGCTGATGGCCGAGGCGCCCGAGGCCGAGGCGGTCTTGCTGCCGGGTGGCCTGTGGTTCGCCATTCATGCGGCGCGGGAACTCGAAGCGGAGTTCGACGTCGCGGTGCTCACGAACATCACCTCCACGGTGTGGGCATCGCTCGACGGCGTCGAAGCTGCTCCGGTCGTTCCGCTCGACGCGACCTGGACGCGACTGTTCGCCCCCCGGGCGGAGAACTGAGACAGAACGTCTCGCACAACCCTCTAGGCCGCGCCGCTCGGGTCTCCTACCGTCTCTCACTACAGGACAGCGTCTCACTGTGGAGAGCTGCCGGAAGGAGAGCCGGTGTCGACGTCGACGCGAGTGCGCACGATCAGGGCCTTCCTCGAGCACGCCGTCAGCGAGGTTCCCGACGAGCCTTATCTGATCTGGAACGACGAGGTCGTCACGTACGCGACGTTCGACGCCGAAGTGAACCGCGCGTCGCGCATCTGGCTCGACTTGGGCATCTCGCGAGGCGATCGAGTCGCCATGATGGCCGGCAACTCGCCCGAGTTCCTCTACAGCTGGCTCGGTCTGGCGAAGATCGGCGCGACCCTCGTGGCGATCAACACGGGCTTCAAGTCGATCGAGGTCGCCTACATCCTGCAGCACTCGGGCGCGCGCATCGCGCTCGTCGATCCGGAGTTCGCCGACATCGTTCGGGATGCTCGCGCCAGTACACCCACGCTCGAGTCGATCTACTCGATCGGGCCGTGCCGCGACCTGCAGGACTTCGAGGCGTTTCGTCGCGAGGCTGACCCGGGTGCGCCAGACACCCACCCGAACGAAGACGACATCGCGAGCTTCATCTACACCTCGGGCACAACGGGAAAGCCCAAGGCAGTGATGCACTCGCAGCGGAACTTCGTGCTCACCGGCGAGTCCTACCCCTCGTGGATGGGCATGGAGCACGGCGACCGCATCTACGCGTGTCTGCCGCTCTTCCACATCAACTCGCAGGCCTACTCGACGATGGGGGCGATCGGCGCGCGCGGAGCGATGGTGCTGGTGCCTCGCTTCTCGGCCAGTCGATTCTGGAGCGACATCAAGAAGCATCGCGTCGCCGTGTTCAACTTCATCGGCGCGATGACGCTGATCCTGTCGAAGAAGCAGCCCGAACCCGACGACACCGACCATGTCGTCAAGGTCGCGTACGGGGTTCCTGCGCTGCCCGGTGAACTGCGTGATGAACTCGAGGCGCGGTACGGCATGCGCATCGTCAGCGGCTTCGGCATGAGCGAGACGACCTTCGGTCTGCTCGAGCCTTTCGACGAGCGCCGACGACCGGGCGCCATGGGCTTTCCTCGACACCACCCCGATCCGCAGATCGCGCGCACCGAGGCGAAGATCGTGGACGAGTCAGGAGCGGAAGTGCCCGACGGCACACCGGGCGAACTCGTGCTGCGCGGCCCCGCGACAATGCTGGGCTACTTCAACGACCCCGAGAAGACTGATGAGGCGCTTCGAGGCGATTGGCTGCACACCGGTGACATGGCCTTTCGCGACACCGATGGCCAGTTCTTCTTCCTCGACCGGAAGAAAGACATCGTGCGGCGGCGGGGCGAGAACGTGTCGTCGCTCGAAGTCGAAGACACCATCAGCGACCACCCCGCGGTACTCGAGTGCGCCGTCGTCGGAGTGCCCTCTGACTTCACCGATGAGGACCTCATGGTCTACGTGGTGCCGCGCGCCGGCTACGAGCTGGCCTTCGACGAGCTGGCGGCCTGGACAGAGCAGCGCCTCGCGCGCTTCAAGGTGCCCCGCTACTACGCCCGCATCGACGCGCTGCCCAAGACACCGACGCAAAAGGTCGAGAAGCACCGACTGCGCAGCCTGGCCGAATCGCACGTCGTCGAGTACGACAACGAGCCGGCCGGCCGCCGCTGAACCCGACCTGAACGACGACCACGAAGGAGTGGACACAGCATGATCAGCAAGACGATGGACCGCCGGTACGACTTGGTCGGCAGCCTGGCGTTCTTCGCGCTCGGCATCGCCGTGCTCGTCGGCGTCGCGACGTACCCCCCGCCAGAGGTGGTGTTCGATGCGATCGGCCCGATGGGTCTCCCGTTCGTGCTCGGTGTTCTCATCCTCGTCGCGTCGGGCTTCGTCAGCATCCGCACCATCATCGCCATTCGTCGCGACGGCATCATGGCCGTGGCGGAAGGCACCGAAGACGAGCTCGAGCACCCCTCGGTGGGGTGGCGCGCACCCGCGATCATGGTGGGCAGCTTCGTCTACCTGCTCACTCTCGAGCCTGTCGGCTTCCTCATCATGACCCCGCTCGCGATCTTCGGTGCTCTGCGGGCCATGTACTACCGAACGTGGCGGGCACAGGCGATCGTCGCCGTCGCATTCACGATCGTCGCCTTCGTCGTCTTCGGCATGGTGCTGCGCGTGCCTCTGCCGCACGGCCTTCTCGACAGCCTCCTCTTCTCCCTCGGCCTCGTCACGTTCTGACGCAGAAACGGATCAGTTCATGGAATTCCTTCTCGACGCCGTCTCGCAGTTCCTGCTGGCGATCAGCTCGGGCTTCGCCATCCTGCTCGACCCGGGCATCTGGGTCACGATCGCGATCGGCTCCTTGCTCGGCGTCGTGTTCGGCGCCCTGCCCGGCATCGGCACGACCCTCGCCTACGCGCTCATCCTGCCGTTCACCTTCGGGCTCGACATCACGACGACGATCGTGCTGCTGATGTGCGTCTCGGTCGGCGCTCAGTACGGCAACAGCATCCCGGCCATCCTCGTCGGTGTTCCGGGAACGCCAGCGGCGGCGCTCACCGTGCTCGACGGCTTCTCGCTGCACAAGAAGGGCGAGAGCGGCTACGCACTCGGGATCGCCTTCCTCTCGTCGATCTCGGGCCAGATCGTGTCGATCCTGTTCTTCATCGCGGCGATCATCCCGCTTGCCGGGCTCGCCTACTTCTTCCTGCAGCCCGAGCTCTTCGCGCTCTACCTGTTCGGGCTCGTCGCGATCGTCAGCCTCACGGGCAACAACGTGGTGAAGGGCCTGCTCGCGGTCGGCTTCGGAATCCTGCTCGCCATCATCGGGCTCGACCCGGTGAACTTCTCGCCGCGGTTCACCCTCGACATCCCGTTCCTGCGCAACGGAATCGAGCCCGCCATCCTGGTCATCGGGCTGCTTGCGGTGAGCGAGTTGTTCCGACAGACACGCCAGCACTTCCAGTGGAACTCGGGCACGACCCAGAGGTTCGACATGACCTTCCCCCGCTGGAGGAAGATTCGGCCGACCATTCCCGCCATGCTCGGCGGTACCGTCGTCGGCACACTCGTCGGCGCAGTTCCCGGCGCAGGAGCAACTCCGGCCGCCATGATCGCCTACCAGCAGGCGCGAGTCACGTCCAAGAACCCCGAGCTGTTCGGCAGGGGCGCGCCCGACGGCATCGCCGCCAACGAGGCCTCGCAGAATGCTTCGAACTCGGGGGAGCTGATTCCGACCCTCGGCCTCGGCATTCCCGGCAGCGGGTCGATGGTGCTGCTGCTCGCGGCGCTGACACTCAACGGATTCGTGCCAGGGCCCAACTTGGTCAGCGAAGCGCCGCAACTGTTCTACGCAGTCGTCGCCGGTCTGCTCGGCGGCTCGATCTTCCTGCTGTTCACGGGATGGTTCATCGCGCGTGCGTTGATGAAGCTGCTCACGGTCAACCGCTCGACTGTCATCATCCTGTCGCTCGCCACGGTGATCATGGGCGTCTACTCGCTCAACTACCGCGTGCTCGATGTCGTGATCTGCTTCGCCGCCGGGGCTGTGGGCTACTTCATGCTCAGGTACGGCTACTCCGTGCCGGCCGCAGCCCTCGCTGTCGTGCTGGCCACGGGACTCGAGGGCTCGCTGAGGCGCGGCCTGAGCATCTTCGACGACGACCTCTCGCAGTTCTTCGGTCGCCCGATCACGATCATCGTCATCGCGCTCGCGCTCACCTTCTTCGCCATCGGCGTGCGGCGCACCATCACCTTCAACCGGCGAACTGCCGCCGAGCTGCGCGCAGCCGAGGCTGCGCATGCCGACGGAGTCGCTTCCTCGACCGGCGAGCCACCGGGCGGTGACGGGCCGCCCAGCGCGACCACAGCATCCGATCAGTCCATCGAGAACGGAGACCAGAAATGACCGACACCCGGGGACCCATCGCCGTCGTGCTGGCCCAATATCCCGACGACGAACGCGACCGCCGCCAGGCCGCCGTGCGTGCGTCCGCCCCCGAGGGACGAGATGTCGTCTTCGTCGAGATCGAAGGATCTGTCTACCGCAAAGGGCTCACCAACTATCACCGTTCACTCGTGGCACCGCTCGTCGCGCAAGCTGCCGTCCGGGCAGAGCGTGAGGGTGCGAGCGCAGTGGTGCCCTACGGCACGCTCGATCTCGGCATCGAAGAGGCGCGGCACGCCGTCGACATTCCTGTGATGGGGCCGGGCCGCACCGGCACGAACGTCTCGGCTTCGGTCGGCAGTCGGCTCACGGTGCTGTGCTACGACGAGCCTCACGTGATCATGTTCCGCCAGCTCGTGCGCTCCTGGAACGTCGCGCACCACATCGTGGGCATCCGATCGGTCGATGTTCCCATCACCGAGATGGCCAGAGACCCCGAACACCTGCGTCGGCGTTTCGTGGAGACCGCCCAGCGCGCGCTCGACGAGGACGGCGCCGACGTCATCCTGCCCCTCGGCATGACCATGGTGCCCGTGCTGATGAGCGCACGATCGCTCGCCGACGAGATCGGGGTGCCAGTCACCGACCCGCTCGCCCTGACGCTGCACGCCGCCGACGCGCTCGCCGCGATCGGCTTCACGAACTCGCGCGTGGCGTATCCGAAAGTCGAGCTGTGACTCGACTCCCCCATCCATCCGACGCACGAGTGCGCGGATGCACCGAAGAGAGCAAGGAGGCTCTGCAATGAAGAGATCAACCACACTGCGCGCCGCTGTCATCGGCGGCCTTGTCGCCGCACTGACCGCAGGTTGCGCCACCACCGCAGCACCCGAGGGAGACGACACGGGCTCCAACCAGCCGACGTTCGTCGACGGAGTGCTGCAGCCGCTCGGCAACGGGTTCCCCGCCGGTCCGCTCACGATCGTCGTGGTCGATGAGGCGGGCAGCGACGACGGCATCTACGCGCGGCAGTTCGCGGAGGTCGCCGCGAAGTACACCGACACTGAGATCCGGGTGCTCGACCGTCCCGACTTCGGCACCTACGGCTCGTGGGAGGCCCTCCAGTGGGTCGAGCAGCAGCGCGGCGGCCCCGACGGCCAGTACATGGTCGTCGTGACGATCCCGGGCTCGACGGTCGACCTGCTCACGACTCCGGTCGCGCAAGACCTCGATGTGTCGATCGAGACGCTCAACACCGTGCTCATCACGGAGAGCGTGCCGTACATCATCACCTCGCGCGCCGACGCACCGTGGGGCAACAGCTTCGCCGAGATGATGGAGTACGCGCAGGACAACCCGGGCGAGGTGCGCTACATCTCGCGCGGTCCGGGAGCCGGCCCTGACCTCGCCATGGCGACCTACGCCGATGCGCTCGGTGTCGAGTTCAACACGAGCGTCGGCGGTTCGCACGCCGAGATCAACACGGCGCTCGGCGCCGGGGCCGGCGACGTCGCCGTGACCCTGCCGGGCGCGGCCTCGCCGTTCATCCAGGACGGCACGGTCGTCATGCTGACCTGCTCGGGCAACGAGAACCCCTGCGCCGCGAACTTCGGCGACGAGGTTCCGAACGCCGCCGGTGTCGTCGGCATCGAGAACGACCCCTGGGGTTCAAACCGTGCCCTGATCGCGGCCACGTCGGTGCCGGAGGAGAACCGCCTCTGGCTCGAGGCGCTCATGCTCGCCGTCGCGGAGGACCCTGAGTTCCAGGATCTCCGCACGTCGATCCCGGGCGTCGGACTGGTGACCCTGAACAAGGCCGAGGCGCTGGATCTGCAGCAGTCGGCCTACGACCTCGCCTTCGAGATCCTCGACGGCCTCGGTCAGATCCACCCCTCGGTCGTGCGCTAGCCGACCAGCACAGACGGCCCGCACCTGCTCGCAGGTGCGGGCCGTCACCCCCTCGCCACGCTCGCCTCGCTCGACACCGGAAAGGCTCTGACATGCGCGTCATCGACGCCCACGCCCACATCATCTCCCTCGACGCCATCACCGAGCTGCAACGGGCACTCCCCGACGCGGCCCCGCGCGTCGAGCAGCGGGGCGACGAGACTTGGATCGTGTTCCCGAGCGGTCGTGAGAGCGGGCCTATTCCGACCGGCATGACCCACCTGCCGACTCGCCTGAGCGACATGGATGCGGCCGGCATCACGACACAGCTTCTCTCGCCGCCGCCGCCTTTCTTCGGCTACCGGCTCGAACTCCATGAAGCTGTCGTGCAAGCACGCATCGTGAACGACGCCTCGATCGCGGTCGCTGCCACCGATGAGCACCGATTCGGCGTGCTCGCCACCCTTCCTCTTCGATCGCCGGTCGAGGCGGTCGCCGAGCTCGACAGAGTGTGGAGCACGCCTTCGGTCGTCGGCGTCGAGGTCGGCGCGAATGCCGGAGGCCTCGCACTCGACGACCCCTCGCTCGAACCCGTCTGGGCGGCACTCGACGACCGCGCGGCGATCGTGCTCGTTCACCCGGCTCCTGCTGACGCGCCCCAGTACGCCCGTCACTTCACCCGCAACCTCGTCGGCAACCCTGCAGACTCGACACTCGCGATCGCCAACATCATCTTCAGCGGCATGCCCGACCGGTTTCCGAGCATCCGCTGGGTCTTCGTGCACGGTGGCGGCTTCGCGCCCTACCAGATCGGCCGCTGGGATCACGCCTGGCGCTCGCGTTCGTCGCTCGCGCGCCACATCGACCGACCGCCGAGCGAGTACCTGCGCGGCTTCTACTTCGACTCGCTCACGCACGACCATGACGCACTGACGCTGCTGGCTGACCGTGTCGGCTGGGACCACGTCGTGCTCGGCAGCGACTACCTTTTCGACATGGCCGACGCGAACCCTGCCGCAGGCGTGCGAGCGCACGAGCTCGACCACTCGACCGAGATGGCGGTGCTCGGGGGCACGCTGAACGAGCTCATGGACGGAGTGCTGCGCGTGCCGCGAGAGCGACACAGCGGGTGAATTTCGCCCTGGTGCTCGCCGCGACCCTGACGGTGCAGTTCGCGATCAATGCTTCTCGCCCCCTCGCCTCGTACCAGGCGATCGGGTTGGAGGCGTCGATCGCGCAGCTCGGGCTCATCGCGACGTCGTTCGCCGTGGTCGGTGTCGTGCTCGCGATCCCCGTCGGCAATGCGGTCGACCGCACCGGTTCGCGCCGCTTCGTAGTCGGCGGCTCGATGCTGATCGCCGGGGGGTGCTTCGCGCATGCGCTCACTGACTCGTTCGTCGTCATCGTCGCCCTGCAGCTCGTCTTCGGCGCTGGGCTCATCTTCGCGGCGGTGGGTCTTCAATCGCTCGTGGCCTCGCTCGGCGACCCTGACCGCAGCGAATGGCGGTTCGGGATGTTCACCGCGACGGTCTCGATGGGGCAGGTGCTCGGTCCACTCGTCGGCGGTGCTCTCTCGGAGTGGTCGGTGGCCGCGGGGCTCGCGCCCGACGGCGACCCCTACGGCGCTCGGGCTGCCTTCGCGGTGCTCGCCGCCATTGTGGCGCTCGCGAGCATCACAGCCTTCTTCCTCCCCGCGAGCGCTCCCGCCCACCTTCGCCCTCAACGCGGCACGATCAAGCTGCGAGGCTCTGTCGGCCGCGTGATGCGCTCACCCTCCATGCTGCCTGCCATGTGGGCGAGCATGGTCGTGCTGTGCGCGATCGATGTGCTCGCGGTCTACCTGCCAGCGATCGGCATCGAACGGGGCTGGAGCGTCGGCTTCGTGAGCCTGCTGCTCGCCGTGCGCGCGGGTGCGTCGTTCGCCGTGCGTCTGGCTCTGCAAGTGGTCGTCGATCGTTACGGTCGTCGGTGGCCGCTCATCGTCATGGGCGTGCTGGCCGCCGGTGCGATGGCCGCCCTGATCGCACCGCTCGACGACGTGTGGGCAGTGGTCGTCATGATCATCGCGGGGCTGTGCCTCGGGCTCGGCCAGCCGATGACCATGGCCTGGGTGGCGCGCGCAGCGCCACCCGAGCTTCGCGGTACCGCACTGTCGGTGCGCCTGACGGCGAATCGGGTCGGCCAGATGACGATCCCCCTTGCCATCGGTGTAGCAGCCGGCGTCGCCACGACGAGTGTCGTATTCGTCATCCTCGCCGCGCTGCTGTTGAGCTCGAGTGCCGTGGTCGCGCGGTCGAACTTGTCGTGAACGCCATGCCGGCTGACCGTGCGACCCTCACACTCGCCCTCGCCGTCACGATGCTCGTGCAGTTCGCCCAGCACGCTACGCGGCCGATGGCCTCCTACCGCGCCCTGGGGCTCGACGCCTCGGTCGAGCAACTGGGGCTGCTCGCGCTCTCGTTCGGCATCCTCTCGATCGCCGTCGCCATACCGATCGGGCGCCTCGTCGACCGACGCGGAGCGCGCGCCACGACCGTCGGCGGCATCGCGCTCATGGGCGGCGCGGCAGCCGCCCACGGCATCGTGAGCGACCTCGTGGGGCTCATCGCCGCCCACACCGTGCTGGGCCTCGGCCTCATTTTCGCCGTCGTGGGGCTGCAGGCGATCGTCGCGCACGCGGGCCCGCCCGACGGCGCGGATGCTCGCTTCGGCCTCTTCGGAGCCACCATCTCGCTCGGCCAAGTGCTGGGCCCGATCGTCGCGGGCGGCATGGCCGAGGTGCTCATCGCCGCCCAGCTCGCCGCGCCCGACGACCCCTACGGCACGACGCCGACCTTCGTGCTCGCCGGGGCGTTGTGCGCGGCGGCCGCGATCGCCTCACTGCGGCTGCCGCGGTTTCCGGGCGGCAATCGCGAAGCACGCGTGCTCGACTCCGCCGAGGGGGTCAAGCCCGGCGGGCTCGGCACGGTGCTGCGCGCCCCCCACATGGGCAAGGCGCTGTGGGCGAGCATGGTCGTGCTCACGGCGACCGACGTGCTCACGGTCTACCTTCCGGCGATCGGAGCCGAGCGCGGGTGGTCGGTGGCGTTCGTGAGCATCCTGCTGGCGGTGCGCGCAGCGCTCTCGTTCGCGGTGCGCGTCGGCACCGCTCCCCTGGTGCGGATGCTCGGCCGCCGGCCGCTGCTCGTCGGGGCGTGCGGCATCGGTGCGGCAGCGCTGCTGCTCATGGCACCCGTGCTGCCGGCGTGGGTCGCCGTCGTGCTCATGGCCGTCACCGGGCTCGTGCTCGGCATCGGGCAGCCGCTCACCATGGCGTGGGTCTCGCGGTCGGCGCCCGACGAGCTGCGCGCAACCGCGCTGGCCGTGCGACTCACGGCCAATCGGGTGGGTCAGTCGCTGATTCCGGTCGCGGTCGGAGCCGTCGCTGCCCTCGCCGGCTCGGGCGCGATCTTCATCGTGCTCTCGGCGCTGCTCGTGAGCACGTCGGTCGCCGTCGCGCGCTCGAACCTGCGCTGACGGCGACCGCCCGAACGAGCTCTAGCGGCCCTTGTTGCGCTTCTCTTGCGCGCGACGCTGGGCACGGTTGACGGGCGCGGGGCCAGCAGGCTTGGGAGCCTGCTTCTGCCCGAAGGCACCAGTCGCCTGGGCACCGCCTTGGCCCTGGCCGTTCTGCGGCTGGCCCTGCGGAGCACGACGCGTAGGCGCGGCTGCCGGGGCAGCGGCCGGGCCGCCGAACGCGGCAGAGACCTGGGGCGCGGCCTGGCGGGCCGCATCCGTCGGCGCCTGCAGCACCTGGCCGCGCTGGTTGCGCACCTCGACGTCGCCGTCAGCCGACGGAGCCGTGTAGCTGAGGTTCTGCGGAGTCTGCGGCTGGTTGAGGCCCTTGGCGGTGACCTGCGCGGTGCCCTTGCTGCCCGTGACCTCGACCTCGAGGTTGAAGAGGAAGCCGACGGCGTCTTCGCGGATCGCGCTCATCATGGACTGGAAGAGCGCGAAGCCCTCGCGCTGGTACTCGACGAGCGGGTCGCG
>SXGT01002360.1_pt1 | contig 21112 bp, 18 predicted proteins | sample 3176221 | NCBI WGS metagenome assembly SXGT01 (sample SAMN11356862, study PRJNA531348) | freshwater metagenome | isolation source: freshwater sample F1-120 | place: China: Fuxian Lake, Yuxi | collected 2017-12-25
CGGCGACATCCGACTGATCGCGTTCATCACGGAGCCGGGGCCGATCCGGAAAATCCTCACGCATCTTGGCGAACCGCTTGAGCCACCGCCGGTGTCACCCGCTCGTGGACCGCCCACCGACTGGGGCGAGCTCGTGCAGATCCATGACGATCGCGACGTCTTTCAAGCCTCGCCCGACGAACTGCCCGCGATCGACATCCACAACTGGCTCTGAGCGGTGCCGGACGCGACCCGCGTGTGTCGGGGAACTGCGAACTGGGACGCGGTCTGCGTAGACGCGAGAAAAACGCCACCGAAGCGGGTGCGGGGCGTCTCGAGAAAACCCGCTCCGGACGCCCGGGCCGCTCCTCCCGAGGCTCACGAGTCGCTCATCGGCCGGAAGACCGGTGCGGAAGTGCCATTGACCGGGCTATCCCCAAGAGGACGGCGTAGAGGGTGCCGACGATGGCCAGGACGTTGCCGGTGGCATCATGGCCCGTCCGCAGGGCATCGGCGGAAAAGAGCCACCGGGCGATGGCCACGGCCGCAAGGGCAGCCACCATGCCGCTCACGACGATCGCAATTCCGATCCAGCACCCCGAATACTCCACCGTCACTCCTCCTTGAGTCGATGAAACTCAGAGCACACGACAACCCGCGCAAACAATTGCCCACGACAGGGATTGATCAAACGTATTCGAACGCGGAACACACCTGCAACGGGAAAGTCGCCCGGCGCACATACCGGCACCACGAAGCGGCGTGCCCACAGGGCGTCATAGCCCGGCTGCAGCGGCGAGTTTGCTGCAAAAATGGACGGGCGTATACTTTTGTGGAGTCCGTGACCGAATACCATCCCGGCGAATCTGATCCATGACAACGATTCAACTTACTCTCCCCGACGACCTTGCACAGAAGGCGACGGAAGCCGGGCTTTTGTCCGCCGAAGCAGTTCAGGAAATGCTCCGGGAAAAGCTTCTGCGGCGGGCTGGCGAATCACTTCGGGAGATTCGCAGCCGGATGCCCAGCGAGGAGTTGACGCCGGAGATCGAGCAGGAGGTCGTTGAGGCGGTGCAAGCGTATCGTGCTGAGCGACGTGCCCAGCGGTTGGGCTGATGTCTGCGATGGCATCTCGGCCGACCATCGCAGTGCTCGATACGAATGTGGTGATCGCAGGGCTCTTGTGGGAAGGGCCACCCTATTCGCTCCTGATACGAGCCACGGAGCGGCGCGATTTGGTTCTCGTGACAACGCCCACTCTCATAGCCGAACTCGGTGATACCCTTGCTCTGCCGCGGTTTCGAAGGCGGATAGCCGATGCCGCAATGTCAGTTGAGCAGTTGGTGGGTGCCTACCGCGACGCGACGGGGCTCGTGACACCTCACGATGTGCCTCGCGTCGTCACTGACGATGTGGATGATGACCACGTTATCGCCGCGGCCGTCGCCGCACGGGCGCAATACATTGTGACCGGTGACCGCGCGCATCTGCTGCCCATCGGCACGCACGGCGAGATCGCGATCGTCTCGCCGCGACAGTGCCTCGATCTGCTCGGGCCCTGAAGCCTCGCATTACGCGGCCAAGCGGTGGCCGGCTGTGATCACCCGGATAAAGTGTTCTGTCAATTAGATTGGCGGTGTTCTTTAGCGATACCACACGAAGGACCCTGACGCCATGCCTGTAATGCTCCAGACGACGCTCCTGCTGATCTTCTCGAACGTGTTCATGACGTTCGCGTGGTACGCCCACCTCAAGGACATGAGCGGGCGGCCGTGGTTCATCGCGGCCTTGGTGAGTTGGGGCGTCGCGCTCGCCGAGTATCTGCTGCAGGTGCCCGCGAACCGGATCGGCTACACGACGATGAACCTCGGGCAGTTGAAAATCCTGCAGGAAGTGATCGCGCTCAGCGTGTTCGTGCCATTCGCGGTGCTCTACATGAAGAAGCCGCTGAAGCTCAACTCCCTGTGGGCGGCCATGTGCATCTGCGCGGCCGTCTACTTCGGGGGTCGGGAGTCGTGATCGGCACCCGTCCGACGCCGCTCACCGCCGCATCGCCCTGCAGGCGTCGTGGCACTTCTTGCAGGCCGCCGCGCACGCCTTGCAGCAGGGCTCGTCGCCGCACTTCGTGCATTCGGCGGCGCACTGCTCGCACGCCTCCTCGCAGACCTCGCACATCTCCTCGGCCATCGCGGAGTCGTACTCCAGCAACGCGACGCATGTCCGGCACGTCTCGATGCAGGTCAGGCAGGTTTTCTCGCAGCCCGGGCAGTCGCAGCCCACGATGCATTCGCGGCAGGCCCGGAGGCATTCGTTGCAGGCAGATATCGTGGCGGGCACGGCAGTCAGGCGATCTCGTAGACGAACCTCCAGCCGGCGTCCTGCACCGCCCGCTCGAAGTCTTGCCGGAACTTGCCAAACGCGAGTCTGCCGCCACCCCCCATGCCCGTGTCCGTCCGGGTTGTGTTCACGCGGGAGCCGAATTGCGACGTGGTCTCGACGGTGAACGTGGGCGGCGGCAGGCCCCATGAGCTCTCCATGGCCGACTCCTGGAAGTGCGCCTCATGATTGGCCGGGTCGAGCGTGCATCTGAAATTGCTCGTGACCTTCCGGCCGCCAAGGAGCCATTTCGCCTTGATCGCCGTGAGCGTGCCCGTGATGGCGTTGTCTTTGGCCGTTAGGGCAGTGCCGGTGTTGGCCGTCGCCACAGCCAAAAGCTTTGATAGAAGTTCGGCCTGAGAAAGCGTGCTAAGTGTGACCATGGCTACCTCCCCGAGTCTCTGGCTTTCGAAAGGGCTTTGATGTGTCCAATCCTACGCAGTGACACGTGAGCGGGGCTGGCTGTGGCTGATGAAGGTCACGGGCATCAGCGCGTGCCTGGGGCAAAGCAGCAGCCGTAGTATTTCGACGTCGTTCGAGTTGCTTGGTTACCTGCGCAGGAGTCTTGCCATGGCCCTCCAGATTTCTGCGACACTGCGCCCGGCCACCCTTTGCGCTCGAACGACTCTCTGTGACACATGACGCAAGTGGCCGCGCAACCAAAGTCCGCTACGTGCTCCCCCGACACAAGGTCGCCAACTGGGTCGGTCCGGGCCGCTCGCGAACGTCCACGCGGCCTGAGGCGAACGGCGTCGTCGAGCTCTCACCGTTTGAGTTCCTCGACCGGCTCGCCGATCTCGTACCGCCGCCGCGCAAGCACCGGCATCGGCATCACGGCGTCTTTGCACCGAATCACAAGCTCAGGCGGGCCGTGACGGCACTCGCCATCGGGAATGTCGGCAAGCAGGGCGATAACGCGACGGGCGGGTATGCGGTCGGCGGATATGCGGCGGTCGACCACACCACGGGAGGCTGTTGTGACGCGAATCCGAATCAAAAGCCCCGCTCCCACGACACGTCACGGATTGCCTGGGCCAAGCTGATGGCGAGGGTCGGGGAGGAGTTTCCGCTTGCGTGCCCCACCTGCGGCGGCGACATCCGGCTGATCGCATTCATCACGGAGCCGGGGCCGATCCGGAAAATCCTCACGCATCTTGGCGAACCGCTCGAGCCGCCACCGGTGTCGCCCGCTCGTGGCCCGCCCACCGTCTGGGGCGAGCTCGTGCAGATCCATGACGATCGCGACGTCTTTCAAGCCACGGATAGACGAACTGCCCGCAATCGATATTCACAGCCTCTGAGCGGTGCCGGACGCGACCCACGCATGTCGGGAAACTGCGAACTGGGACACGGTCTGCGCACGCGCGAAAAAAAAGCCACCGAAGCGGGTGCGGGGCGTTGCAAGAAACCCGCTCAAACCCGCTCCGGACGCCCGGGCCGCTCCTTCCGAGGCTCACGAGTCGCTCATCAGCCGGAAGACCGGTGCGGAGGTTTCATTGACCGGGCTATCCTCGGGAGGCACGGCGGGTCGGGGTGTGCGAGGACGAAGCGGCGGCCGTATTATTCGGCATGGTCGCGTCGTTGCCCCGATTTGATGGCCGACACCCCTTCCTGCGCGGTGAACGCTCCTCAGAATCTGTTTGCTCACCTTCCGGAGAACGTTTCCATGGTTGCCACGATCTCTCCCGCCACCCTCGTCGCTCTTCGCCACAAGGGCGAGAAGGTCACCCTCATCGATGTCCGTACCCCGGCTGAGTTTGGCGAGGTGCACGTCGACTTCGCGCAGAACATTCCGCTCGACCGGCTCGATCCACAGCAAGTCGCGTCGCTCGGCGGCAATGGCCCCTTGTACTTCGTCTGTCGGTCTGGGACCCGCAGCCAGAAGGCCTGCGAGCAGCTCCTCGCGGCGGGAGTCAGGGACGTGATCAGCGTCGAAGGGGGCACGGCCGCCTGCGAAGCCGCGGGCATGCCGGTCATCCGTGGCCGGAAGGTGATGTCACTCGAACGACAGGTGCGGATCGCGGCCGGCGCGCTCGTGGCCGTCGGGGCCGCACTCGCAGCATTCGGACCCGATCCCTCGTGGCGACAGGTGGGCGCCGGGCTCGCCGGGTTCGTCGGCTGCGGGCTCGTCTTCGCCGGGCTCACCGACACCTGCGGCATGGCGATGCTGATCGCCCGAATGCCCTGGAACCAAGCCTGCCGAACCGCCACCACCTGCTCGCGGTGAGTCACTCCCAACCTGGGGCAAACAGCATGAAGATCCAACAGTATTACCTCGCCTGCCTGTCACATGCGTCGTACATGATCACCGACGACAAGACGAAGACGGCGGTGGTGGTCGATCCCCAACGCGACATCGACCAGTATCTCGCCGATGCCCAGGCCAGTGGCTCCACGATCAAGCACGTCTTCCTCACCCACTTCCACGCCGACTTCGTTGCCGGCCACATCGAACTCCGAGACAAGGCGGGGGCGACGATCCACCTTGGGCGTCGTGCGGAGGCGGAGTTTGCCTGCGTCCACATGAAGGATGGCGACATTGTCGAGTTTGGCGACGTGCGGCTCGAGATCATGGAGACCCCGGGTCACACCCCCGAGGGCATCTCGATCCTCGTCTACGATCTGGCGAAAAGTGGAAAGGAGCCGCTGGCCGTGCTCACCGGCGACACGCTCTTCATCGGAGACGTGGGCCGGCCGGATCTCCTCGCGAGCATCGGAGTGACGGCCGACGAACTCGCCGACATGCTCTATGACAGCATCACCACCAGACTCGTCACCCTCCCCGATGCCACGCTCGTCTATCCGGCACACGGTGCGGGCAGCATGTGCGGCAAGGCGCTTTCCCGGGAAACCGTCTCGACGATCGGTGAACAGAAAAGGTTCAACTACGCCCTGCAGCCGATGAGCCGGGAGGAGTTCAAGAGGATCGTCACGGCAGATCAGCCGGAGGCACCCGACTACTTCGTCCACGACGCGATCCTCAATCGCAAGGAACGGGCGTCGCTCGACGACGCGATGCGGCAGACGCTCAGGCCGCTGTCGCTCGACGACGTCCTCGCCCTGCAGAAGTCAGGAGCCCAGATCCTCGACGTTCGCGACGGAATCGACTTCGAAGGGGGCCATCTCAAGGGGGCTCTCAACATCGCCCTCCGTGGGAAATATGCGACGTGGGCAGGCTCGATGCTGGCGCACGACAGGCCGCTCGTCGTGATCGCCGAGGAGGGGGGCCGAAGCCAAGACGCCCAACCCGCTGCGGAGGCCGTGATGCGGTTGGGCCGAATCGGCTTCGACAACGTGAGCGGCTATCTGGCCGGCGGCATGAACGCGCTGGCCTCCCGCGACGACCTGATCGAGCGGACAGCGCGAGTGACCGCCCCGGCGCTGGCCGAGTGGCTCGGGGGCTCGCGGACCGAAATGACGGCGACGCCGGTGGTGATCGACGTGCGGAGCGAGTCCGAGCATGCCGCAGGCCACATTGCCGGCAGTCTCAACATCCCGCTTTCGCATCTCGACAGACGGTTCAGCGAACTTCCCGCAGACAGGCCGCTCGTCGTGCACTGCGAGGGGGGCTACCGCTCGGCGATCGCCGCCAGCCTGCTGCAGCACCTCGGCCACACGGGCGTGCACGACCTCGTCGGCGGCTTCAAGGCCTGGTTGGCCGCCGCACTGCCGGCCACGGTGGCGGACGCAGGCTGATCGCGGCATTCCAGCGTTCGTGGACCGGCCGCAGGGGCTGTCGGACGACGAACCGCGGCCCGAAGGCAAGCGGCTCCATTTTCGCCTTCTCAGGCGGTCTTGAATCGTGCTACCCTTTTTCCCGAGTCACGGCCCCGGCCCATCCAGTCACACGCCGCGGAGAGCGGAACCACAATGAACGTCATCAAGGGTCTCTTGTCGCTGCTCGGGCGGGTCATGATCGCGGCGATCTTCCTGATGAGTGCGGTCGCCGGCAAGATCCCGAACCTGAACGGCACCGTGGAAAAGATGGCGGCGGAGGGTGTGCCCTCCCCGACGATCCTGCTCTGGGGCGCGATCGCCTTCCTGATCCTCGGCAGCCTGTCGATCGTGCTCGGCTACAAGGGCCGCCTCGGCGCGCTGATGCTGCTGATCTTCCTGGCCGCCGCGACCTACTACTTCCATGACTTCTGGAAACTTCCCGTCGATGCCGATCCGGCGGTGAAGCAGGGCGAAGTCATCGCCTTCATGAAAAATGTCGCCCTGATGGGGACGATGGTCTTCCTGCTCGCCAACGGCACCGGTCCCTGGAGCCTCGACAACCGCGGGCAGCCCGTGGCGGAGTCGGTCGACGAAGGCTGACCTCCAGCCCCGCGGTATTCAGCCCCCGGCCGCCAGCAGCATCGTGGCGGCGTGGATGTCGACGATCGACTCGATGTCGTCGCAGTAGCCGCCGCCGCAGACGATCGCCATCGGCACCCCGGCCCCGTGGGCCGCCGACAGCACCATGCGGTCGCGTTCGAGCAGGCCGGCCTTCGTGAGTCTGAGCCGCCCGAGCCGGTCGCCCTCGTAGGGATCGGCACCGGCAATGAAGATCGCGAGCTCGGCGCGGGAGCGGGAGAACGACTCCGTGAGGGCATGGGCGAGCGGCTCCAGATAGCCGGCGTCATCGGTGCCGTCGTCGAGTGGAACGTCGAGCGAGCTGGGAAACTTGCGGAGCGGAAAGTTCCGTGCGCCGTGGATCGACATCGTGAACACGCTGGCATCGGCTGCGAAGATCTCCGCCGTGCCATTGCCCTGATGCACGTCGCAGTCGAGGATCAGGATCCGCCGGACGAGTCCACGGGCCTGCATCTCCCGCGCTGCCACGGCGGTGTCGTTGAAGACGCAGAAGCCCTCTCCCCAGTCGGTGCCCGCGTGGTGCGTGCCGCCTGCCAGGCTCGCGGCGACGCCGTCTTCGATCGCCGCCGCGGCGGCATCGATGGCGGCACCGGTGCTCCGTAATGACCGCTCCACGAGACCGGGGCTCCAGGGAAAGCCGATGCGACGGACCTCATCGGCCGTGAGCATTCCCGAGAAGACGCGGCCGACATACCCGCGGTCATGCACCCGCAGCAATTCGTCGTCGGTCGCCGCATGCGGCTCGACGAACTGGAAGTCGGCTCCTGCAGCGGCGTGGGCCTCGAGCCGCCGCCGCAGCCGGCCATACTTCGACGCCGGAAATCGATGCCCCTCGGGCAGCGGCAGGGGATAACGGTCTGAGGGGAACAGTCGCATGGTCGTGGTCGCACTCAACCCGCAATGGGGCGGCACCGGGGCCGCTCAGGCCGCCCGCCGGATCGTCGCGAACCAGGCCTGCGCGCCCCCCGGAGTGAACTGGGCCCCGGCAATCCCCGGCACGACCTCGAACCGCGACGGCTCGATCGATTCGATCGTCCAGCCGTCGCGAAACGCCTCCCGTAACTCCCGTTGGCTGACCCGCCTCGGGCCATGCTCGCCCGGCTCGGTGTCGGCGAAGCAGAGCACGAACAACCGAGCCCCGGGCTCGAGCAGCCTGCGGAGCGCCGCGACGTAGGCCCGCCGGCCCGGCTCGTCGAACGTGTGAAACAGTCCGCAGTCGGTGACCGCGTCGAACCGCTCGGGGATCTCCCCGATGGCGACCGCGTCCATCTGCAGAAACGTCACCGGCACGCCGCGATCCGCCGCCTTCCGCCGAGCGGCCTCGAGCGGCGCGGAGAGGAAGTCCACGCCCCTGACCGTCCGGCCGCGTTCCGCCAGCCAGATCGCCAGGTCGCCCGTGCCGCAGCCACAGTCGAGAACGCGGCCCACGATCGCATCTGCCGCCTCGACGAAAGCCCGCTGGGGCCGGCCGATATCCCACGGCGCTTGCGGCGCGGCGTAGGCCGCGGCGAATCGCTCGACCGCGGGCAGGGGCTCGTGGGTCACGGGGACGATCTCTTCCGGGCCGGTTTCTTGCGGGTCGCCGCGGCCTTCTTCGACTTCTTCTCGGTTTCGTCGCGTCCATCGACGAGCACCTCGATCGATCCGGTCTCGACGCGGTAGAGCCAGCCGTGGATCCGGGGCAGCGATCCCTTCGCGTGCATGTTGCGAATCAAGGCGAGGTTTTTGAGGTGCTTGATCTGCAGCTTCACGTTCTCCTCGGTGAGCACCGACAGCTTCTCCTCGCGGGAAAGCTTCCGCTCCTTGGCGATCCGGTTGGTGGCCTCCTTCGCTCCGGTGGCGATGCACAGCCAGTCGGCGATGTAGTTTTCATGGACGCCGTCCTCGATCGCGGCGATGCCCCCGCAGCGGGTGTGGCCGCAGACGATGATGTCGCGGATCTTCAGGTGCACCACGCCGTATTCGAGGATCGCCGAGATGTTGACGTCGTTGAAGGCGACAATGTTGGCCACGTTGCGGTGCACGAACATCGTCCCGGGCTTCGAGCCGGTCATCTGGTGCTCGCTCACACGGGAATCGGAGCAACCGATCCAGAGCACCTTGGGCGTCTGCTTGGCGGCGATGGCCTGATAGTAATCCTCGTTGGGACGAAACTCCCCTGCGACGAACTTCGCGTTTCCATCCAGAAGATCATCGATCATGGCATCTGCTCCACTTTTTTCCCGAACCGCGGCTCCAACGGGCCGTAAGGCTACCGCGCAGGCCACGGCGGAGGCCACCACCGGCACCCGCAGGGGCTTTTGGCCTTGCACGGATGGGTTGACAGCGCGAAAGTGCTGCAGTCGCCGGCCGAGCGCCGGCCCACAGGGAGTGCTTGGATGATCGCTGAAACGCTGTTCGGCAACTGGCCGGCAATGCTGACCGCCCTGGTCGTCGTCACCACGCTCGCTGCGTTGCTCTTCGTGCAGCGGGCTCCCGACATGGTCATGATCGGCGGTGTCGTGCTGCTCTTCGCAGCCGGGGTGATCACCACCGACGAGGCGCTCAAGGGGATGAGCAACGAGGGCATGATCACGGTCGCCGCGCTGTTCGTGGTGGCGGCGGCGATCGAACGGACCGGCGCCCTCTCCGCGCTCGTCGAAGGGGCGATGGGCCGGCCCGCGTCGCTGGCCTCGGCCCAGCTGCGGACGATGATCGTCCCGAGCGTGCTCTCCGCCTTCGTCAACAACACGCCGGTCGTCGCCCTGATGGTGCCGGCCATTCGCGACTGGGCCAAGAAGCGGCGGCTCAGCGTCTCGAAGCTCCTCATGCCGATGAACAACGCGGTCGTCCTCGGCGGCCTGTGCACCCTGATCGGGACCAGCACCAACATCGTGGTCAGCGGACTCGTCTCGGCGAAACGCGGCACACCACTGGAAATGTTCGACATCACCTGGCTGGGCGTGCCGCTGTATGCCTGCGGCCTGATCTATCTCGTGACTGCCAGCAAGTTTCTGCTCAAGGACCGCCGGCCGCCGATGAGCACCAGCGACGATCCCCGGAAATACTCGCTCGAGATGCTCGTCGAACAGGGCAGCCCGCTCGTCGGCCGCACCATCGAGGCGGCGGGCCTGCGGCACCTCGACGGTCTGTTCCTCATGGAGATCGACCGCAACGGCCACGTCATCGCCGCAGTGGCGCCGTCGGAGCGGCTGGAGGCGGGCGACCGTCTCGTGTTCGTCGGTGTGATCGACTCGGTGGTCGAACTGCAGAAGATTCGCGGCCTCCGCCCCGCGACCGATCAGGTCTTCAAGCTCAACGACCCGCGGAGCGAGCGGGTGCTCGTCGAGGCGGTCGTGTCGCCGTCGTGTCCGCTGGTGGGCCGCTCGATCCGCGACGGCCAATTCCGTTCGACCTACGGCGCCGTGGTGATCGCCGCGGCCCGCGACGGCGAGCGGCTCGAGATGAAGATCGGCGACATCGAACTCCAGCCGGGTGACACCCTCCTGCTCGAAGCCAGCCCGGCGTTCATCGACCGGCAGCGGTCAAACCGCCACTTCTACCTCGTCAGCGAGGTCAGCGGCTCGACGCCCCCCCGGCACGACAAGGCCTGGATCGCCTGCACGGTGCTGGCGGCCATGGTGCTGGCGGCGGCGTTGGAGTTGGTGCCGATGGTGGCGGCGGCGCTCGTCGCGGCCGGCGCCGTCGTGGCCTTCCGCTGCATCTCGTCGACCGAGGCCCGGCGGTCGATCGAATGGGAATCATTGCTGCTCATCGCCGCAAGCTTCGGGATCGCCAGGGCGATGGAGAAGACGGGCCTCGCCGAAGCGGTCGCCCGCTCGACGATCGACGCCGCCGGCGACCAGCCGCATGTCGTGCTCGCGGCGATCTACCTGGTCACGATGCTCTTCACCGAACTCATGAGCAACAACGCCGCCGCGGTCCTGACCTTCCCGATCGCCTGGCAGACCGCGGCCGACCTGGGGGTGAACCCGATGCCGTTCGTGATGGCCGTCACCGTGGCCGCGAGCTGTGGTTTCGCCACGCCCATGGGCTACCAGACCAACCTCATGATCTATGGCCCCGGGGGCTACAAGTTCAGCGATTACATGCGGTTCGGCGGGCCTCTCAACCTCATCGTGATGGCCGTCACCGTCGCCCTCGCCCCGCTGATCTGGCCGTTTTGAGCCGAGATCCGTGCCTTTCCAACCGCTCTCCCGCGACATACGCTAGCAGTCTGTGGAAAAAGCCGTCCCTGGCCTTTCTCCACGAAGTCGGCTCCGGAAACGCCGGGGGTTTCCCGGGCCGATGGCCGCCGTCTCCGGCGGCGGTCGACTTGATCCACGACCTGCTAGGGGTTTGCGGCGCAGGCGAATCCACGACGCATGGACGGCATGAGCGACATCCTTTTCCAGTACCACCGCGTCAATCCCACGACGTGGTTCTATTTCGCGTCGCTCCTCTCGGTCGCGCTGTTCTTCAAGTTCAACCGGCTGTGGAGCATCCGCAACATCGACCTGCTCGGGCTCGTGCTCCTCGCGCCCGGCCTCCTCGCGGTCGAATATGGCGGCTACAAGGCGAACGTGGCCGACCAGCAACTCGGCTTCGTCTGGATCTTCGCGGTCTCGACGCTCCTGCTGGTCCGCATGCTCTGCGACTCGATGATGGTTCGCAGGCCGATGCTGGAGCCAAACCTCACCACGGGCGGACTCGTGTTCCTGGGAGTGTCGCTGCTCGTATTCCTGCTGGCCAACGTGATCACCACGCGGCCCCAGCGCGACGACATGGCGGGGGCCGCCGGCGCCACCCGGCTCGAGGCCCGCGACGCCAACGTGGACGCCGATCAGCTGGCCCGGCTCGGGCCGGGCTACCCCCTGCTCTTCCTCCTGCCGCAGATTTCCACGCAGCGGATGTTCTTCGCGCCCGATGCGGCCGACGAGCCCCCGGAGCCGGGTGACGCGAGCCGGCGTCTCGTCCACGAGACGACCGCCCGGATCATGGCGATCGTCTCGCAACTGGCGATCGTGACCGGCATGGTCGTGATCGGCTGGCGACACTTCGAAAACACGCGGCTCGGCATCGCCGCGGCCGTGCTCTACCTGCTGCTTCCCTACACCGCCACGATGACCGGACGGGTGGACCACGTGCTTCCCGGTGCCCTCGTCCTCTGGGCGATTGCGGCCTATCGCAGGCCGTTCGTCGCCGGCGGGCTCGTCGGCCTGGCAATCGGCACGATTTACTACCCGGTCTTCCTGCTGCCGTTGTGGTGCAGCTTCTACTGGGAGCGGGGCGTCCGCAGGTTCGGCCTCGGGGTGGCGACGGCCCTGGCGTCACTCGTGGTGGCACTCTGGTTCACGTCGCCCGACGCGACCGTGTTTCTCGGGCAGCTCCGGCAGATGTTCGGCTGGATCTTCCCCAACGAGGTCTCCCTCGAGGGCTTCTGGGCCCTTCCCATGCAAGACGCCGTCTTCCGGCTTCCCGTGCTCGCGGCCTTCGTGGCGATGATGGCCACGCTCGCGATCTGGCCGGCCCCCAAAAACCTCGGCACCCTGATGAGCTGCACCGCGGCGGTGCTCCTCGGCAGCCAGTTCTGGAAGGCCCACAACGGCGGGCTCTTCATGGCCTGGTATCTGCCGGTGCTGCTGCTCGTGGTCTTCCGGCCCAACCTCGAAAACCGCGTGGCGATGCTGATGCTCACGCCGGAATGGTTTCCGCGCCGCCGCGCCGCGTAGGCCGGTTCAACCGCGGCGGGGATCGAAGCCAGCGGGGGGAGCCTGCCGGTTGGCAAGCCAGGCCCGCCAGGCCTGCGCGTCCCATTCGAAGTTGGCCCCCGTGAGCGAGACCAGAGCCTCGAGCACGCGGTCGTTTCGCACGGCTGTCTTGACCCGCTTGGCGCCGCCCCCCATCGAGAGTCCGCCGCCAACGGGCGTGAACGTGGCGCTGGTCGAGCCCTCCGGCGTGCCATCGCCCGTGACCACGATGTGCTGCGTCTGCAGGGCGTCGATGAGCGGGGCGACGGCCGATGGCACGCCCAGCCGGCCGAGCGCCTCGGCCGCCCGATTGACCTGGGGGTTGTCGCCGCTTTTGAGCGCTGCGACGAGTGTCGGCACGGCGAGATGCGGGCCGATCACACCGAGCCGCTCCACCGCGGCGATCCTCGTCTCGGGATCGGCATGATCGAGGGCCGTCGCCACCAGAGCGCTGACGGCGTCGGGCGAGCGAATCCGCGAGAGAGCCTCGACGTACCAGCCACGCACGCGGAACACCGGCTCCTTGAACAGTGCCGTCGAGACCGCGGGCACGGCGGCGGGATCGGAGATCCCGCGAATCTCCCCGGCGGCCCGGTCGGCCTGGCCGGCCTGATCGACCTGCCGCCGCAGCCGCTCCAGCTTCGCGTTCCATTCCCGCTGCGCGAGGTTGGTCTTTTCACCCCGCTCGATGAGCTCGATTTCCTGCACGGTCCGCCAGCCGCCGCGGTAGCGAACGAAGCCCCGTTCGGACATCAGCTCCTGCTGCGAGGGCTCCCGCCGCTCCGCGACAGCCGGTTCGCCGGCCCGCGGCACCGAGGGCAGCAGCGCGAAAATCGCCGCCAGCAGGCAGTCACGGCGGATGCGGGGGGCAAACATGACAATCATCTCGGCAGCGGGAAGCCCTTCGCTTGATCACGGGCATTCAAAGCGGTCGGGCAGCGTCCTGAATGATACCGACGTAGGTCGTCATGAGGCGGAGCACCAGCAGCACGATCAGGCAGACGACCCCCGTCCAAACCGCAAACCCCACGCCTTTCACCGCGGCGGCGAAGCCCCGGCGGGCGGCGGCGGCGAGCTGCTCCGCGACGCGATCGAGGGCTTCGGCCGTCGTTCCGGTGAGCTCGCCGACGCCGACCGCCTCCACGACCGCACGGGGGAGCGCACCGCTGGCGGAAACCGCCGCCGTCAAGTCGTCGCCGCGACGCAGGCGGGACTCGATCTCCGTTGGATTCATCGCGAGCCCGGGAGCGGCCGACGACGCCAGCGACACGAGCTCCCCGGCCGACATCCCCGCATGGGCGGCGAGCGATGCCGCCCGGCACCAAGCGGCCGCCTCGAGCGACATGATCGCGTTGCCGAGCACGGGCAGACGCCCGCCGATCATCCGCGCCCAGCCGCGAGCCCGCCAGCTCCGCGCCACGACCGGCGCGACGCCGGCGGTCACGCCGATGGCGGCGGCGAGCCCGAGCAGGTAGAGGGTGAGCCCGCGTCCGCCGGTGAGCCCGAGTCCGAGGAAGTCGAGGGGCTCCCCGTCGAGGGAGCGGGCCATGCCCGACACGAAAATCAACAGCCCCACGGCCACCGCGGCCACCGCCAGCTGCACGGCCGGACCGAGGAGTTCGCGGCGGATCTTCCGCCGCGACTGAAGCGACTCGTCGATCGCGTTGGCCGTGTCGCGGAGCACCTCGGCCAGCCGGCCGGTACGGTCGCCGACATGGATCATTCCCCGGACCACCGCCGGAAAGGCTGCGCCGGCGTCGGCCATCGCCTCGGCGAGTTCACGGCCACCGCGGAGCCCGGCCGACACCTCCCGCATCGCCCTCCGGCACCGGGCAGGCACCCGGCCACTCTCCGACTCCCAGGCGCGACGCAGGTCGATGCCCGCCGACACGGCCACCGCCAGCCGCCCGAGCATGGGCGAGAGAACCGCGTCTGGGATCCGTCGGAGCCCTGCCATCGATCCCGCCACGAGGCTCATCTGCGGCGTTCCGCCCGCAGGAGCAACGGTTCTAACATACGCCCGAATCATCTGGTAAAAAACCGGTCGTCATCCCCTCCCGCAGCCCGCACCGCCCCATGAAAGTTCAGTGGCCCACCGTCGCGATCGTGGGCGTGGGCATGATCGGGGGCTCGATCGGCAAGGCGCTCGGGAGTCGCCGGCTGGCGACGCGGATCATCGGCATCGGTCGGGCGGCCCCGTCGCTCGCCGCGGCGAAGAAGGCCGGCACCGTCACCGAGACCTCGCTCGACATCGGTGCGGTCGCCGCGGCCGATATCGTCGTGGTCGCGGCGGGCGTCGGGGCCATTCCTGACCTGCTCGAGCAGATCGATGCCGCCGTGAAGCCCGGCACGCTGATCACCGACGCGGGGAGCACGAAGGCCTCGATCGTCGCCGGGTGGGAGAAGAAGCGGCGCAGCCGCCGCGGCCGGTTCGTCGGCGGCCACCCGATTGCCGGCAGCCACCGCCGCGGCCCCCTGGCCGCCGATGCTGAACTCTTCGCCGGCCGCGTCACCGTGGTCACACCGGTCGCCGCGACGCCCGAGCGGGACGCCGCCGAGATCGGCGGCTTCTGGTCGTCGCTCGGCTCCACCGTCTTCATGATGACGCCCCGTGAGCACGATCGGATTCTCGCGGCCACCAGCCACGCGCCCCACATGGTCGCCGCGGCCGTGGCCAGCGCCACGCCTCCGTCATCGCGGGCCTTCACGGCGGGCGGCTGGCGCGACACCACGCGAATCGCCGCCGGCGACCCGGAGCTCTGGGCCGACATCCTCCTCGACAACGCGGGGGAACTGGCCGCCGTGATGAAGCGGTTTGCCGGAGTGATCGAGAAAATGCTGACCGCGATCGAATCGGGCGACCGTCGCCGTCTCGTCGCCCTGCTCCAGCGTGCCAAGGAACAACGCGATGCTGTGGGAAGTTGACGTCAGGCTCATCGACGCTGCCGCCGATCATGCCGCCCGGGAGGTCGTGGCCGGCGCCGGCGGGCTGGGCATCGGCGGCTGCACGCGGGCCCGCACCGCCGCGGGCTGGCTGATCGAGGGCGATCTGTCCCGCGCCGACATCGACCGGATCGCGGCCACGCTGCTCGCCGATCCGGTCACCGAATCATTCGTCGTCGCCGAGGCGGGAGCGGCCTCGCTCACGACCGCCGCCGACGGCCTGCCGACCGTGGTGCACGTGCTGCCGCGGGCGGGTGTCACCGATCCTGCGGGCCTCACCGCCCAGCAGGCCCTCGCCCTCCTGGGCCACCCCGGCGCGACCGTCCGCAGCCTGCGGAAGTTCTGGCTGCCGGAGCTCGCGGCCGCCGACGTGGAGCGGCTGGCCGGAAAGCTGCTGGCCAACGACGCGATTCAAGACGTCGTCGTCGGCCCGCTGACGATCGCATCGCTCGGGGGGGGACGCTCCTGGTCGTTCACGCAGGAGACGATCCCGCTCGCCGATCGTGACGACACGGCCCTCGAACGGCTCAGCCGCGACCGCTGCCTCGCCCTCACGGTCCGCGAACTCCACGCCGTCCGCGACCAGTTCGCGTCGCTCGGCCGCGATCCCTTCGAAATCGAGCTCGAGACGATCGCCCAGACCTGGAGCGAGCACTGCTGCCACAAGACGCTCTCGAGCGCCGTCGATCATGTGGGGCCGGCGGGCGAGGCGCATTACGACAATCTCCTCAAGGAGACCGTCTTCGCCGCGACGCGGAAGATTCGCGAGGCCCTCGGGCAGCGCGACTGGTGCGTGAGCGTGTTTCGCGACAACTCCGGCGTGGTGCGGTTCGACGGCGATCACGACATCTGCGTGAAGGTGGAGACGCATAACCACCCCTCCGCGATCGAGCCCTACGGCGGCGCGGCCACCGGCCTCGGCGGCGTGATCCGTGACGTGCTGGGCACCGGCCTCGGGGCCAAGCCGATCGCCAACCTCGACGTGTTCTGCGTCGCCCCCCCCGACACGCCCGCCGCCGAGGTTCCTCCCGGCGTGATCCATCCGCGGCGGCTGCTGGCCGGCGTCGTGGCGGGCGTTCGCGACTACGGCAACCGCATGGGGATTCCCACGATCGCCGGCGCGGTCGCCTTCGATCCGGGCTACATCGGCAATCCGCTCGTGTTCTGCGGCACCGTCGGCATCATGCCCCGGGAGAGCGCCGACGCCGCGGTGGTGCCGGGCGACCTCATCGTGGTGGCCGGGGGCCGCACCGGCCGCGATGGGATCCACGGCGCGACCTTCTCGAGCATCGAGCTTTCGAGCGAGAGTGAGACCGAGAGCGGCGGTGCGGTGCAGATCGGCCACGCGATCAACGAGAAGGTGCTCACCGATTTCGTGCTCGAGGCCTCGCGTCTGGGGCTCTTCCACGCGATCACCGACTGCGGCGCCGGCGGGCTCTCGAGCGCGGTCGGCGAGATGGGTGCAAAGCTCGGCGCGGATGTCGATCTCGACATGGTGCCGCTCAAATACGAGGGCCTCTCGGCCACCGAGGCCTGGATTTCCGAGGCGCAGGAACGGATGGTGCTCGCCGTCGATCCGGCCAGCTGGCCCCAGCTCCTGAAGGTCGCCGCCGACGAGGGTGTGGAGGCCACCGCGATCGGCACCTTCACCGGCTCGGGCCGGATCGTGCTCCGCTGGCAGGGCCGCGTGGCAGGTGAACTCGACTGCCATTTTCTCCACGAGGGCCGGCCCAAGCAGCGGCTGAAGTCCCGCCACCTGCCTGCACCGGCGACCACGGCCGCATGGCATGGCGACGGCTCGACCGCCGCCGCCCTGCTCGACGTGCTCGCGTTGCCCGACGTGGCCAGCAAGGAATGGATCATCCGGCAGTACGACCACGAGGTGCAGGGCTGCTCCGTGATCAAGCCGCTCCTGGGACCGGGGGCCGGGCCGGCCGATGGCACGGTGATCCGCGGGTCTCTCGGCCGCGATCGGGGCATCGTGCTCGGCGTGGGGCTCCGGCATCGGCTCGGCCGGATCGATCCCTACCAGATGGCGGCGGGGGGCATCGTCGAGGCGATCACCAACGTGGTGGCCACCGGGGCCGATCCCGACCGCATCGCCCTGCTCGACAACTTCTGCTGGGGCGACACGCGGCGTGAGGATTCGCTCGGCACGCTCGTCGAGGCCTGCCGCGCCTGCCACGACATCGCGATCGTCTTCGCCGCCCCCTTCGTGAGCGGCAAGGACAGCCTCAACAACGTCTTCGCCTGGACCGACGCCGAGGGCACGGCCCGCGAGATCTCGATCCCGCCCACGCTCCTGGCGACGGCGATGGGGCAGGTGGACGACGTCCGCCGCGCGCTCTCGCCCGATCTCAAGGCGGCCGGCAACCGGCTGGCGGTGGTGGGCTTGTCGCTGGCCGACATGGCAGGCAGTCAGCTGGAACTCGCCGGCCGCGTCAGCGGCGGCGGGGTGCCGCGGGTCGATGCGCTCGCCTGCCGCACGGCCTGTCGGGCCGTGGCGGCCGCCCATCGCGCCGGCCTGCTCGCGGCGTGCCACGATCTCTCCGACGGCGGGCTCGCCACGGCCGTCGCCGAGATGGCGATCGGCGGTGCGATCGGCGCCCGCGTCGAACTGGCGAAAGTGCCCTGTGATCCGTCCTCCACGTCCCCCGATCTGGCAATCGCGTTCGGCGAAACCCCGGGCCGGTTCGTCTGCGAGGTGCGGCCCGATCACGAGCAGGCGTTCGCGGAGTGTCTCCAGGGCGTTCCCTGGGCATGGATCGGCGGCGTGACGGCCGATCCCGTCCTTGAAATCGTGGCGACCGACGGCACCGTGGAACACGTCGCCGTGGAAAAACTCGCGCGTGCGTGGCGGGGGGAGGCCGTCTGACATGCTTTCACCCCGAGCCCTGATCCTGCGTGCCCCCGGTACCAACTGCGACCACGAGACGGCGCATGCCTTCGAGCGTGCCGGCGGCATCGCCCGCCGCGTGCATGTCCGCGCGCTGGCGGAGCGGCCGGCGGTCGCCGACGACTGTCAGATCCTCTGCATCCCCGGCGGATTTTCCTACGGCGACGACATCGCCAGCGGCCGAATCTTCGCGCTGGAGCTCAAGACGCGGCTGGCCGACGCGCTCGTGCGGTTCCGTGACCGCGGCGGCCTCGTGCTGGGGATCTGCAACGGTTTTCAGGTGCTCCTCCAGACGGGCCTGCTCCTGGCCGACCCCGCCGGCGGCGGCCCGCTGGCCTCGCTCGCCCACAACACATCGGGCCGGTTCATCGATCGCTGGGTGCGGCTGAACTGCTCGGCCGGACCGTGCGTTTTCCTGCGCGGCGTGGAGCAACTCGAGCTGCCGGTAGCCCATGGCGAAGGCCGCTTCGTGCTCGGCAACCCCGCGGTTCTGGAGTCGCTCCGGGCGGCAGGCCAGCTGCCGCTCACCTACGCGATCGACGACGCGGGTCGCTCGACCAACCCCAACGGCGCGGTCGGCGACGTGGCCGGGGCCTGCGATCCAACGGGCCGGGTGCTCGGACTGATGCCGCATCCCGAGCGGTTCATCGATGCCACGCAACACCCCTCGTGGACCGGACGGCTCGACCCCGCCGCTCCCGGCGCGGGCCTCGCCCTGTTCGCCAACGCCGTCAAGGCGATGGCGTAGGCAAGGGCGGCCCGGTGGTCTGGCGAAGTCGCGGTTCCGGCGGGTTCTGCCGGCCGGGGGACCGTCGAGGCCGGCCCGACTTCGATTGACCAACCGGGGGTCTTCCTCTACCTACCCACCTTCCCATCACCCCGCGCCACCGCCTCGCGGCGGACCATCACACCATGCGGCCGACTCCGGCGAACGCCCTCTGGCTGCTGCCGCTCCTGGCCGGCCCGGTCGCCGCGGCCGGCTGCCGCCTCGTGGGCTCCGGCGTGGTGATCGAGACCGCGAGTCTGGCCCAGACCCCGGCCGCCGAGACTCCGCGGCAGAAGCCGGCGGCACGCACGATCCATCTCGAGGTGCTGTTTGTCCGCTGCGATGAAGATGACCAAACGCTCCGTGACGAGCTCTGGACCTTCGTCGACGAGCGGGCGCTCGGCGATCCGGCCTGCCGCGCGCTCAACGCCAACGGGCTGCGGGCGGGCATCGTCACGGGCCATCTGCCACCGCACCTCGCGGATCGGTTCACCGCCGGCGACTCCGCCGCGGCGCCTTCGGCCGAAATTGCCGACGTCGATGCGGCCCTCGCCCGCCGCGTGCTCCAGCTTCTTCCCGGCAAGCGGAGCGAAATCGTCACGGCCTCCCAGTTGCAGAGCGTCGTCCTCTTCGAACAGCGCGGCGGCGATGTGCAGGGCGGCACCTATCACGATGCCACCGCACAGCTGGCCATCCAGGCACGGCCGGCGGCCGATGGCCGGGTGCGGATCGAGGCGGTTCCCGAACTCAGGCATGGCCCCGTGGAAAAATCCTGGGTGGGTGAGGACGGCATGTTTCGCCTCGAGACGGGCCAACGGCGGCACCGCATGCAGCACACCGGCATCGACGTCTCGGTGCCCCAGGGGTGCATGCTCGTGATTGGCTGCGCCGGCGATGCATCGGCCACCGTCGGCGATGTGATGCTGCGGGAGCACGGCCGCGGCGACCGCTCCACCATGCGGCTGGTCGCGATCCGCCCCCTGGACCGCGGCGCCGACCCGCTGTTTGCGCCGCCCGAGGCCGCCGGGCATCAGGCCGACCCGATCCCGTCGCTGACGACCCGCTGACCGACCCGGGCGGGCAGACTGGAGAGACGTTACCGGCGAAGGACGGTGCACAGTCTGGGCGACCCGGGGACGTTGGCTGGCAGGGAACGGTTTTCCAATCGTGGGTGTCCGCCCGGGCGGGCGGCTGCCGATCTCTGGAGGGACGAGGCTCCTCCGAGGATTCAGCGACGTATGTCTTCCCCGACGCCCAGCACGCTCCTGCCGGTCCGCAACCGACCGAAGTCGTTCACCGTCTTCGCCGCCGCGTTCATCGCCGGCGCCGCCGCCGCGGTCGGGGTGAACAGGGTTCTCGACGTGCATCTCGCGCAGCGAAAGCCGCAGGTCGAATGCGAGCCGATTTTCGTCGCCTTGCGCACGCTGCCGCAGGGATCCCCCGTGACGGTGTGGGACGTGGCCCTGAAGGACTGGCCGAAGGCGATGCTGCCCGCGGCGGCCCTCCGCGCCAAGGATTCGTTCGAGGGTTATGTGCTCCGGCATGCCGTTCGCGAAGGGCAGCCTCTGCTGGCGCTCCAGCTGGTGCGGAGCGACGCGATGGGAGCAGGGGCTGCGACGGTCATGAGCGGCGAAGCCTTCACCTCTCCGGTGCCGGCGGCGGCCGCCGCCACGCCGGTGTCCTCGACGCAAAACGACCTCTGGACTCCGGCGGCACCGAGTGAACCACAGCCTGCCGGAGCCGAGCACGGGATTGTGGCCACCGCCCCCGTCGCCGATCCGCCGGCGCCGACCACCACCGACATCGTGGCAACCACCACCGACATCGTGGCAACCACCACCGACATCGTGGCAACCACCACCGACATCGTGGCGACCACCACCGACGGCGTGGCAACCGAGGCCAGCGTCGCCGTTCGTTCCGACATGTGTCACCTTTTTCAGCAAATGTTTCGTGAGTTTTGCGATCTCGCCGTCCGTCAAGCCGATGTAAGCCTTCCCGATGGTCTTGAATTCTCCGGTGACATCATCGCGAATCGCAAATGTATAATCGCTCAATACATCCTTC
>SXGT01199937.1_pt1 | contig 21110 bp, 19 predicted proteins | sample 3176221 | NCBI WGS metagenome assembly SXGT01 (sample SAMN11356862, study PRJNA531348) | freshwater metagenome | isolation source: freshwater sample F1-120 | place: China: Fuxian Lake, Yuxi | collected 2017-12-25
GCCGTTTGTGGTGGGTCTCGATGACTCGACCCACCCTACTTGTCTTGTGTCTTTTCATCGCGAATCCTGCCGTCGCGGGCTTGCCACGTGCCGAACCGGCGGCGGTCGGCCTAGATGCTCAGCGGTTGCAACGGATTGACGCGATCGTTGCGGAGGGACTCAACGAGAGAAAGATGCCCGGCTGCGTCGTGTGTGTCGGGCGGCACGGCAAGATCGCGTTTCTCAAGGCATACGGGCAGAAGCAACTCCAACCCAGCGAGTTGCCGATGACGACCGACACGGTGTTCGACATGGCCTCGATCACCAAGCCGATGGCGACCGCGACCAGCATCATGCTGCTGATCGAACGGGGGCAACTGCGGTTGAGCGACAAGGTCGCATCGTTCTTGCCTGAGTTCGCTGGGAACGAGAAAGAGGCGATCTCGATTCACGACCTGCTGATTCATCACAGCGGGCTGCTCGCCGATAACTCCATCGCCGACTACGACCAAGGCCCGGCGGAAGCGATCAAGCGCATCTGCGAATTGAAGTTGCTGAATCCCATCGGATCGAAGTTCGTCTACTCGGACGTGAATTTCATTTTGCTCGGCGAAATCGTGCAGCGAGTCAGCGGCAAGCCAGTGCATGAGTTCTCGCAGGAGAATGTTTTCAAACCGCTCGGTATGTCTGCAACCGGCTATTTGCCCAACGACGAACTTCGCGTGCGAACCGCTCCGACCGAGCAACGTGACGGTCATTGGATGCAGGGGGAAGTCCACGATCCGCGCGCCTTCAAGCTGGGGGGCGTCGCGGGACACGCGGGGCTGTTTTCGTCCGCCGAAGATGTCGCGATCTACGCGCAGATGATGCTTGGCCGAGGCGAATACAGCGGAGTGCGCGTGCTGTCGCCCCAGACCGTGGGCCGCATGACACGCGGCGACCGTGTGTCGAGCGGCGTGCGCGGATTGGGTTGGGACAAACGGACGGGCTTCTCGACCAATCGCGGTGAATTGTTGTCCGACTCGGCCTTCGGACACGGCGGATTCACGGGCACGGTCCTGTGGATCGACCCGGACCTGGATTTGTTCTTCGTGTTCCTGAGCAATCGAGTCCACCCAAACGGCAAGGGACTCGTGAACCCACTGGCCGGCCGCATCGCGACCGTTGTGGCCTCCGCAGTGCGGGATACTCCTCCAGCGACGACTCAGCCGCGCGAAGTTGTGACCGGCATCGACGTGCTGGAACGAGATGGCTTTCGGCAACTTGCTGGTCGCAAGATCGGGCTCATCACGAATCACACGGGACGCAATCGTGCCGGCGTCAGCACCGTGCAACTGCTGCATGATGCCAAGGGGACGCAACTCGTGGCGCTCTTCAGCCCGGAACATGGTTACGAAGGGAAAGTCGATATCTCCAAAGTCGGCGATAGCAAAGACGCCGCGACGGGCCTGAAGGTCTTTAGTTTGTACGGCGAGACTCGCAAGCCGACCGCCGCGATGCTGGAGCCAATCGACACGATCGTCTTCGATATCCAAGACGTGGGCTGCCGGTTCTACACGTACAACTCGACGATGGGGGAAGCGATGAAGGCGGCGGCCGAGCACAAGCGTCGCTTCGTGGTGCTCGATCGGCCGAACCCGATCAACGGCGTCGATGTCGCCGGGCCGATGCTCGACAAGGGGAAGGAATCCTTTGTCGGCTTTCATCGCATACCCGTGCGGCACGGCATGACGACCGGAGAGCTTGCGAAGTTGTTTCAGGCGGAACTGAAGCTCGATCTGGATTTGCAAATCGTCCCGTGCGAAGGCTGGCGGCGCAGCGACGCCTGGGACGCGACCGGGCTGACGTGGGTGAATCCATCGCCGAACATGCGCAGCTTGACGGAAGCGTTTCTGTATCCGGGCATCGGCCTGCTGGAGACGACAAACGTGTCCGTCGGCCGAGGCACTGATACGCCGTTCGAGGTCATCGGTACTCCGTGGCTCGATGGCCGCAAGCTGGCGGCGGAACTCAACGCGCGAAACATTCCCGGCACGAACTTCATCCCGATTCAATTCACTCCGTCGTCGAGCAAATTTGAAAAGCAGGAATGTCGTGGCGTGAACATCGTCATCACCGACCGCCGCCGCTTCGAGCCGTTGCGAGTCGGTTTCGAGATCGCCTCCGCGCTCCGCCGTCTGCACCGTGACAACTGGGATCCAAAGTCATACGACCGGCTGCTCTCGAACGACCGGACGCTCAACGCAGTGCTGGAAGGTCGGTCGGCGGAAGACATTCGCGAAATCGCCAGCGAGGGCGTATCCGATTTCCTGCGTCGCCGTGCGATGTTCCTGATCTACGAGTGACTGTTCGCGAAGCAACCGTTGGCAAGGCGATGACGAAATTCCGTGCAAAGTGAAGAGTGCAAACTGCAAAGTGCAAAATGAACAAGTTCGACTGATGGGTTGTCCGACACTTTTCACTTTGCACTCGGCACTCTTCACTTTGCACTGACTGCCTTCAGCCACTTCGGATCCCGTCCAAGGAATCGTCCCGTGGAACTCGGCCTCGAATGCTGCCTCGACAACCCGCCCGACGTGATGCGAATCGCGCGGCTGGGATTACTGATGAATCAAGCGTCGGTGGATTGCCACTTCCGTTACGCCTGCGACGTTCTGGCCGAGCGATTTCCGGGACGGCTCAAAGCGATCTTCACGCCGCAGCACGGGCTATGGGGTGAGCAGCAAGCCAACATGATCGAGTCGCCGCACGGCCGCTATACGCCGTTGGATTTGCCGGTCTTCAGCCTCTACAGCGAGACGCGGCGGCCGACCGGCGCCATGTTGAGCGAGATAGATTGCTTCGTCATCGACCTGCAAGACGTCGGCACGCGGGTCTACACGTTCGCGTGGACGATGCTCAACGTGCTGCGGGCCTGTGCGGCTGCGAAGCTTCCCGTCGTTGTGCTGGACCGACCGAATCCGCTCGGCGGTATCGTGGCCGAAGGGCCGCTGTTGGAAGTGGACTTTCAAAGTTTTGTCGGGGATGCGTCGATTCCGCTGCGGCATGGATTAACGCTCGGCGAACTCGCGTTGCTGCTGAATCACGAACAGAACATCGGTGCCGAGTTGCATGTTGTCCCGATGACTGGCTGGCGGCGTGCAATGCTCTTTTCAGAGAACGGCCGTGACTGGGTGGCTCCGTCCCCGAACATGCCACGTTTTGAGACGACGTTGCTGTATCCGGGGCAAGTGCTGCTGGAAGGGACCAATCTCTCCGAAGGCCGCGGGACGACGTTGCCGTTCGAGATTGTCGGCGCACCGTTTCTCGATCCGCATCAGCTCGCGCGCGAGTTGGCGGCGTTTGAGTTACCGGGATTGGAACTCCGCCCGATTCGATTCGTCCCGACCTTCGACAAATGGCACGGTCAAAGCTGTGGCGGAGTCGCGTTGCACGTCACGGATCCGCGAGCCGTGCGATCCGTCACCGCGACGCTGGCTCTGCTGGCCGTAGTACATAGACTCCATCCGCGCGAGTTCACTTGGCTCCCGCCCCCCTACGAATACGAGCACCACAAGATGCCGATCGACATTCTGTTCGGTTCAACTCGGCTGCGAAGTCGATTGGCCTCCGACAATGTGCTGAATTCGACGGACGTGACGACGTTGGCCGCGCTCGATGAGGATGCCTGGTGGAACCGCACCAAACGTTGGCGACTTTACGAATGAGGAGTCTTAACTGATGAAATCAGGACTGTTCCGCCGCGTCTCCATGATCGTGCTTGCTGCCGAGTTGTTTTTCGTGCCAATGGTGCGAGGCGACGATTCACCCGCGACGACGGACAAGCAGCGTTATCTGATTATCCACGCCGACGACGCCGGGATGTGCCACTCGGTCAATCGGGCCACGGTCGAGGCGCTGGAAAAGGGGATCGTCACCTCGTGCAGCATCATGATCCCCTGCCCGTGGGTTACTGAGTTCGCCGAGTATTCCAAGACGCATCCGCAATTCGATTACGGGCTGCACCTGACGCTTAACTCCGAATGGAAGCAGTACCGCTGGGGGCCGGTGGCGGGGAAAGACAAGGTCCCCAGTCTGGTCGATGAGCATGGCTACTTGTGGGCCAACGTGGAACAAGTCGCGAAGCACGTGAAGCGAGAAGAAGTAGCCATCGAATTGCAGGCACAAATCGCGCGGGCCAAACAGCTCGGCATCCCGGTCAGTCATCTCGATACACACATGGGAGCACTGGTGAGCCGGCCGGACTTGATCGAGGTCAATGTCGCCGCCGGAATCGAACACGATCTGCCGGTGTTGTTCTTCCGCAACCTGAGCGAGAAGACACTGAAGGCATACCCGACGCTGCGTGAGGTGGGTCCGCCGCTTGTGGCTCGGCTGACCGAACAGCAGCTCCCGTTGCTCGACGGACTCGCGCAGTTCTACGGCGGCGACTCGCACGAACAACGGCTCGAAAGCTATGTGAAGACGATCAAGGCACTCCCGCCGGGCGTGAGCGAACTCATCATTCATTGCGGGATCGACGATGCCGAACTGCGCTCCGTCACGAATAGCGCCGCTCGCCGCGACGGCGACCGCCGTATCTTCACCGATCCTGCAATCGCCCGCTTGATTCAAGACGAAGGAATCAAGCTGATCACCTGGAAACAGTTTCGCGAACTGCGCACCAAGGAGTTGAAATAGACAACGGCGAACCGGAATGCGTTCAATTGATAGCGCTTCCTTTGAGCGGAATGGCGCTAGCCACCGGTGGCGTGTGCGTAGATCCCACAGGTAATACACCGGCGGCTAGCGCCGTGCCGCTCACGGACGCGATGACAATCGCGATGGAAACCAGCAACACAATGAATTGGCTGAGGCGATTATTTTGGGGCGGCTTAACGTCGATCGCGACGCTGCTGGTTGCGGCGGGAGTCCTCTACTGGTGGTGGTTCAAGGCTCCGCAAGAACGGGTCTCGAATGTTGTGTATGGCCAGCGTGGCGAGACCAAGTTGCTGATGGATGTCTTCCGTCCGCCGCAGCAGAACGGGGCCAGCGTGATCGTGATGGTCAGCGGCAGTTGGAAGTCGGGGGCCGGTTCGGTGCAGCCGTATTTGTTCGCGCCGTTTCTTCGCCGCGGCTACACCGTCTTCGCCGTGCGTCACGTTTCGCAACCGGAGTGCCTGATCGGTGACATTGTGGACGACGTGCAGCGGGCCGTGCGATTCATTCGGCATCGCCGGGCCGAATACGGTGTCGAAGAGAATCAGATGGGAGTCGTGGGAGGGAGTTCTGGCGGGCACTTGTCGCTGATGCTGGCCACTCGCGGCGGGCCGGGACCGGCGGACGCTCCTGATGAAGTGGATCGCGAGTCGAGTGCCGTGCAATGTGTCGCCTGCTTCTTTCCGGTGACGGACCTCTTGAACCTCGGCGAGTCCACCGAGAACCCCGGCGATGGCGGGCCACCCAAGAGCTACAAACGCGGCTTCGGTCCGCGCGCTCAGACGCTCGACGAGTGGAAAGTGCTGGGACGCGAACTGTCGCCGATCTACCACATCACGTCCGCCATGCCGCCGATCTTCATCGTCCACGGCGATGCGGACACGCTTGTGCCGCTGGATCAGTCGGAACGGTTTGTGAAGCAAGCGAAGGCCGGGGGACACAACGTGCAACTCGAAGTCCGCCCCGGCAAAAAGCATGGCTGGCCGACAATGCTGTTCGACATCCCGCGCTTCGCCGACTGGTTTGACAAGCACCTGCCTCCGTCAAACTCAAAGGCAGACGCTGGCTGATCCAGGACGGCGATCGGCCCAGCGGCGCGGTTTTTTAATACGACTGCGCAAGTTTTTCTGTCCTGTTCCCCCGCATCCATTGGTATCGCAACAACTCGAAATGGTCGGCAATTCCACCATCTCTGCGATCTTCGCTTCTCTGCGGTAAAAGTGACGGACAATTCCTTTTTACCGCAGAGAAGCGAAGAGCGCAGAGGTAAGACGGACACGTTTCCATGGGGTTTGCGAAGTAGATACCAATGCCCCGTTGCGGGTGAGAGGAAACCGGAACGCGAAACGTGCGCAGTAGGACTAACTGCCACGGGCTTCAGGCGGGATGCCGGCCGTTGTGCAGCGTTCGGCCGAAAGCATACCTCTTGACCAAAGAGTCCGCTCCACGAGCACACGCAACAGAGTTTCCAGCCCAGCCTGAGCCGTGCGGCATTCCAAGATTCCGAGTGCTCTGGCAATGGCCTCCAGAGTGCAAAGATTCTGGTCGCCGAGTTGGGTGCGCAGGCGATACTCGGAAGGCGGCCCAGGTGGCAACGTGACGTGCGGGATGCCGACCAAGCCTGGCTCGCGACGCACGAATTTTTTGGTTTGCCGCCAGCTCGCATCCGGGACGATTAAGTTCACCGGCCCCGGCAGACCAGAGACGAAATCAGCCGTCAGCTCGATGGCTCGCGAACTGGGATAGAGCAGAAACGTCGGACGCCCCGGTTGAACCAACCCCTCACACGACAGCCGTTCGTCACGCCGGCCGTGAATGCGGACCTCGCTGTTCGTCAGCGCCTTGGCCGCCAGTCTGGCCGTGTTGGTCGTCAGCACTTCTTCGCAAGTGTGCATGAGAATGATCACGCGCGTCTGAAGTGCAAGCTGCGGGATCATCGCGCAGAAACACAGCGGCTTGCGAATCTCGCAGTTCGGACAGCGGTGTGCGGCAATCACCGATCGCATTGGTCGCCTTCGTCGATGGAACCGGCCCATTGGCCGGGATCAGCTCCGTCGGCGAGCTTATCAAAGGAATGCTGAGCATGGTGCTCAATCCTGCGAAATGCTGCGTACCTTCGTGCAGGACTTGCGTCTGCTTGCAATGGTTCGGAGCGGTCGGTAAGTAACTCTCCGCGTAAGGCAACTCGGCTGTGCGGCGAGTGACTCAAGCCGTTCTTCCTCTCCCGAAGTGTTTTTCGTGTTCCACTGGGCGTGTCTGAAGAAATGACCCCAACAGGTGCGTCATCCCCTTCGATTGTATTGGGCTCTGCGATGCGTATTCGCCGTTGTTCGAGTGACCGATCGTTGCCACGCTCCTGGGATCGAGTGGGAGGAGTGGCGCGTTCGGTCGTTGTGATGTTGCTGTCGCTGGTTCTGTTAGGCGTTCTGGCGGCGAGCATGATTCGTTCTCCAAAGCCCGAAAGCCTGACGAAAACGAGTGAGCCACTGGTCATCTACTGTGCGGCCAGCAACAAGAGCGTGCTGGAGGCCATTCGTGGCGACTACGAGCGGGACTACAAGACGCCGCTCCAAATCCAGTATGGCCCGTCGCAGACATTGCTCGCGTCGCTGGAGGTTTCGGGCACGGGCGATCTCTATCTGCCAGCCGATGACAGCTATCTGGGGTTGGCTCGCGAGCGAAAGCTGCTGGCCGGCGAGGCGGATGTCTTTCCGTTGGCGAAGATGCAGGCGGTGGTCGCGGTGGCGAAAGGGAATCCCAAAGGCATTGCTCGCCTCGAAGACCTGTTTCGGGAGGGCGTGCGATTGGCCCAAGCCAGCGTGGAAGCGTCGGCGATCGGCAAGCTCACGCACGACGTGCTCACGGCGAGCGGTCAGTGGGACAAGCTGCACGCACGCACGACGGTCTACAAGACGACCGTCAACGAAGTGGCCAACGATGTGAAGGTCGGAGCGGTCGATGCCGGAATCGTGTTCGATGCGGTCTTGCATGACTACGAAACGCTGGAAGCAGTCGTGCTGCCGGAATTGGAATCAGTCAAAGCGAATGTCGCCGCCGCCGTGCTGAAGTCGAGCGGTCAGCCGCGGCAAGCGTTGCACTTCGCTCGTTATCTGGCGGCGAGCGACAAGGGATTGCAGCGGTATCGCGAGTTCGGCTTTCAACCGGTGGACAGCGATGCTTGGACCGAGCAACCGGAGATCACGTTGTACTCCGGATCGATGCTGCGACCGGCAATCGAATCCACCATCACCGACTTCGAGAAACGCGAAGGAGTGCGAGTCACTCGCGTCTACAACGGCTGCGGGATCCTAGTCGCTCAGATGAAAGCGGGACAGGTGCCGGACGCCTACTTCGCCTGCGACGTCGAATTCATGAATCAGGTGCGCGGATTGTTTCCGGAATCGGACAACGTCTCGCAGAACGAGTTGGTCATCATCGTGAAGAAGGGAAACCCGCACGGCATCAAGTCGCTGCACGATCTCGCCAATCCGGGCCTGCGTGTCGGCGTCGGCCATGAGAAGCAATGCGCGATGGGCTGGCTCACACAACGCACGTTCGACGAAGGTGGCGTGAAGGAAAAGGTGATGAAGAACGTCGTGGTGCAGACTCCGACGGGAGACATGCTGGTCAATCAAATGCGCTCGGGTTCACTGGACGCGGCCGTGGCGTATCTCAGCAACGCGGCCGGATCGGGCGAATTCCTCGACGCGATTCGCATCAAAGGCATTCCCTGTTCGGTCGCAACGCAGCCGTTCGGAGTGGCGAGGGATTCCGCGAACAAGCGACTCGCCGAACGCCTGCGGCAAGCAATTCGTGCGGACTCCTCGAAGGAGCGGTTCACGAGCGAGGGATTCCAGTGGGTTGGTGAGAGGTCGCATGACAACGAATCCCGGTGAGCCGGAGGGCGTCAGCCCCCGGACTGCGACGGACGCCGTGGATGTCCGGGGGCTAACGCCCTCCGGCTCGCCAAGATTTGCGCATCGCGCCGGATCGGACGTGCCGTTTTTCGTCGTGATGTGGGGACTTGGCGGCAGTTTCATCGTGCTGATCATCGCGATGCTCGCGGCCGATCTCGCGTTCACGTCACCAAAACACTTCGCCGCTGCGCTCAGCAAGCCGGAGATTCAACGCGCGGTCCAACTCACGCTGGTGTCATGCTCGATCTCGGCGCTGTTGTCGATTTGGGTGGCAACGCCACTGGGATATTTGCTGTCCCGTTTCTCCTTTCGAGGGCGCTGGCTGATCGACACGCTCATCGACATTCCCGTAGTGCTGCCGCCGCTGGTGATCGGACTGAGCTTGTTGATCCTGTTTCACTTGCCGCTCGGTGACACGAATCTCGAACGAATCATGCAGGAGGCATTCGGCCTGCGAGTCACCTATGCCGAGCCGGCGGTTGTCTTGGCTCAGTTCTCGGTGGCGTGTGCGTTTGCCGTGCAGACGATGCGCGTCACCTTCGACCAGATCGACACGCGAGCCGAGCAAGTCGCTCTTACGCTGGGCTGCCGGCGCAGCCGCGTGTTTCTGGAGATCGCGTTGCCTCAAGCCTGGCGCGGCATCGTCGCCGCATTGACGATCGCCTGGGCGCGGTCCCTGGGGGAATTCGGTCCGATCCTGGTCTTCGCCGGTGCAACTCGGATGCGCACCGAAGTGCTCTCAACGACGGTCTTCTTGGAGTTAAGCGTCGGACAACTTGAAGCGGCGGTGGCCGTGTCGCTGCTCATGGTCCTGGCCGCGATGGCGGTTCTCGGAGTCGTGCGATTGCTCGGAACGAAGGTGGTCCGATGATCGAACTCCGCGACATCACGATCCGCTCCGGCCCGTTCTCGCTGACGAACGTGGGCCTCTCGATCCCGGAGAACACCTACGCCGTGCTGATGGGGGGCACCGGCCAAGGGAAAACAACAATCCTTGAAGCGATCTGCGGGCTGCGTCCCGTGACCGGTGGCCGAGTCCTCCTCGATGGCAACGACATCACCTGTTGGAAACCAGGGGACCGAGGCGTCGGTTATGTGCCGCAAGACCTCGCCCTGTTCCCGATGATGACCGTGCGTGGGCATCTGGAATTCGCTCTGCGTGTCCGTCACTGGTCCGCCGCGATGATCGCAGAGCGCGTCGCTGAACTGGCTCACGTCCTGGGAATCGAGTCGCTGCTCTCACGCCACGTCACAAACCTCAGCGGCGGCGAATCCCAGCGTGTGGCACTCGGCCGAGCCTTGTCGTTCCGTCCGCGAGTTCTGCTGATGGATGAGCCGTTAAACGCGCTCGACGAGGTCACTCGCGACCGGCTCTGCGAGTTGCTCCGCTCGGTCCAAAAGCAAACCGGCCTGACGACCCTGCACGTCACTCACAGCCGAGTGGAAGCTCGCAACCTCGCCGAGAAGTTCTTCGTGCTGGAGTCAGGCCAACTCCGCGAGCAACCGCTAACTCAACTGAATCCACAGCCCACTGAGAACGCCAAGCCATGAACCTGCGAGTGCAATACATGGCGCAACTCCGCGCCGCCGTCGGCCGAACGGAGGAAGCGGTGGAACTCCCGGAGGGCAACAGCCTCGCCGACTTACTCAATCAATTGGCCGACACACACAGCGAGGCCCGCTCACACTTCGTCACCGAGACCGGCCAAGCGCGCCCCAGCCTGCTGATGGTCGTGAACGATTCCGCCGTCTCCGCCCGCGAGGCAGCAACGACCGCACTGCACTCGGAGGATGTCGTGATCTTGTTGCCCCCCATCGCCGGTGGTTGAAAGAGGCAACGTTTGTTACAGCCCACAGCCCGTCCAAATCGTCAAACGCGGAAGACCGACCAGACATCGACCGTACGATTGTCGTCATGAACATCGAAGTAGACGGCCAGCGGAGCCACAGAAAGAAAGCGAGCCTCGTCGCCACGCGATTCGCCGGCCGTTGCTGCGCGGGATCGGAGTTCGGTCTCAATCGCGTCTGCCGCATGCGACACGGCCGATTCGTCCGCCGCGTCGTTCCAGATTTCGTTGAGCTTTCGTTCGGCGGTAGGACGCGAGCAGACGGTGAACCTCATGCGCCGACCCAATCCTGCTTGATCTCGCCCAGCATGCGACCACCGATTTCGTTGCGCATCGCATCGAGTTCGTCGTCCGAGTACGGGCAATTGTCGGACGCTAGGCGAACCTGTCGCCTCGACAGCACGGGACTGAACCGGCCGAGCAACCGACCTTGGCGATCCCGCATTTCCACGGGGGCGGTCAGCAATTCAAGCTTGTGTTGCAACGGCTCATCGACAACGACCACCGACATGATGCTCTCCCACAGAAACGGCGTGAAGAGGATTAACTGAGGCTTAATGATCCCGTGCTGTCGCCCAGCTTGTCGAGGTTGACCTCCATGCGGTTGAGCATCGAGACCCAGAGGTTGTTGAGCGGGGTTTCCTTCGGGTAGACGATGTGGCCACCAGGCTTGAGCGTGCCGCAGCCGCCGCCGGCGAGGAGCAGCGGCAGGTTGTCGTGATTGTGGGCGTTGCCGTCGGAGTTGCCGCTGCCGTAGGCGATCATGCAGTGGTCGAGCAGCGTGCCGTCTCCCTCTTTGACCGAGTCCAGCTTTTGCAGCAGGTACGCAAGCTGTGTCGTGTGGAAGATGTTGATGTCGCGAATTTTGGACTTCTTGGCCTCGTCGTTGCCGTGGTGCGAGAGGTCGTGATGGCCTTCGGCGACATTGATGAACGGGTACGGCTTGTTGCTTCCCTCGTTGGCCAGGACGAACGTGCTGACGCGCGTGCTGTCGGTTTGAAACGCCAGCACCAGCAGGTCGCACATCAGGCGAATGTGCTCTTGGAAGTCGCCGGGGATGCCGGTCGGCTTCGGGCCTTCGGGAGTCTTCGCGGGGGGCAGCTTCGACGCGCGTTCGATGCGGAGTTCGATGTCGCGCACGGAAGAAAAATACTCGTCGAGCTTCCGCACGTCGTTGACTCCCAGCTTGCCGCTGAGGTCTTTCGAGTCCTCACGCACGAAGTCGAGCACGCTCTTGCGGCGAACGTCCCGCTTGATGCGATCTGCGTCCGGGACCGAACTGAAGAGCCGCTCGAAGACCTGCTTCGGATTGACCTCTTTGGGCAACGGCTGCGTCGCCGATCGCCACGCCATCGTGGACGAGTACACGCACGAGTACCCCGAATCGCAGTTGCCGGCCATCGCTCCCGCCTCCGTACCGATTTCGAGCGACGGCAACCGAGTCTTATCGCCAATGCGTGCCGCCGCGACTTGATCGACCGACGTGCCGGCCTTGATGTCCGTGCCGTCCGTCTTTCGCGGTTGAGCTCCGGTGAGGAACGCTCCCAACGCTCGCGCGTGATCGCCGCCGCCATCGCCGTGCGCTCGCGCTTTATCGGCAGTCAATCCCGTCAGCACCGAGAACTTGGAACGCACCGCTTCGAGCGGCTTTAAGATCGCGGGCAACTCGTAGTCAGTCCCCTCGGTCTTTGGCGTCCAGTCGGCCATGTTCTTGCCGTTGGGGACGTACAAAAACGCCATGCGATTCGGAGCGGCCTGCTCCGGTTTCGCGCTCCCATCCGCCCAAGCGGTGAGCGGCCCCATCGCCTCCAACCACGGCAAAGAGATGGTGGCACCGAGACCTCGGAGAATTGTTCGTCGGGAAAGTTGTTGAATTACTGGCATGGGTGGGCCTTTCAGAAGTGAGGCTTTGAGGCGGGGCGTTTCGGAGCAGCATGGCAGGGGCAACAAGTCGTAAGGCATTCCTGTTGAATGAGGATACCACTGGATTCCCCATGCGGCCACACATGAAACCGGCGAGCGGGGCGGCGTCAGCCCCCCGGTTTCGGGAAAAACAGACCGGGGGGCTGACGCCGCCCCGCTCGCCAAGAGTGCGTTGGGAGAGCATCGCGAAACGAAGGATGCCCCGTCACACTCGGCCTTGGAAGGAACCGCACGCATGACTGACGAGCTAACTCACATCGACACGAACTGGCTCCGCCGTTTTCGAGCGGCATTACGTCGCTGGCACATTCATGGAGGGCGTGATTTGCCCTGGCGCAATTGTCGCGACCCGTACAAAGTCTGGATCAGCGAGATCATGCTGCAACAGACAACCGTCGCGGCGGTGAAGCCCTACTTCGAGCGATTCCTGAAACGCTTTCCGAACGTCGCCGCGCTCGCCGCTGCCGATGAAGCGGACGTGCTGCGGCTTTGGGAAGGACTCGGTTACTACAGCCGCGCTCGCAACCTGCGGAAAGCGGCTCAGGCGATCGTCTTGATCGGTGGCGAGTTCCCGGCCACTGTGAATGAGCTGCTCGAACTCCCCGGCATCGGGCGGTACACGGCAGGAGCGATCGTCTCGTTCGCGTTTGATCGAGCGGCTCCGATCGTCGAAGCGAACACGTTGCGGCTGTACTCGCGGCTGCTCGGCCTTCATGACGACCCGCGATCGACGAGTGGTCAACGAGTGCTCTGGTCGTTCGCCGAGAAACTCGTCCCAACAAAATCCCCCGGCGAGTTCAATCAAGCCTTGATGGACCTCGGTGCAACCCTCTGCACTCCGGCCGACCCGCGCTGCGACGAATGCCCCGTCGCGTCCTGCTGCCGCGCTCTGGCCGAGCAAGCTCAAGCCGACATCCCCGCCGCGAAACGCCGCCCAACGATCACCGAGACTCACGAAGCCTACGTCGCCATCGAATCCGCTGGCCGCTACCTGATCTATCGCCGCCCCGAAGGCCAACGCTGGGCCGGCCTGTGGGACTTCCCAAGGTTCGAGCTACCGAGTCGGGTGAAGCAATCAGGTAGGGTGGGTCGAGTCATCGAGACCCACCAAGCACCCGTGGTGAGTCTCGATGACTCGCCCCACCCTACGAAGCTCACCAAGACGCGACAACTGCTCGAACGCCGCATCGCCACCGACTTCGGCCCGCGCGTCACGCTCACCGAACGACTGACGCAACTCAAACACAGTGTCACCCGCTTCCGCATCACCCTCGACTGCTGGCTGGCCGACACGAATGGCGACAGTGACCTCACTACACCCCATCCCACCGCCTGGGTCGCCCCATCCGAGTTCGCTCGCTACCCCTTCTCAACCACCGGCCGTCAATTCGCGGAAATGTTGCTGAGCGAACTGCGAGAGCCAAACTTGTTCCGTGTGGTCCGTCGACATTCATAGCCAGTCGAACATTCGGCGTCACCGCACGCCCACTCGTTCCTTGGCTTCAGCAATCACGACTTCAATGATCTTGACTGGCGCCTCGCCGCAAAAGGTTTGAACGAAGTACTGACCAACGGCATCCCAGAAGATCACCTATGCCGCGACTTCGGTTGTGCCACGACGTTCTCGATGCAAACGCAGTCCGGCAAAACCGTCGGTGTTATCCGCGATGTACACGGTCCAGTAGCGTGCATCGGCAAACTGTTGGTCCATTTGGTCAACTCACGCAATCGGCGCGGCGATCTTCAGGGACTCGCCGAGGGTCTTGAGGGCGGTGGCGTGGTCGCGGTGGATGGGGATGCCTTCGGTTTTCCAGCGGGCGGCGCGTTCCCATTCGAGTTCGCCGGGGAGGCGGACTTTGTCGAAACCTTCCGCCGGTGCGAGGGCGCGAATATCGGATGACGCGCTGCCGAGGCGCGTGTGGAATTTTTCCACGTCGCCAAACTTCGTCGGGTCGATCACGTAGAAGAAGTGCTCGGAGCCTTCCAGGTATGGATCTCGCTTCTTGTGGATTGGCATCCGGCTGCCAACCAGTGGCCCGGCTAAGACCGAGCACATGAAGGCCATGCCAAACCCGCGTGCTCCCGCAGCCGGGAGCAGTGTCTTGGCGGCGTGTGGATCAGTCGTCGGTTGGCCTTGCTCATCCAGAGCCCAGCCTTCCGGCAACGGCAAGCCGTACAACTTGCGAGATTCCACCTTGCCCCACGACGCTTCGGCCACGGCCATGTCGAGTACGAACGGCGGAGTGTCGCGGCTGGGGACGCCCCACGAGAATGCATTGTTGGCGACAGCCGCTTCTTTGCTGCCATAGGCCGCGACAGTGGGATACGCGGTGCTTGTCGTGCTGTAGCCGATGCAGCCCTCTTGAATCGCCATCAGCGTGTAAACCGACGCGGCTCCGTAATGCTGGCTGCGAGTCACTGCCACAGTGCCCGTGCCGACCTCCTTCGCCTTCTTGATCGCGAGTTGCATCGCCTTGGTCGAGACAACATGTCCCATGCCTTTGTTGCCGTCGAGCACCGCCATTGCCGGCGTATCGCAGACAGTCGTGATGCTGGCTCGCGGGTCGATGTTGCCGTCGTCCATCGCCTTGATGTAGCGAGGGAGTGCGCGGCTGCCGTGCGAATGAATGCCACGCAAGTCGGCATCGACGAGTCGGTCGGCGGTGATTTCCGCTTCGACGGCGAACATACACTTCTTGACTAACAGCTTCACGATCCAGTCGCGTAGCTCCTGAGCCTGCACGACAACTTCTTGGCTGGCATCGCGCGGAATATCGGGAGTGGTCGCGGTCATGATTCGTCTCCGTGGTGAGCCGGAACGCGCTAGCGTCCGGTTTGTCGTTGTTGTTGTGTCCGAACCGGACGCTAGCGCGTTCCGGCTCATAAAAGTGTGCCTTCCGTTACTTCGTCGCCGATCGCTTCGGTTCGATGCCCAGCACTCCGTATTCGAATCGTGTCCGTCCGCCGGCTTCGAGCTGCATTCGCTCGATGGCCAGCGGCAGGCCAGTCAGGGCGGCTTCGTAGATCGAGGCGGTCACGTCCCCGTAAGTCATCAGTACCAGCACGAGGTTCTTTGATTCCTTCCGCGTCCGAAAGCTTGCCAGCTTGGAGGCGAAGTTCGCGGCGGTCGTGGCTCGGAATTCCGTTTGTTCGCCGGGAGTCCTGAGCGTCGCGAGTCCCGAATCGGCGACGTGCAGTTCCCAGACTTCACAGCGTTTCCGAATCTCGCTGAACGTCAGCAAGTGCTTGACGATCTCTTGTCCGCGCCTTCCCTTGAGTCTCCGAAATTCTTCTTGAATCTCGGCGATCTCTTCCGCGCTGGGCGGAGCGTCGTCGTTGAAGCGTTGTCGTAGCAGTTTCGCGACCGTCTCGTCGGGGAGGTTGAATAGCTCTGACGCGAGTTGCCCCACCAAGTCGCGCTGGTCGAGGGCCTTGTCGGCAATCGACTCCGCTTCACGACGTTGTGCGGCGAGATCGGCTCGTTCCTCGTCCAATTGCTGCCGCTGCTCCTCGAAGGAGGAAACGGCCTGCGCGGCGCGAGCCTCTTCTTGTTGAGAGAGCTCACGCATCGACATGTACTGCGCGAAGATGACGATCAACATCAGATCGAGCAGCGGCACGAGTTGCAGCGTGATCTTGCGGCGAGCAGATTTCATCGAAAACTCCGGAGCGGTTCGCGCGGGAGTGTCTCGCGTTTCTTCAAATCAAGGCAAGAGCGACCGTGAAACACTCTGGCGAGCGGGGCGGCGTCAGCCCCCCGGTGAATTTCACGAACATCGGAATTACCGGGGGACTGACGCCGCCCCGCTCGCCTGGCTCATTAGCCGACATCCGCCTTTGACCATTGGCCGTCGATGCTGCGCCACAATCCCGGTCGCGGGTTCTTGTTTTGCAGTTCCGGCGGCAGGCGGTTCGGGCGGACTCCGTCGTAGCATTGCAGCATCGCGAAGCGGCGGATCGACGCGGGGATGCCGACGGCAGTGAAGCCGGGATGTCCCGTTGCCGGGAACGGGCCGCCATGATTCATTGCCGGGCTGACGGCAACACCGGTCGGCATCTTGTCGTTGATGAGCCGTCCCACGCGGGCTCGTAAGGCTGGTTCGATGCGCGAGTACAACGCATCGTCCTGACCATCTTGAGCACTGTATATCGCTCCGGTCAGATTCCCTTCCAAGGTTTCGAGGACGGCCAGCATCTGAGCTTCGTCCCGTGCGATCACGAACAGCGAGCCGTTGCCGAACGCCTCGGTTTGCAGAGCGTGCGGACTCAACAGGAACTTGTCGCCAGAGACGCACAGCAGCGTGTTGCGATACGAGAAGCCGTTCCCTCCCCCAGTTTGCCCACCGGCGAGCACTTCGGCTCCGGCGGCGACGAGCGTTTGAATGCCCGAATCGAAGTTGCGGAGCACCCCTTCGCTGAGCATCGTGCCGATCGGAGCGGCATCGAACTTGGCTTTGACCGCGTTCACGAACGACTCTGTTTGCGGGCCGGCGAGCAACAACACCAAGCCGGGGTTTGTGCAGAACTGACCGGTCCCCATCAAACAACTGGTCGTGAACTCGCCCGCGAGTTCCGCCGATCGTTCGGCGAGCACACCGGGCAACACGCAGACGGGATTGATGCTGGAGAGTTCGAGATAGATTGGCTTGCCAACTCGGTCAGCGGCTTCCTTCAACACCAGACCGGTCGAGCGGGCACCCGTGTAACCGCTGGCTCCGATGGCCGGATGAGAGATCAGTCGGCAACCGTCTTCGTGGCTGGTGCGATAGATCAACTGTACGAACGCAGGAGGCAGACCGACTTCACGGACCGCCTCGAACGCCTCTTCGGCAAACAGTCGCGTCGTATTCGGATGCGAAGAGTGTCCCTTGGCAATCACCGGATTGCCGGCCGCGACAGCCGCCGCAAAGTCGCCTCCGGCAGCGCTATTGAACGCGAATGGAAAATTGTTTGGTCCGAAGACGACGACTGGTCCAATTGCTGCCAGCCGGCTACGGATGTTGTTTTGCGTGTCGATAGTTGGCATCGACCAACCGCCATCACGCGCGGCTGCAGCAGCTTGTCGAAGTTGATTCGTCGTGCGGGGCAGTTCGGCAATTTTCAATCGCGGCTCAACGGGCAATCCCGTCTCTTGGTTGGCCGTCGCGATGAAGTCACCACTCCGCTCTGTGATGCGATCCGCGAAACGATCCAGGAACTTTGCGAAGAGTTCACCCGGAGCGTCGCGGAGTTCTCGCGAGACTCGCGCGGCAGCGAGGATCGCTTGCTCGATTTCGGACCACGAGCTGACTGGATACTCACGCGGCAACGGCAAGCGTGTCCCGGGATTGACCGCCTGAAAAATCTGTGTCCCGGAGGAAACTCGCCACTGACCGTCGATCAGCACGCGTTCGATGTTCAATAAACTCATTGCGAAGACCTTTGGATTGCAAATTGAAAGTTGCAAATTGCAAATTGCAAATTGCGGACAGGGGGCGAATGCTGGGCTGAGAACTGGCAATTTGCAACCGGCAGCGTCTGCGTTGAAGCAGTCTCAAAATTCGGATGTCAGTGAGATGGCCGTACCGCGACCGCTAGAGAGCGGCCTGTTTTCGACGCTGCGGGCCGCTCCCTAACGGTCGCGGTACGGTTTTGAAACGGCTCCTGACGAACTCACGGCCAGTCGATACCGCCGGGATTCCACGGATGGCAGCGGCCGATGCGACAGATTCCACGCCACGAACCGCGCACGGCTCCGTACTTGCGGACGGCCAGGATGAAATACTCGCTGCACGTCGGATGGAAGCGGCACTGCCGGCCGATGAGATGGCTGAGCGTGAGCTGATACAACCGCACGACCAAAATCAGCAGCCACGAAGGGATCAGGATCAGTTTGCGTAGCCAAATCATGACACACCAGGAGTCGCATCGGGCGAGGCCGCGTCTGTTGCCGACTTGCGTGTCTGAGCCGCGCACTTCTTGGCGGCTCGTTTCGTCAGTGAAATCAACGACTGTCGCAATGCGGCCAGTTGAATCGGCGTATTCGCTCGCGGCTGAATGACGAGGTCCAAGCCTGTCGGCAATTCGACCCGCGACAGACGAAAGGCTTCGCGCAGCCGCCGCTTCAGCCGATTTCGTCGCACCGAATTGCCGCAACGCTTCGAAACCGCGAGGCCGAGCCGCGTCCGTGGCTCCTCGTTGGCCAGTGCGATCAAGGCCAAGCACGCATCGCCGATACGCAAGCCCCGTTCGTAAACCGCTGCGAAGTCCAACCGGCTGCGAACGCGGACGGATTTGGGAAACTTCTGATTGCCTCGGAGTGAGGTCATCGGCGAGCCTCACGGCTGGGCGGCGGAGGTGTCTCTAAACCTTCCATCTCTCGTCGGTACTTGGCGCGGAGATCTTCCAATTCGGCGTACTTCGATTTCAGCTCCGTGGATCGAGTCAGTCGTCGCAGTCGTCGTGCTCCAAATAGAATTAAGGTCAACAACACGACTGCTCCCAAACCCGAAGCAACGCCCAGCCAGACCAACAAACGCGCCGCGTCATCGACTTCCTGGAAACGGCCAGGCTCAATTCTCTTGCCAGGCCCCTTGTCGTCAGGCTCATCGGATTTAGATTGAGCCTCGGCGGATGCAACAGGCGTCGCTTCGTCTGCAACAACCCGTCGGCCCAAACTGTCTGCGCTCAGCCATCCGACTATCGACACACACAGCCATAGCGCAAGGCCAAGCATACGACGATAAATTTTGATACCGAGAACGTTCACAACAAAACCTCGCCCAAGAGATCACCACAAATTGGCGCGCGGGTTGTGCGGGGCCGCAACCGCGATTTGCTCGAACAGACCGCGCGTGGCGGCACCCAGACCCGGCGGCAAAACCAACTTGAGGATCGCATATAGATCACCCCGAACGCGAGTCTTTGAGTCGGGCACTCCCTTGCCTCGGAACCGTAGTTTTGCGCCGCTCGACGTGCCCGGCGGCACGGTGATGACCACCGTCCCTTCGGACAATGTGGGGATTTCAACCTTCGTCCCCAAAGCCCCCTCGCTGACCGTGATCGGCACGTCGATCAGCAGATCGTTTCCCTCACGCCGAAAATAAGAGTGCGGCGCGACCTTGATCGTGACCAATAAATCCCCTGCCGCTCCGCCGCCGAGCCCCGCTTGTCCCTGTCCGGCCAGACGGATCACGCTGCCGGTCGAGACTCCGGGCGGAATTTTCACGCTCAGTCGCTCGACCTGCCCCGCTTTGTCCAACTGCAAGTCTTGCGTGCCTCCTTCGACCGCCACGACGAAAGGGATTTCGATTTCGGCTTCGATGTTCTCCCCTTGAGCGGCTCGGCCACGACGTCCGGCCTGGCGTCCAAACGGAGAACCGGCCGCGCCTCCTCCGCCGAACATACCGCCGAACAAGTCACCGAGATCGACGTTGCCTCCGCCGAACATCTGGCTGAAATCAACCGGCCCGCCGCCGGGCCCCGCACGTCGCTGCCCCTGGTGAAACTGAGGACCGTTGGGGCCGAACGTATCGTACTGCTGCCGCTTCTGAGCATCGCCAAGCACGTCCCACGCTTCTTGCACTTGTTTGAATTTCTCCGCGGCGGCCGAATCATTCGGTTTGCTATCGGGGTGATTCTCACGCGACAGCTTCTTATATGCCTTGCGGAGTTGCTCCGCCGTCGCATCCTTCTTGACTCCCAAAGTCGCGTAGTAATCGAGCGCCATCACGTTCCATCCGCACGAGCATCAAATGTCAGCCCGACACGGCGGCGAGAGATGAACTTCAATGACTCTCGTTGCCGAATCGGGCTGCGGTGTTCCAATTCCTCGCGATGGTACACGACACCGACACGGGTTTCGACAGACGCGAATCGCCGCTTGACAACCTCACTCGCCGAGCTAACGTACCAACCACTTGCGGGTGTAACTCAGTGGTAGAGTGGTAGCTTCCCAAGCTGCAAGTCGCGAGTTCGAATCTCGTCGCCCGCTCTTGTGGTACGGATCGCAAGAAATCATCGAGCATGAAGAAGCCCGGCCTTTCGAGAAAGCCGGGCTTCTGTTTTTGTTGGGGTGAAACATCACGCGGCCATCGACAAGAGCTATTTGAGGCTGAGGAAATCCGTACCGCGACCGTTAGGGAGTGGCCCGCGTTGGCCGCTCCCTAACGGTCGCGGGACGGCAATCCTCTCACCGATGACGGCGTGAGGTATAGGTATCCCGCCTGGCCCCGCGTGCCATACCTCATGCGACCGATTCGGCGATGGATTCAGGCCGCTTGGACTCGGCCAGCATCGCAATGATCTCTGTCCCGTTGCGTGCAGGCTGGGCGATGGGCTGTTTGCACTGTGGGCAGCATTCGGCATTGCGAGGCCGGCGCGATTGGCAGCCGGAGCAATTGACGGTCGGCACTCTTTCGCGAAGCGTGAGCAACGTGAGCGGTGCGGCCGGGCCAAACAGGATGGAGGCAGACAGCCAGCCCAGTAATCGTTCACGAGCACGGCAGCAGTGACGGAATTGGCTGTTGTTTGAAATGAGCTTGAACGGCGGTGACTAGGTAGTCGTAGATCGAACGGTTTTGGAGGCGGCAGGTTTCCGAGACGGTGAGGATGCGTTCGAGGAAGCGGCTGCCGCTTTCGCTTTGAGTGCCGAATGACAGTTTGCGATAGATCACGGCAGGACGGAGGGCGCGTTCTGCGGTGTTGTTGGTCGGTTCGATCCCCTTGTGATCCACGAAGGTCCAGAGCCACTCGCGGTGGTTGTGGA
>SXGT01930084.1_pt1 | contig 21109 bp, 21 predicted proteins | sample 3176221 | NCBI WGS metagenome assembly SXGT01 (sample SAMN11356862, study PRJNA531348) | freshwater metagenome | isolation source: freshwater sample F1-120 | place: China: Fuxian Lake, Yuxi | collected 2017-12-25
CAGAGGTCAGGGGTTCGATCCCCCTCCGCTCCATTCATTGCCCCTTGGTGTAACTGGCAACACGTCTGACTCTGGATCAGAAGAGTCCTGGTTCGAGCCCAGGAGGGGCAACTTCCAAAGCCGCCGCGAGGCGGCTTTGTTCGTTCCGGACCTCGGCTTCAGGTCACGCAGGGGTCACTGGGGCGGGTGTACTTCGGGTTGGTTCTCTTTCCCGAGGTGTACCGTGCTCCCCAACTGGATTACGCTCTCGCGGTTTCCGCTGCTGCTGGTCAACGTGGTGGTGTTCTACTTCGGATCGGCGCCGGTTAGGCTGGCCGCCGTGGCTTTGTTGTTCATCGGGCTGACACTCGACACCGTGGATGGCGTGGTGGCCCGAAGGACCGGGCAGACCAGTCTCTTCGGTAGCGTCCTCGATATCGCGGCCGACCGGACCTATGAACTGGTCCTCTGGCTCTGCTTCGCCGATCTCGGGATGATTCCGTTGGCCATTCCGCTGCTGGTGGTAGCCCGGACCACCCTGACCGACGCGTTCCGAGCCCTGTGGGTCGGGCAAGGTACCGCACCGTTCTCCGGCCACCAGACCCCGCTCGGGCGTTTTCTGGTGGCTTCGCCGTTCATGCGAATCGGCTATACGATCACTAAGACCACCACGTTCTGCGGGCTGGCGCTGGCCCAGGCCCTCGGCGGATTCCGCGATGGCGGGGGAGATCCGGGTCTGGTGCCAGCCATGATCGCGGTGCTTCAGGTCACGGCCTGGATGGCGGTGGGGTTCTGCTGGCTTCGCGGCGTGCCGGTCATCGGGCACGCCATCCGGCACTACTGGGGCGTCGAGCCGGCGGGCACGTTGCGGCGGTCATAGTCGACGAGGCCGTCGACGAGGTGGATGATCCGGTCACACTGGGCCGCCAACCGGTCGTCGTGGGTCACGATGAGACAGGTGATGCCCCGTTCGCGATTGAGCCGGCGAAGCAACGTCAGGACTTGCTCGCCGGATTCCTGGTCGAGATTGCCGGTGGGTTCATCGGCCAAGACGAGGGCGGGCGACAGGGCCAAGGCCCGGGCAATCGCGACCCGTTGTTGCTGTCCCCCGGAGAGTTGGGCCGGCGGCGAATTCCGCTTGTCGGCCAATCCGACGTCGTCGAGCAAGCGCTCGGCGGTCCGGCGAAGATCGGGTCCCATGGAGCCCGACTGCGCGAAGCCCGGCAACATGACGTTTTCAACGGCGGTGAAGGCCGGCAACAAGTGATGGAACTGAAACACGAACCCGATGGTTTGGCCGCGGAACCTCGCTAGGCCATCGGGGTCGAGCGTTGCCGTATCGGTTCCCGCCATGATCAGGCGCCCGGTGGTCGGTTGGTCGAGCAATCCGATCAGGTTGAGCAGGGTGCTCTTGCCGGATCCGGATGGGCCGGTCAAGGCCGCGAACTCGCCTCGCTCCAGCACCAAGTCAATGCCGCGGAGGGCGCGAGTGATGACCGCCGTGCCGTAGTTCTTGGTCAGACCCTGGAGGGTGAGAATCGGGTCAGCCATTGCGGATCGTGACGGCCGGGTCGAGGCGGGCGGCGCGCCGGGCCGGGAGATAGGCGGCGAGCAGGGCGGTGATCGTGGCGGTGGCCGCCGCCCGCAAGTAGAGGCCCAGCCGGAGTTCAACCGGACAGGTGGCGGTGCCGTCGGGGTTCCTGACCAAGCCGGCGAAAAACGCGCCGAGGCCGATTCCGAGCAGGATGCCGGCCAGCGAACCCAGGAGGCCGACCAGGCCGCCCTGAAACAAGAAGATCCGGAGGATTTTCGCCCGGGTCGTTCCGTAGGCCATCATGATGCCGATCTCTTTCGACTTCTGCACCACCGTTACCGCGAGCACGCTGGCGATGCCGAGCGCCACGGCCAGGATCACAAAGGTCTGGATCATGTTGCTCGAGGCGCTTTGCGACCGGAGACCGACCAAGAGTTGTGAGTTGCTGCTCATCCAGCTTTCCGAGAGCAGTCCGGTTTGTTGGCCGATGGCCTTGGCGATCGGCTCGGCCTCGAAGATCCGGTCCACCTTCACCTCGATGGTGGAAACGCCGCCATCGAGGCCGAACAGGGTCTGGGCGGCGCGGAGCGGCACCAGGACCCAGCGCTCGTTGAGATCCTTGTTGCCGATATCGATGGTCCCGACGACGGTGTAGATGGCCGTGGTCCCGGATCCGACCAAGAGCCTGAGTTTGTCGCCGATGGTGACGCCGAGGGCCCGGGCCAGTTCGACCCCGATCACGGCTTGAAAGCCGTTGATCGACAAGCTGCCGTCGACGAGGCGGGTTTTCAGGTCGACGATGGCGGAGTACCCCTCCGGATCGAGGCCGCGAATGGCCACGGCTTTGGTGCCGTTGCCGCGAAGGGCAAAAGCCGGTCCGTTGACCGTGGGCGCCACCGCAACCACTCCCGGGGTGCCGGCGACGATCGAGGCAACTTGTTGCCATTGACGGACCGACCGGATCCGCTGCGGGGGGCGGATGATCCGGGCATCGGCGCCGTCGACAGAGTCGAGCCCGACGGTACGGGGGATTTCTTCGAGCGGCCGGATGACGATGTGCGCCTGATTGCCCAAGGTCCTCGAAATGATGCTGTCTTGGAGGCCGGTGATCAGGGCGGAGAGGAACACGATCGTGGCGACGCCAACCGCCACCCCGGTGAGAATCAGCGCGGTCTGGGTACGGCCCTCCCGGAGGAACCGGAGCGCGACGAACCACTCGAACTTCATCCGCTCAGGCCTTGGGCCGGGCCCGCATCCCGACGACGGCGTTCCGGGCCCCGCCCCCCACCACCCGGTCGCCCTCGGCCAGGCCGGTTTGGACTTCCGCCGATTGCTCGCTCCGGATGCCTAACGTGACGGGCAGGCGAACCACCCGGCCGTCCCGGATGACCATGACCCACGGCGCCAGGGTGACCACGTCGCGAATGGCGCTCGACGGCAGGACCAGCGCATTGGGCCGCCGGGCGGTTTCGACTGAGACCGACACAGTCATGTCCGGCCGGAGGTAGGTCGGGACACTGTCGACATCGAGTCGGATTTCGACCGTGCCCTGCGCCGGATCGATGGCTGGGGCCACATAGACGACGCGGGCGGCGAACGTCAGTTCGGGGAATGCTTCAGCGGATGCCCTGGCCGGTTGGCCTTCGCGAAGCCGGGCCACGTCTTTCTCGTCCGGGACCGCCACGAGTTGGGTGGTTCCCTCGAGCGCCAAGGTGAGAACGACCCGGCCCGACTGGATCGCGTCGCCAGGTTCGACGTCGCGAGTGAGGACCCGGCCGGCCCCCGGCGCGGTGATCCGGGTGTTGGCGAGCCGAGCCCGGGCCAGGGCGACGGCGGCCTGAGCTTGGGCGAGCGATGCCTCCGAACCCCGGCGTTCCGATCCGGCGCCGGTCGTGGCGTCCTTCTGGGCCACGGCAATGTCCCGCTGACTTCGGGCGGCGGCCAGAACTTGATTGGCGAGTTCGAGTTGCTCGGTCGAGGTGGCGCCGGCGGCCGCCAGGCGTTGCGCCCTTTGGTAGTCGAGTTCGGCCTTCTGGAAGGCTACCTCGGCCGACCGGAGGTTTGCCGAGGCCACCATTGCGCGGACCTCTCCGATGCCGGCCAGCCCGGCTTCGGCCTGCCCAAGAGCGGCCTCAGCCTGAAGCAGCTGGGCTCGAGCCTCAGCATCGTCGAGTTGGAGGAGGACCTGTCCAGGACGGACCAGGTCGCCTTCTCGGACAGCAACCCGGCTCACGGTGCCGGAAATGGCCGAACCCAGACGGGCCGTGGACAGACTCCGGACCCGGCCGGTGGCTACGACCGATTGGACGAGTTCTCGTCGTTCGACGGGGACCGTCTCCAGGGCGGCCGGCCTGAGGCGGGACCAAGCCCACCAGGCCAGCAGGACGGCACCCACCGCCAGGAGGGCGCGTCGCGAGGCGAATTTGCGAAGGATCGTGGTCATGGGAGCGGACAAGATAGCGCCACCGAAGCGACTCCGCCTGTCGGGACGAGGCAGTAGATTGGTGGGGATAAACCCTAGAGCGTTGGCCGGCGTCCAAGCTTCCGTGACTTCCTTGGCATTTCCGATTCCCCCGGCCCGCGCCTTGACCGCGGGGACCGGGGTGCCCGACAGATCAGTCGATCCGATCGTCGCGGCAGCCGCCGGCGGCGACGAAACCGCCTTCGAGCAGGTCTACCGGACCCATGTTGGTCGGATCTACGCTCTCGTCACCAGGCTGGCCGACAATCCGGCCCACGCCGACCAGCTGACCCAGGACGTCTTCGTTCGGACTTGGGAGCGGCTTGCGAGCTTTCGGGGCCAGAGCGCCTTCGCCACCTGGCTTCACCGGCTGGCGGTAAACGTGGTCCTCACGGACCGCCGGAGCGCTTGGCGGCGGACCCGCCGGATCAGTCCGGAGGGTGACCTGATTGACCTCGAACCGGAAGCCCGCCCGGCAACGCCGGGGCTCCGTCTTGATCTCGACCGGGCCATCGCCGGTCTTCCGCCGGGTGCCCGGACGGTATTCGTGCTCCACGATGTCGAGGGCTACGAGCACGCCGAGATTGCGGAACTTGCCGGGATCGCGGTGGGCACTTCCAAGGCCCAGTTGTTCCGGGCTCGACGACTTCTTCGCGAGGCGCTCGACCGATGACCTGTGATGGCGTGCGTGACCGCTTAGACCGCCACGTTGCTGGGGCGCTCGATCCCGCCGAGTCGGTGGCGCTGGCCGGGCACGTGGCCGGGTGTGCGGCGTGCCAGGCCGACCTCGAGGCGGCCCGGTTTCTCGTGGCCCCGACGGCCGGGCTCCGCCGGGAGATCGTTCCAGCGGCCGATCTCTGGCCGGGGATTGCTCCACGGCTCGGAGCGGGTACCCGACGGCTGTCCCTTCCGGTCTGGTGGCTGGCGGCCGCGGCCGTGTTGTTGATCGCCGTGAGCTCGGCGCTCACGGTGGCGGTGGTGCGCCGGCCCCGGCCCGACCTCGCGGTCGAATTCGCCTCGACGGAGGCCCGGTACCAGCAGGCCGCGCTCGCGGTGGCCGGGTTGTACGAGCAGGCCCGGAATTCTCTGGCGCCAGACACCCGGCTGGTGCTGGAACGGAATCTCGCCGTCATCGAGCGGGCGTTAGGCGAGGCGCGCGAGGCGCTCCGGTCCGATCCGGCCAACCGGACCATCGAGGCGATGGTGGTGGCCGCATACCGGAGAAAGATCGATTTTCTCGAACGAGCGGCCGCGCTCGACCGGGAGAGCTGAGATGCGGGCACGGATGTTGGGTCTCGCGGGCCTGATCGCGGCGGTACCGCTTGGCGCGCAAACCAAGCAGTCCAAGGTGTTTGCCGTGGCACCTGATGTGGCCGTCCGGATTCACAATCTCGTCGGGCTGGTCCGGGTCACGGGGTGGGACCGGGACTCGATCGCGGTAGTCGCGATGATTCCCCGAGGGGCTGGGAGTTTTTTCGGAGGCGGGGGCGGCCGGTTCGCCAAGATGGGAATCGAAGGCCAGGACCCGTCGTTGACCGGCCCCGGATCGGAACTCGATGTGAAAGTGCCCCGCGGCGCCCGAGTGTGGATCAAGAGCGCGTCGGCCCGGGTCGAACTGACGAATCTCGGGGGTGAAGTCGAAGCCACGAGTGTCACGGGGTCGATCGAACTCAACGGGGCGCCCCGGGTCACAACGCTCGAGAGCATCGACGGGGATGTGACGGTGAGCGGCGCCGCCACCGTGGTGCGGATCCGGACCGGCGCCGGTGTCGTCAAGGTCACCGGGGCCCGCGGCGACGTCGCCGTCACCACCGTGCAGGGTTCGGTTACGGTCGAGTCGGATCAACTCTTGGCGGGCCGGATCACCTCGGTGTCGGGCCTGGTGACGGTCCGTTCGGGAGTGCCCCCGGACGGAATTCTCGAGGTCGAAACCCACGACGGCGACGTCCATTTGATGCTGCCGGCCACGATCGATGCCCGCTTCGATCTCTCGACCGTCAAAGGGGTCATCGTGGCCAAACCGGCGGCTCCGGGCGACCGGTCGGCCCGATTCACGTTAGGCAAGAAGGCCGGGGCCGGCCGCGGGGCTGGGATTACCGTCCGGACGTTCTCGGGCGGAATCCGGATTGATTCAAACCCGAAGGGAACCTGAGCCGTCAGAAGGAGGCACCTCAACCCAAGGAGCCTCCATGAAGACCCGATTGCTGATGCCGCTGGTTGCCCTGCTCGTTGTCGCGACTCCACTGTTGGCCGGCCCGCCCTGGATCAGCATCGAGTTACCGCCCAATCCGTTCGACCGCGCCAGCCGGGGCGCGTTCGTGCTGGTGCGCGCCCTCCATCATGCCGGAGAGGGCGGCGATCCGGTGGTGGGCCGGGCCGTCGGGATCGTGGACGGGCAGCGCCGGAGTGTGAAGCTCGCCTTCGAGCGGACCACTCGTCCCGGCGTGTTCGCGCTGAAGAACACCTGGGGCGACCGCGGAGAATGGACCCTGGTGATCACCAATGAGCAGCATGGCCACGGTGGCATGGCGGCCGAAGTCATGGTGAGGGTGTCGGGCGGCCGGGTGATCGGGGTCGAGGCGGCCACCCAGCCGAGCCGGTATCCGGAAATACCGCTCGAGCCGCGGCGGTTCACCGACGCGGAAGTCGAGGCCTCGCTCCGGACCCGGTCCGGCGGCGATTGAGGGTCAGGACGCTCTGACGAACCGGCAGCCGTTGTCTTGCGCGAGGACGACCGCGAAGATGCCCGACGGCTGGATCACGACGCCAGGAACCACCATCTTTCTGGCCTGCTCCATGGCGTCCGCGTCTTTGATTTTTTCCTTGTCGGCGATCAACTGGGCGCAGTCCCGAAGCGCGAGCGAGCAGCCCAAGACGGTGGCGCCGCCCTTGATCAGATCGTCGAGCGTGAACCCGGCGAACTCGCCCGGCAGGGCCGCCGGGCCGGTCCGGTCGATCACCGGGTTCTTGGCGAACGGCTTTCTGGTGGCGGGATCGTGGACGTTCCACTTCTTGGCGATGTCGTAGCGATCCCAGAACAGATTGTTCATGGCCAGTGCAATGGCGTCGTGGCGGAGCACCACCACCGTATTGAGGCTGGCTTCGGCCACGCCGAAGATCGTGGCGTATTGCTTCCGCCAGATGACCGAGCGCCAGACACCATAGCCGTCTTCGATGACCGGGACGTCGAAGACGGCCCGGTACTTACCGGTGAGCTTCTTGGTCCAAGTGAGGTCCCAGCCCCGCGCCGCGGGCTGGGCCTCCACCAGGCCGGTGTCGATCGCACCTAACGCCGCGGCGCCGATCGTGCCGGTCGCCAGGGTTTCGAGAAAATCCCGCCGTCCTGTCGCCATGCCGCCTCCTCTGGAGTCACCCCGGTCCTGCGTCAAGATCCGTAATAATGTAGTAATCGGCTAGGAGCGGTGAAGCGGCATCCAATGCTCGATGATGACTCCTTCATGGTTGGCCAGGGGCTACCGCCGGACCAGGAATGCCGGCTGGACCCAAGCGCGAGATCCGCCTGAGTCGTCGACTCGGGCTCGGACATACCGGAGGGCGCGATCGCGGCCTGGGTCGAGGGTGTAGGTCGGGGCCAGGCCGCCGGTCCTCGCCAGTACCCGGCCGTGGTCCCCGATGAAGGTCGTGGTGTACTTGAAGTCGCCGTCCGGGCGGATTCTGATGGTTATGGCGGTGGACGACACCTCGACGCTCTCGAGTGTCACTCCGCTGCTGGCGTAAAATCGACCGCGCTCGAGGCTCTGCATCAGCGATTCGGTTTCCAGCCGCTCGGCGGCGATGACGACCCACCCGCGGCCCGGATTCGACCGTTCTTTGGTGAACGGACCCTGGAAATGGTGGGCGTCATCGACCGCAATGCCATAGGTCCGTTTTCCGACCGAGAGGAGACCATCCCAGATCTCCTCCATGCCGGCGGACCCGTCGCCGCCTTCGTTGTGCACCAGGGGATGCCCGTTGTGGATCTCGAGCAGCGGGTCGTTGCGGACCTGAAGGAGTTCCCCGAGCCCGAACGCCCACCGGAAGTTGGGGTGGTTGATGTGAGGGACTCCGGCGTGACGGCGAATCAGGTCGACGTTCCGCTGGATGGTGGCCGCCATCGTGCCGGCGGTCTCGGGCGCGAGCCGCTCAGTCAAGGCCAGGCCGTTGACGTGAACCGGTCGCCGTTCGAACTCGCTGGTCAACTCCTCGCCGCCGATCAGCAGGAAGGTGGAGTCGGCCAGACCGGGGAAGCGGGCCGGATCGGTGAACACGTTGTGGTCGGACAGGACCAGGAACCGGTAGCCGTGTTCTTTGTACCAGCGGGCCACGACCTCCGGCGGCGAGTCGCCGTCACTCTCGGTGGTGTGGGAATGGGTGTTGCCTTTGAACCAGTCGAGCCCCGCGGTGGTCCGGGGTTCGAATCGCTGGGCCGAAGCCGGCGGAGCGACCGCCAGCAAGGCGAAGAGAGGCAGGGCTGGACGGATCATGGATCGAAAGATCGACCCTGGCGGACCGGCTGCCAAGGTCGATCGCTTCGGTCCGGATTACGAGCCGGCCTTGACGCTCCAGGGCGGCACCACGCCGACCGACCGGGCGTAGGTCACCAGTTGACCAAGGTGCTCGTGAAGGTCCCCGGCCATGGCGAATGCGAACTGGGTCAGGGTGATACTCCGGGCCCCGAGTTGCCGCGAGGCCAACAGAGTGGAGAGGTCGGCGGCCAGCACCTGTTGGCGGCCATGTTCCCACCCCTTGGTGAGATGATCGATGACCTCGGCCTTGGCGGTGAGTTGCTCGAGCTTCGGTATTGCCTCCCGGGGCGCACCGAAGCCGGCCGGCGGCTTGCCGCCCACCGTCATCGGCACCCACACGTACCACTCGGTGGCGACGTGCATCAGCGCATTGGCGACGGTTCGGGTTCCTGGCGCGGGCTGCCAGGTGTACTTGGCCTCGGGAATGGCTTGGGCCAATGCCATGATCTTCACGTGCACGGTATCGAGATCGGCCAGGAATTGGGTTCTGATTTCGGCGGCGGATTTGAGGTCGAGTACGTCTTGCGCCAGAAGAGAGTTCGTGATGACCGGGGCCGCGGCCAGGGCCGTGAGGATGGCGAGGGAACGATTTCGCATGAGGGCTCCAACAATGGGATTGGGAGTAGAGATGCCAGTCCTACGCCGGTACCAGGTAGTTGGTTTCCGGATCCGCTGGTCTTGCCGCTGGTACTTGCCCCTTCCGGTTCGGGTGGCGACCTTCCGCGGGCGGGATGTCCGCGTTGCCCGTCAACAGCTGTTCGACGGCGTCTCGAAACCGGTGCCATGATCATGTCCGAGAACTCCTCCAATCCGGCTCCGGCCTCGCGCCGGGATTTCGTATCCACGCTGGCGATCGGGAGCTTGGCGGCGGCCGCAGCGGCCTGTGCCAAGCCTTCGTCTGGGTCGACCGTGCCGGCCCCGGCACCCGGCGCCCCGGCCGCACCCGCCGTCGCTCCCGCGCCGCGGCCGGCCGGAGTCCCGATTCAGCTTCCGCCGACCAAGGATGACGGCCCTTGGGATATGTCGTGGCTCGATCGGATGGACCGAGCCCGGCACAAGCTGGTGTTCGATCTGGGCGCGTATCTCGATGGCGGCGGGCTCTATTACGCCAAGAACTACCTCAACGGCATGCGTGATGGTTGGGCCGTGGAGGCGCCGGAGGTGCTGCCGTTGCTCGGCGTGAGCGGCAACGCATACCCAGTCGTCTTCAGCGACCCGGTCTGGGAGAAGTACCGCTACGGCGCGTCGAGCAAGACCAACGATCCGCGCACCGGCCAGGTGGCGACGCGCAACGTGTTCTGGAAGCCGCGGGCCGGTGAGCCGATGGCGGAATTCGGGGTCGACGTCCTCCAGGCGCGGGGGGCGCAGTTCCTCTTCTGCAACAACGTATTTCGGGGCGTCATCCGGCAGGCCATGCGAGAAACCAACCGGCCGTACGCCGAGGTTCGGGCCGAACTCAAGGCTGGGCTCTTGCCAGGGGTCATTGTAGTTCCCGCGATGGTGGCGGCCATGGCCATGGCCCAAAGTCGGGGAGCCGGGTACGTCTTCGCCGGGGTCTAGTACCCCCAACTCACAGTAAATCAATGCTTTAGAGCGGGTGGACTGGGCGGCGGATCTGATCCAGTCGGTCGGTCCGCCTCTTGCACCGCCAGGCCCCGTCAAGACGTCAAGTCTTCTGTTTTCGGGGGAGGGCCGTCATGTCGTGGATGCAACGGGGAATGCTGGTCGGCGTGGCCGGACTGGCCGGTTTGATCGTGATGAGTCGAAATGGCGGATCGAAAGAAGCCGGGCTCGATCCGGAGAAGAGTCCGATGAAGAACGCGGTCTACGCGGCGCCGGTTCCGGTGTACTACGGTGCCGACTTCCGAGAAACGACCGGCGGTAACTACTACGAAACCATCGGCGGGCCAGTCACCTTTACCAGCAAGTCATGGTTCTTTGTCATCAAGGATCCGGTGCCGGACGTCGCGGCCTTCTATTCCAAGAACCTGCCGGCCGGCGCCCATCCCGAGGAAGCGATGGACGGCGAGATGGCTTTCGAGTGGATTCCACCGGCCGCGGTGGAGGGCGAGAGTGTCTCCGTCACGATTCGTGACGGAGAGCTTCAGATTACCGAGGTCGTCAAGGCCAAGTCCGGAAGCTAGGGCGTACTGTCCCTGGCGCCGGTTCGGATCGGGCGGCCCGGCATGGCGCCCTTGACGATCTGGCCGCCTTTCACGACGAAGGTGCCACCGACGAGCACATTGGAAATGCCGGCCGATCCTTGGGTCGGCTTCTCGAACGTCGCGCGGTCGATGACCATGGCCGGATCAAAAACGGTGATGTCGGCATCGGCGGAGACGGCGATTCGGCCTTTGCTGCGCATCGCCGGCGCGATGCTCTCGACCCGGCGGGCCGGGAGAATCGTCATCTTGGCAAGCGCGTCCATCAGCCCGAGGGTTTTCTTTTCCCGGACATAGTGACCGAGCACCCGGGCGAACGTCCCAGCGCCTCGGGGGTGGCCGGTGCCGTTGACGAACGGGACCCCGTCGCTCGCGATCATCACCCCGGGGTGCGCGATGGCCTTCTCGATGAACTCGTCCTTCATCATGTAGATGATGACCCAGCCGCCCTCTGCCCGATACTTGTCGAACGTCGCCTTGGTCAGGCGCTCGCCAGTGGCCGCCCAACCGAGATCCGGATAGTCGATCCCGAGGTTCTGTTGCCAGCCCGGGTTGAAGAGGGCCGACTCGAGCATCGTCGACGCGGCGGTGTAAGGGTAGACCTCCGTGGTCAAATCCTGTCCAGCGGCCCGAGCCGAGTCGATCACGGCCAGCGCTTCCGGAAGGTCGCGACCGGCGCTGCTCCCGATGTGGACGACGTGGAGCGCGGCGCCGGTCTTCTTCGCGGCGCCGATCGCCTCCCGAATCGCGCCGATGCCAAAAGCCCGGGTGTGAACGAACACGGGCACCTTCTTCTCGGCGGCCACCGCGAACATGGCTTCGATTTCGGCGGGTGTGGCGCCCGGCGAATAGTTGATGCCGAATCCAACCCCGAGCGCCCCATCGGCGAGTCCCTGACGGATCGCGCCGCCGAGTTGCTCGGTTTGGGCGTCGGATGCCGCCTCGTTCGCGCCGGCGGGCATCGCGCCGAGTTTCGCGACATTGGCCCGGTTCACGGGCCAATGGCCGACTTCGATCCCGTGGAAGACGAAGAACCGGGCGGCAATGTGGCTCACGGTGGCGCCGTAGTTGAGCGGCGATTTGCCCTCCCGCGATCGATACCAGGGATCGACCGGATAGACCCCGACCTCGAGTTCGAGGGCGGTGGTCACACCGTCCTGGGCCTGGAGTTCCATGTCGCTAGTGGTTTGGCCGTGGGCGTGGAGGTCGATGAACCCGGGCGACACGACCTGTCCGGAGACGTCGATTACCTCGGTGCCCTGGAGCGGCTGGCTGGAGATCGCGGCAATCTTGCCGGCGGTTATCCCGATGCTCCGGACCGAGTCGAGTCCTGACGCCGGGTCCATGACCCGGCCGCCCTGGAGTACGAGGTCGTACGTCGGGGCCTTCGCGCAGGCCGCCAGGGCCATAGCAAGCCCGAGCAATGCGGCGCGGGCCGGACCGTTCATCATCCCCATTTGAGGCCTTCTTTCGAGAGGGGCAGGCTCCGGACCCGTCGTCCGGAGGCCGCAAAGATCGCGTTACAGAGCGCCGGCACTACCGGAGGCAACGCCGGCTCACCCATGCCCGTCGGCGAGTGGTCGGTCAGCTTGAAGTGGACTTCGACCGGGGGAGCCTGGACCAGCCGGAGCAGGGGGAAGTCGTGGAAGTTGCTCTGCTTGGCGCGGCCGCGGTCGATGGTAATCTCCTGGCCTAACGCCTCGCTGATCCCGTCGAGGACCGATCCTTCGACCTGGTTCAAGGCTCCGCTCGGATTGATGATCTGGCTGCCGACGTCGGCACCGACCCAAACCTTCGTAACGCGGAAGGTGTCCGGGGCCGACATGGTGACCTCAACGACCTCGGCGAAGTACCCGCGATGGCTGAAGTGGAACGCGACGCCCATGCCGGTTCCTTTCGGCTGGGGACGCTTGCCCCAGCCGGACTTTTCGGCCACGAGTTCAAGGACGCCGCGCATCCGGGCCGCGTCATATCCGCCCTGCCCGGCACCAACCATCCGGGGCGGGCCCAGCAGGTCGAGCCGGAATCTGACCGGGTCCTGTCCCGAGGCGTGAGCCAGTTCGTCGATGAACGAATGGAACACGAAGGCCAGCGCATTGCTGCCGGGGGCCCGGAGCGGGCCCGTCGGAACACCGAGCGGCATCAGCGACTGTTCGAGCCGGAAGTTCGGCACGAAGCGCGCCGGGAATTCCATCGGGCTGAGTCCGGCGCTGCTGGCCAGCCGGTCGCCTTCGCCGAAGGTCACGAAGTGGTTCTTCCAGGCGGTCAGTTTGCCGGCGGCGTCGACCCCGCCCTTCAGGAAGTGGAAGCCGGCGGGACGGTAGAAGTCGTGCCTCGTGTCGTCTTCGCGGTTCCAGAGCAGCTTGACCGGGGCCCCTACCTCCTTGGCGATCCAGGCCGCTTCGACCATGTAGTCGTTGGCGAGCCGGCGCCCGAAGCCGCCCCCGCCGCGGGTCATGTGAATGGTGATGTCGGTCTGAGGAATCCCCAACGTCGTGGCCACCAACTCCCGGCCCGACTGTGGATTTTGGGTCGGCGCCCAGATCTCGAGCTTCCCGCCGCTGAAATGGGCGGTGCAGTTTTGGGGCTCGAGTGGCGCGTGGGCGATAAATGGATAGAAGTAGGCCGCCTCGACCACTTTCGCGGCGCCGGCAAAGGCCGTGTCGACGTCGCCGTCATTCTGGAGCACCTTGGCGCCGGGCCCCCGGCTCAATTGCGCCGCGGTGGTTGCGAACCCTTGGGAGGTTTGGGCCGCGGTGGCGCCCTCATTCCAAGTGACCACCAGCTTCCGCCGGGCGCTTTCAGCAGCCCACCAGTGGTCGGCCACGATCGCGACCCCTCCGAGCAGGCCGTTCAGCGCAGTGCCGCCATCGACGACGAACGCGTGGCGCACGCCGGGGAGTTTCTTGATGACATCGAGATTCGCGCTCGCCACTTTGCCCGCAAACACCGGGCACTTGGCGAACACCGCGGACAGCATCCCGGGCACCTTGACGTCGATGCCGAACAGCGGCTTGCCCGATACGATCTTCGGGTTGTCGATCCCGGGGACCGAGGTGCCAATCAACTTGAACGACTTCGGGTCTTTGAGCCGGACGCTCTTGAGCTCCGGGGCTGGGAGCGTGGCCGCTTTGGCCACCAACTCGCGATACTCGAGTTTCCGGCCGCTGGCCGCATGGGAGACCGTGGCCGAGGCCGTCGCGCATTCGGATTCGGGCACGCCCCAGGTCGCGGCGGCTGCGCCAACCAGCATCTGGCGCGCGGCGGCGCCGACCCGGCGGAGTTCGTCGTAGTGGAGCGGCGTGGCGGTGCTGCCCCCGGCAAACTGGCGGCCGTATTTCGCCTGGTCGGCGTCGGCCTGTTGAATCTTGATGCTCTTCCAGTCGACGTCGAGTTCCTCGGCAATCAACATCGGGAGCATGGTCTTGACCCCTTGGCCGACCTCGGGGTTCTTGGCGATGATCGTGATGGCCCCGTCCGCCCCGATCCGGATGTAGGCGTTCGGCTCGAAGAGGTCCGCGGTGCCGCTCCGATTCTTCCGGGCCAGGGGCTCATAGTACGAGCCGAGGAGGAGTCCCCCTCCGGCCAGGGCCGTAACCCTAAGGAAGGTGCGGCGAGATTGGGTCGTCGTCATGGCGTATCCTTACCGGTCCGCCGCGGTACCGGCGGCTCGATGGATGGCTTTGCGGATCCGGAGGTAGGTCGCGCAGCGACAGAGATTGCCGTTCATGGCTTGATCGATGTCGGCGTCGGTCGGTTTTGGCTTGGTGGTGAGGAGCGCGGCGGCCGTCATGATCTGGCCGGCCTGGCAGTACCCGCACTGAGGGACGTCGATTTCCTGCCACGCCTCCTGGAGCGGATGGGTTCCGGTGGCCGACAACCCCTCGATGGTGGTGACCTCGGCGCCCTTGACGGCCGATACCGGGATCGAGCACGACTTGATCGCCACACCCTTGAGGTGAACGGTGCAGGCACCGCATTGGCCGACGCCGCATCCGAACTTGGTTCCGGGCAAATCGAGCAGGTCTCGGAGGACCCAAAGGAGAGGCATGTCCGGGGGGGCGTCGACGGTCCGGGTTTGACCGTTGACCTTGAGCGTGATGGCCATGTTCGGGGGGCTCCGCGAGTGGGGTTCGGTTGTAAGGTACAGCGGTTGCCCGCGATTGGGAGCGGGGGGTATCATCTCCGACACCTATGTTCACCGACCCCCAAATCCAGTCCCTCCTCACCGGCCTTGGGGTGACCCATGTGGTGACGGTGCCGGACAGCACCATTGGGCCGTGGCAGGGCGCCATTCGCGGTGCCGGCATCAAATTGGTGACGACCTGCCGGGAGGGCGAAGCGTGGGGGGTGGCGGCCGGGCTCCACCTCGGCGGGGCCCATCCGCTGGTGATGATCCAATGCACCGGCCTGTTCGAGTCCGGCGACGCGCTCCGCAACGTCCTCCACGACTGGAAGCTCCCGATTCCAGCCATCATCGGGTATCGGAGCTATCTCAACCAGAGTACCCTGCCGGGCGACACCTGTCTTGTCTTTACGGAACCGATCCTCGATGCCTGGACACTCGAATACCGGCTGATCACCGAACCGGGTCAATTTGATTTGGCCGCCGAGTATCTCGCCGCGGCCCGGGCGGCGGGAACCCCGGCGGCATTGCTGATCGCGGAGGGGAAGGCATGAGCGCCGCGCCGCTCGGCGAAGCCATGCGGGTGTTGCAACGGGTCCGGGCGCCGGGCGACGTGGTGATCACTACCATGGGACCGGCCCGGGAATGGATGGCGCTCGGCCCTCTCGATCCGCTCGATTTCGTGCTGGTCCCGTCCAGTATGGGCCAGGCCACGTCGTTAGGCCTCGGTCTCGCGCTGGCCAGGCCCGATCACCGGATCGTGGTCGTGAACGGCGATGGATCAATGCTGATGAACTTGGGGTCGCTGGTGACGATCGCCGCCGAGCGCCCGGCCAATCTGGTGGTGATCGTGGCCGACAACGGGGCCTATGAGGTAACGGGTGCCCAGCCGACACCGGGAGCGGCCTTGGGCCGAGCGGGGCGCGACCGGGTGGACTTTGCCGGGATTGCCCGCGCCGCCGGGTTCCCCTCGGTGTTCCGGTTCACGACCTTGGCCGAGTGGGTCGACGGGCTCCAGGCTGCGATGGACGGCGCGGGTCCGGTCTTCGTGTGGCTCGATGTCACGTCCGATCCGACTATCGGGGGGCCGCGGTCGCCGGGGCCGGCCGGAGAGCGGGCCCGGCGGTTCATGGCGGCGCTCCGATAGCTCGTGGTCAGGCCACCGCAATGCTCCGCCACCGGCCCTGTCGGAATCGGAGCACTGACAGCAGGCACCGGGCGGCGTGGCCGATGACAATCGCGACCCAGATGTCGGTGGGTTCGAGCTTGCGAAAGGTCCCGAGGACGGTCAGAAGACCGAGTGGCAGGATGATCTGCGATACCACGGAGATATAGAACGGGCTCTTGGTGTCCGCGGCTCCCTGCAATCCGCCGGTATAGGTCAGGGCCGCCGTGATGAAGAAGCCCGAGACGCTCAAGAACTGGAGCAGCCGGACGGCGATCGTTACGGCGGCGGGGTCGGTCATCCCGAATGCGCCGAGCAGCGCGTGGGGAACCGCCAGGAACAACACCGCTAACCCGGCCGCGGCCGAGAGACCGATCCCAGCAGCCCGGTGTACGGCGGCCACCGCCCGCTCGGGTTGCTTGGCGCCGAGATTCTGGCCGACCACGGCCGCGGTTGCCCCCATCAGGCCCACCGACGTCCAGCTAATCAGCGAGAAGAGCTGGCCATACCCGACCGCGTAGGCGGCTTGGGCTTCGGCGCTCTGGTCGAGCGACCCGATGAACCGGAGCATCAGGACACCGCCGACATTCATGGCCACGCCTTGGAAGCCGGTCGGCAATCCAATCTTGAAGAGCGACCGGATGACGGTCCAATCCGGCCGGAACCCCTCGTGACGGGGAAACCCGACGACCCACTTGCCGCTGATCAGCCGCTGGAAGGCGAAGACCGCCACCAGTCCGCCCGCGATGACCGTGCCGATCGCCGCGCCGGAGGTGCCGAACGCCGGGATGGGTCCGAGACCCCGGATGAAGACGACGTTGAGAACAATGTTCAAGACCGTGAGGGTGATCCCAAGGTGGAGCGGCGTCTTGGCATCGCCGGCGGAGCGGAGGGCGCCGCCGAGCATGAAGAAGGTCAGCATCCCGAAACTGAAGACGAACATGATCCGAAGATATGGCAGGGCCTCGGCCCGCACCGCCGGCGTGGCCTGAACGAACTCGAGCAGGCTGGGAGCCAGAACGTAGCCTAACGGCGCCAGGATCACGAATGAAATGGTGGTCGACGTCAGGAACGCCTGATACACCGCCCGATTGGCCTTGGCGATGTCCCCGGCGCCGACGTGCCGGGCCACCAGGACGCCTATCCCGGTGAACAACGAACTGATGAAGACCATGACGACAAGAAAGATCTGCCACGAGACCCCGATGGCCGCGTTGCCCGTATACCCGACGTAGTGACCGACCATGGCGTGATCGATCATCCCTTGGAGACCGCCGATCACGTTCTGGAGCATGGTCGGCCACGCCAGCTTCCAGACCGCGGCCCCGATCGGTCCCTCGACGATGGACCGGTCGATCTTCTTCGGGGTGCTCACGGAACCAAGTTCCTCGCCGCCCCGATGGTGTACCCCTCAGGCGGCTCGGCGCCGAGGAGGTGTTTGACGAAATAGTCCCAGCGCCGCCGCATCATGTAGGGCTCGTTGCCGAAGCCGTGCCGGCGGTTCGGCATCATGATCAGGTCGAAGTTCTTGTCGGCCTTGATCAGGGCGTCGGCCAGCGCCATGGTGTTGTTCGGCGGCACGTTGTCGTCGAGGGTGCCGTGGGCAATCAAGAGTTTGCCCTTGAGATTCTTGGCCAGGAGTTGATTGGCCTGGTTGTCGTAGCTCGTGGTTCCATCGGGGTTCTTGGTCAGGAGGCCTTGATAGCGCTCGCCCCAGTCGTCCTCGTAGGTCCGGTTGTCGTGGTTGCCGGCCTGAGACACCGCCACTTTGTAGAAGTCCGGGTACCGGAGAATGGCGCCGGCCGCGGCAAAGCCCCCGCCGGAGTGGCCCCAGATTCCGACCCGGTCGAGGTTCATCGAGGGATAGCGGCTGCCCAGTTGCTTGATCATGGCGATCTGATCGGGCAGGCCGTTGTCGCCCATGTTGCCGTAATAGGCGTCGTGAAACGACTTGGACCGCATTGGGGTGCCCATGGCGTCGACTTCGACGACGATGAAGCCGAGTTCCGCAATGGCCTGCTTGTCGGACCGGGAGGCTTGGAACGAGCGGGTGCCGACGCTCCCGGACTGGGGCCCGGGGTAGAGATAGTTGACGACGGGGTAGCGCTTGGTCGAGTCGTAGCTCCGCGGCCGGTACATCAAGCCGTAGAGGTCGGTTTGGCCGTCGCGAGCTTTGACGGTGAATGAAATGGGGGGAACCCATCCGGACGCGGTGAGGCGCGAGATGTCGGCGGTTTCGAGCCCGAGCACTTGGCGGCCGCGAGCGTCTCGAAGCACCGTGACCGGTGCGGTGGTCGGGGTGGACCAAGTGTCGATGAAGTATTGCCCATCGGGTGATAGGCTGACGTCGTGGTTGGCGTTTTCGGGCGTCAGCAGTTCCTGGCGCTTTCCGTCAAAGCCGATCCGATAGAGATGGCGGTAGTAGGGGTCGCGCCCAGTCTCCCGGCCGCTGGCGATGTAGTAGAGCAACCGGGCTTTCTCGTCGATCCGGATCAGTTCGAGAACCGGGCCGGGGCCCCGGGTGATCTGGTGTTTGAGCTGTCCGGTGGCCAGGTCGTAGAGATAGAGATTGCCCCAGTCGTCGCGCTCCGAGAACCAGATGACCTCATTGGTGGCGGGGAGGACCTTCCAATTGGCGCGTCCAAAGCCGGACTCATACTGGGTGGCCACCCGCTCCTCGAGGACGTCGCGGATTTCGCCGGAGACCGAATTGCCGATTCGAAGGTTGGCTTGTTTGTGATCGCGGGTGGTCGAGACGAAGGCGAGCTGTGAGCCGTCCGGATACCACTCGACATCGGTCCAGCCGGAGCCGCGGCAAACGACATGATCGCAGAGGGTGGAGCGATGGGCGTCGGGCGGCATCTTGAGCCGGGTCACCGCGCCGGTCTCGACGTCGACGATCACCCGGCTGATTCGGAAGATCACGCTGTCGCCCGGCATCGGGTATCTCCAGGCTTCGAGCTTGGGCTCGCCGACCGCGGTGTTGACGAGGTACATCATGCTGGTGCCCCGCGCGTCGTGCTGGAACGTCGCAATCCGCTTGGAGTCGGGAGACCACGCCACGACCGGACGGTCGCTCTTGGTCCAGCCGGCATTGTCGGTGGCATAGCCGAAGTCGGGAATGCCGTCGGTGGTGAGTTGCCGCTCCCGCTTGGTGACGACGTCGCGAACCCAGAGGTTGTGGGCCCGTGTGAACGCCACCTGCTTCCCGTCGGGCGACAGGCCCGCGGTTTGGGCCGGCGGGGTCGTGTCGGCCGGTGCAGTGGTGCTCCCGGTGCGGGTCTTCTTGGCGGGGTCAACCAAGACGTACTCGGATCCGTTCGGGGTGGTGTTGCGATACCAGAACCGGTTGCCGTCGAGCCAGGTGGGGCGAACGGTGGCCTTGAAGACCAGGGCGTTGAGCTTGCTCCCCAGGGTGCTTTCGGCCCGGCCATAGTCCTCGGCCGTTAGGGCGCTGGGTGCTTGGGCAGCCACCGGCATCGCGATGACAAGGCAGGCGAACGGGAGCGAACGCATCGACAAGATTCCAAGGAGGTCGGAGCTCGGAAGATACGGACGTTCGGGCTCTTCCGCCGCCCCCCGGAACGGGGCTTTACTTGAGGCATGAACCTGCTTCTCCTGCTGGCCCTTGTCCAGCCGCCTCGGCAAGTCATCCTCTTCATCGCCGACGGCGTCGGGGTCAGCCATTGGACCGCCGCCAAGCTCGCCGCACCGGCGCTGGCGGTATCCCGTTTCAAGACCATCGGCTTGGTCGACACCCGGGCCTCGAACTCAGACGTCACCGACAGCGGCGCGGGGGCTACGGCGTACGCCTGCGGCGTCAAGACTTACAACGGGGCCATCGGGGTTGGTCCGGACTCGGTCGCAGTGCCCTCGATTCTCGAGATGGCCCGGGATCGCGGTTGGGCCACCGGCCTGGTGGCCACCTCGAGCCTGACCCACGCCACTCCGGCGTCCTTCGCGGCTCATGTGCCGTCCCGGGCCATGGAGTTCGAGATCGCCAGGCAGTTCGTGGCCGCCGGAGTCGACGTTTTGCTGGGGGGGGGTCGCCGGTGGTTCGACCGGGCGGTCCGGCCGGACACGCTTGACCTGTTAGGCCGGCTCCGGGGAACCCATCGGCTGATCGCCACCGCCGCGGAACTCAAAGCGGTCGACGTGACGACGGTTCGCCGGCTGGCTGGTTTCTTCGCCACCGATCCGATGCCGGCCGCCGCCCAACGGTCCCCGACGCTGCCTGACATGACCAGGGCGGCGATCGAGATTCTCTCGCGAGACCCCGAAGGGTTCTTTCTGAGGGTCGAGGGTTCGCAACCCGACTGGCGAGCCCATGCCAACGACCCGCTGGGCGCGGTGGTGGCCGAGGTGGTGGATTTTGATCGGGCCATCGGGATCGGGCTCGAGTATCAACAGCGCCACCCGGGTGTGGTCATCGTCGTGGTCTCGGACCATGAGACCGGCGGGTTGGCGCTCGAGCTAGCCGGAACGGGGCGAACGGCCCGGGTGGTGGCCGCCTACACCACGACCGGACACACCGCTCAGATGATCCCGCTGTTCGCATCGGGGCCCGGGGCCGAGCGGTTCGCGGGCATCCAGGAGAATTGGCGGATCGGGCAGCACCTCCGGGATCTGATCGCCCGCAGTAGGTAACCGCTCCCATCAAGAGGCGGGACCGACCGGCGCGGCCGGTCGCCGCCGTGCCGCCGGCGAGTGCCCTTCGGACTGACGGGTAACGCCGCCCCCTCAGTCAACTCAGCGACGCGAGTCGCTCCCACCGAGCCGTGGCTTCGGCCAGCTCCCGATCGACCGCCGTCAGCCGGGCCTTCGCCGCCGCGGTGGCGGCGCCGTTCTTGAGAAAGGCGAGATCGGCTAGCGACGTATAGAGCCCCTGGCGCTCCTGCTCCAGGCCGTCGATCCGGGTCGGAAGCTCTTCGAGTTCCCGGGATTCCTTGAAACTCAGCTTCCGTTTCTTCTCAGCCGGCTTCGGTGGAGGGGGAGCCTCCCTCTTCGGCGGAGCCGCCTTCGCTTCGGTGCGGGCCGTCTTCTGGCGAACCCAGTCGGAATATCCTCCCACGAACTCGCCGACCGCGCCGTTGCCCTCCATGACGAGGGTGCTGGTGACGACGTTGTCGATGAACGCGCGATCGTGACTGACCAGC
>SXGT01846686.1_pt1 | contig 21108 bp, 16 predicted proteins | sample 3176221 | NCBI WGS metagenome assembly SXGT01 (sample SAMN11356862, study PRJNA531348) | freshwater metagenome | isolation source: freshwater sample F1-120 | place: China: Fuxian Lake, Yuxi | collected 2017-12-25
CCCCAGAACCGCACCAGCCGTTTTTTCGCATGGGCTGCTTCCACATACGTCCTCAGCTTCTCCTTCTCCTCGGCAGGCATCTCCCCTTTCCCCTTCCACGTGAACATCGACGACCAGCTCGTACTGATCCAGGGCATCGAATGCGCCGGCAAGTCACTCTCAATCGCTCCCGGCCTTCCATCAATCCCCGCATAACAAACCGCCTGCTTCTGCATCGTCTCCCCGGGAATACTCCCGCTGATCACCGCCGTCACCGCCCCCTGCGTCCACACCCCATCCCGACGCACCGACAGAATATCCGCATACTTTTCCAACTGCTCATGCACCGCCTGATACGTACTCTCAGCTTCCGTCTTCAGATCCACCAGCAAAAAGAATTGTTCCTGCTCCTTGGAAACCTTTCCACCATTCTTTTTCACCCGCTCCCGCAACGGCTTCAGATACAGCTCCTCCAGCGTCTTCTTCGAAGAAATCGCCTCAATGGAAGTATGCCCCACCAGCAACTTCCCCTGATGCAGAATCACATCCGCCTCCACACTCCCAAACCCCAACTCAAGCGCATCCAGCAACGGCCTCCCATGCAGATAATCATTATGCGCATGCTTAATCACCCCACGCTCGTCTGCAGGCTCCTGCCCAACGACACCGATGACATCTGCAACCAAAATAACCACAACCAGAGGTAGCATTCGAAGCATCATAAGTCTTCACTCTTTCTCGAACGGTAAGGGCGAGGCTCCATCCGAGCCACTGTCCCGCGTTCCAAAGCCAAGGTCTACAAATCGTCGCCCCGTCTCACACCGGTTGAGTGAATCATCGCTTCTTCATGCAGACGCTGTGTGACGCGAGAATCTCCTCGGGGATGATCTTTTCAACAAAACTGGCATTCCACAAGAGACTTCGCCCTCCCAAAAACGCTGACCCTGTCAGCCGTTGGCATATTCCCGGACAGCCTGAATCGCTACTATAATGGATGCGTTGCTTCTCCATCCCTTGTGAGGCCGGTCTGTTATGTGGCACGTCAGCATGGTCTGTATTATTTCCAGTTACGCAGTCTCGCTGCTGCTGGAGACGATGCGTCTACTGCGAAATGCGACCTGGATGTACCCCCTGTCATTACTGATGACGGCGGCGGGTCTGCTGGCTCATACAATTTATCTGGCCTCCCGTTCGTCTCAAGTCAGTCTGCCACCACTGGTCGCATCCAGCTACGACTGGTTTCTGGTGCTCGCCTGGGTGATGGTGGTGGGGTATGTCAGCATTTCGCTGGTTTATCGGAAGACGCCGTACGGAATTTTGTTTTTGCCGCTGATCCTGCTGTTGGTCAGTGTCTCACTGCTATTTCAAAGTTCCCCGCAGCCAGTCGTCCGAGACTTTCGTGTGCTGACGATGGTCCACACAGCGTCCCTGGTGTTTGCGTTTGCAGGTGTCTTGTCTGCAATCGTCCTGGCTGTGATGTATCTGCTGCAGCATTATCGTTTGCGTTCCGGGAACGCCTTTCTGAAACGCTTTCACCTGCCAAGCTTAGAGCAACTGTCCCGATGGAATCGTGGAGCCGTCATCATTGCCGTTCCGCTCCTGACTGTCGGCGTTGGGTCAGGAATTCTGCTCGGTCTGCGGCATCCAGAAAAACTACCCCACTTCTCGCTGTTCGACCCGCTGATCGCTGGCTACCTCATTTCCTTTGCAATTATGCTCGGCCTGTTTATTCGCCTCCTCACCACGCCTTCCGGGACAGGAAAGCACATGGCCTGGATGACGATCTGGGTATGCGGCTTTCTGCTTCTCTCGGTCGTCGGACTGCAGATTCTCTCAGGAGCCAACGTCAGTTCGAACAACTGGCACGGCGGCTCTTGAACCTCCCTCCTCATCGCCCCACCCCAAATGTCCCGCCTCATCCTTCTCTATTTCCAAGCATCGTACGACGAACATCTTTGACCACCGCAAATTTTGACCACCGTTTTCATTGACCAACGCACTGAGATTTGATTCGTGAAAGTCAGCGTGACCTACTGTAACCACGAGACCACCAGTGTCTCGTTGCGCGAGAAGATCGCGTTCGCCAGCGACGATGACTTCGCGCGGGGTTACGAAATCATCCGCAGCCAATTCCCGAATCATGAATGCGTCATCGTCTCGACATGCAACCGAATCGAGTTTTATCTCGCGACCGATCAGCAGGAGATCACCTGCCCGAGTGTCGACGACTTCGTCAAAACAATCTCACTCATCCACGACGTTTCTCCCGAAGACTACCAGACCGCCTTCCGCCAACAATGCGACGATCATTGCTTGCTGCACCTGTTCGAAGTCGCCAGTTCTCTTGACAGTATGGTGCTCGGAGAAGACCAGATCGTCCATCAGGTCAAAGCCTCTTACCTGAAAGCTCAGAACTACATGGCTGTCGGAACGGGGCTGCATCACCTGTTTCAATCAGCACTCAATGTCGCCAGCACCGTGCGTAAGAAGACACGGCTATCCGAAGGTAAAACATCGATCGCGTCTGTTGCGGTTGGCGAGTTCGGACGAAGCATCTTTGCCGACTACACCGACAAACAGGTTCTCGTTATCGGTGCCGGTGAAATGGCAGAAGAGGCTCTGAACTATCTTCGTGATGCTGGAGTTCGAAATACGATTGTCATCAATCGAACTTACGAAAAAGCAATCAAACTGGCCGAGACGTTCGGCGGAACGACGGCCCCTTTCGAAGACCTCGACAAGTATCTGGCATCTGCTGACATCATCATCGCCGCGACCGGCGCACCATCCGCCTGGCTGACCGCTGAGCGGGTCTCACTGGCACGCAAAGCCAATCGAACGAAAACACAGTTTATTCTCGATCTGGGAGCCCCGCGCGATTTCGCGGACGACGTCGGTCGACTCGATGACAATCTGTTTTTGTACAACATTGATGACCTGGAAGAGGTCTGCCAGAAGAATCGCGAACTGCGTGTCAAAGAGGTTGCCAAGGCCCGCAAGATGATCGAAGACGCAGCCGCGAAGTGCCTCGCGCAGCTCCGTCAACGCAACGCGGCTCCTGTCATCGCCAACTTGCGAACGCGCTGGGAGCAGATCGGCAAGTCGGAATACGATCGTCTGACGTCAAAACTGTCTCATCTGCCGGCCGAAGACCTCAAGCAGGTCGAGATCGCCGTCGACCGAATCATTAACAAGCTGCTTCACACGCCGATCGAGGCGATTCGTAAACAATCACTGGAAGAATCGCATGAGTCATTCGTCGATACACTCAAACGGCTTTTCCATTTGACAGATTAAAAACGCGACTGGATCTGTCTTCACGAGAAATGTCGAAGAATTCCGACCAGTCACCGCTTCCCCTGCTCCGTTAAGGACTATATTCTGGGGGAGAAACATCAACCCTCACCGATCAATGAATGGGAGACGCTCCACATGCTGACTCGACGGTCACTTCTGACCCTGGCCTTGTGTACGCTCGCAGTATCGCTTTCCAGCGCCTTTGGTATCACCCGGGCCGATGAACCACGTATTCTCTTTGTGACGCAGTCAAAGACCTTCGTCCACAACCCGGTCAAACGAGCCAACGGCGAACTGGCATCTTCTGAAATCGCCATGCGTCAATTAGCCAAGGAAAAAGGCTACAAGATCGACTTCACTCAGAATGTCGCAGAAGATTTCACCGTCGAGAAACTGAAGAACTACAACATCGTTATGTTTTACACGACCGGCTTCCTGCCGATTTCCGACGAAGCCCGGGATTATTTCATCAACGACTGGCTCAAGCAAAAGGGTCACGGGTTTATCGGCGTCCACTCCGCATCAGACACCTTCCACAGCGCCGGAAACAAGGAAGAGAATGAAAAAGGCCGCTGGTACTGGGAAATGATCGGCGGCTCGTTTGTCAGCCATCCTTGGACGTCTGGTGATGATGTCGTCCTCGCGATTCATGAACCGACCAATATCCTGATGAAGCCCTTTGGAGAAGAGTTCAAGATTCGTGACGAAATCTACATGTATCACAACTGGCAGCCAGAGTCAGTCCGCGTCCTGATGAGCCTGGACATGGAGAAGACAAAGAAAAAGAATCCACGGCATGTTCCAGTTTCGTGGATTCGCAGCTGGGGCGATGGCCGCATCTATTACAACAATCTTGGCCACAACGACACGACGTGGGCCAACCCGGCGTACCTGACCTCGATCAATTCAGCCATTGAGTGGATCAATGGGAAGTTCGATCTGGAGACAACGCCGAATCCAGAGGTCTCAGAGCAGCAAGAAGAAGCTGCGAAAAAGGCGGCAGGTTAGTAAGACCGTCGTCTTCAAAAGAACAAGTACAAAATGCACGTGGCAGCCGCCTTCGGACTTCCACGTGCATTTTCCGTTTTTTAAGAGATCATGCGACATTTTATTTGTTCAGAAGACGAGTCCGCGACGAGTATTCGTTCAATACTGATGAAATTGCAGCGAAGTTAAAGAATCATGTCATCCACGTGGGATTCTATTTCGTATGACATTTCAGGAGGACTGGTCTGTCGCTGGACGCGGTTTATTAAGTAAAATTGAAGCCTGTCCGCTATTTTGAAGAAATGAGTGTTGCAATATGGATGAAATGGTATTTGGTGATTCGGAATTTGGGTCTGCGCCGCGACATCATCGAAAATGGCCGACGGTCCTGGCGGTCCTTCTCGGACTTGCAATGATTCCAATGGGATTCTACGGCTTTGAGAAACTAAACCAACAAGGAAAAAGCGTCATTGTTTCGAAGACATTTGCTGAGGGTGGCCCATATATGGGCCCAATTAGGCAACAATATTTATCTGAGATGAGTGCCGTCATTGACGATGCAGATGGAATAGAAAATGAGCCGGAACAGATCTGGGGCACCTGGGTCATGAATTACTATGGCCCGAGATACCTTCAGATCAATCCTGATCACACGGCTCGACTGGTCAGTTTTCCAGACATGCTGGCGCAGATGGTACTCGGGACCAAGCGTCTTGACATTAACTGCAATTGGACGCGCGACGGCAACCGTATCCACTTCAAGATGGCTGATGGAACACCCGAGAATGCGTTCAATTATGTCCTGAAAACATGGGGCAATACTCTCCCATATGAGTTTGTTTCGGTCAGTCCGGAAACATTGACATTCAAAGACCTCAGCGATGGAAAAATGGACGTCTGGTCTCGCACAGACTCCATCCCGGCTCTGCACCTGATGACTGATAAACCCTCGGAAAGCTGAGGGGAGCAGCCGTGAATCATGCCGGAAGCTGACGTCTCGTTTGACATTGGGGCGAATATTAACAATGCTACGAGCAATCAGATGAAGTCTCCTTCGTATCTTTTGATTGCTCGAAAACGCCCTCATGATTGCAGCCAACACGAATTCTACATCTCACTGGCATCAACTCGCTGACTCGGTCCTCGACGGTCATTCGCTGACTCGCGAGGAAGCCAAGGGGATCCTCGAGTGCGATGATGTCGAGATCCTTGATCTCCTCGCTGCAACGTACAAGATTCGCTACCGCTACCATCAGAACAACATTCAGCTGTATCAGTTGAAGAATGCCAAGAGCGGGCTCTGTCCGGAAGATTGTGGCTACTGTTCTCAGTCGATCGTTTCGGACGCGAAGATCGACAAGTATGCCTGGCTGAACGAAGAAAAACTGATGGCAGGTGCCCGTCAGGCCAAAGAAAATCAGGCGAGAACTTACTGCATCGTGGCCTCAGGTCGCGGGCCGACGAATCGTGAAGTTGAGCACGTCTCAAAAGTCGTCGAGAAAATCAAAGCCGAAACCGGTCTGCATATCTGCTGCTGCCTGGGACTGCTCAAGCCTGAACAAGCTGACCGCCGCAAGGCGGCTGGTGTCGACCGCATCAATCACAATTTGAATACCAGCAGAAAATACTACGAGACCATCTGCTCGACACACACCTACGAAGACCGCATTGATACGCTCAAAATCGCTTCGAATGCAGGCATGGAGCTTTGCAGCGGCTTGATCGTCGGCATGGGGGAGACGATTGATGACATCGTTGAAGTCATCATGGAACTCAAGCAACTCAACGTCGAATCGATCCCGGTCAACTTCCTGAATTCGATTGATGGAACTCCTTTGGAAGCCGTCAAAGAATTAAACCCCCGCTACTGCTTGAAGGTTCTGTGCCTGTTGCGGATGGCTCATCCCCGGATTGAAATCCGCATCGCAGGTGGACGCGAAATCAACATGCGTTCCATGCAGGCGTTTGGGCTGTATGCCGCCAACTCTCTGTTCGTCAGCGACTACCTGACGACCAAAGGACAACTGCCGGAAGAAGACCATCGCATGATCCTGGACATGGGGTTCGTCATCGATCAGTCGATGCCCGTGAAGACCTGTGAATCGGCTTGCTGAATCCAGGTAGGGTCCGCTGTGCGGACCAATGACCAACATGCGATGCAATAAGATGCCCTGTTGAATGTTGGATAAATACTTATCGTAGCAATCGGCAAGGTCGCGGCTTACGGTCCGCACAGCGGACCCTACGATTCGACTGTTGTCCACGTTGCCGAGTAACGATGAAACCGTTTTGCGAGCGCTTTGGGTTGCTCCGCGAAAAGGCGGTTTGAAAGCTCGATCGCGTCCTCTTGTAGCTGCTTGCGGCGGTCAGCGATCAGATGGCAAGCCGCCTGTGCCTGCTCGCTGTCATCGCCTGGCAGATGCGTCTTGAGAACTGCCAGGTCATGGTCATCGCCGAGGAGTTCGGTGAGTTGATCGAGTTCGTTGCTGACACATTCCATGATCGCAGGCCACAGTCGTTGCAGGAAGCGAGTGTGATACCAGTAATACTTGGCTTGTTTACGGAATTCGTGCCACTGCTCGTCACTTCCCTCATTCTGCACCTGCTGGAAGGCGGTCACAGCTTGTGAATAGGTCGCCTTCAGCCCATCGATCAGATCTGCTTCCTTTGAGTCTTTGCAGTTCCAGGTGCTGATACGCTGCATGGCGCCTCGCAACTGCTGAATTTGCTCTGCGATATGCGGCGTCATCGCATCTAGATGACTGGCATTGGGCAACTGAGCTTCGAGCCAATCAATGACGTCGCCAAACTCAGACTTTCTGCAGACATGACGCAGCTCGCGCACCGCTTCTTTCAGTGCATCGGAGTCACGACTCGATGAAAATGTTCTCGCAGCATCTCGATACCAGGCGTTTTCGGTTTTGTAATTCGTCAGCCAGGGTTTGCCTAATCGCAGGATCGCGCGAATTTTCTTGCAGCGTTTGCGGAAGTCGTGAATGCGTTCACTCAGAGTCTCCGTCTCATCTCCCAGTTCTGAGATGGCAATTTCAGCCTGATCGCGGACCGTGCGTTTAATCGCTTCGAGCGATGATTCGTGGCGTTTGAGATGAAAGCTCATGGACGAGTCTCGGGCAGTCATGGTGTCATGCGGATGGGCTCACTCCATTTTCTGACATGCAGCGATCAATTGCCATCAAAAAGCAGAACAGAGACCGCGCACGAAAAAAGCCCCGGACGTGTTCTGAACGAACATGACTGGGGCTTTGTCGTTCTCGTAGACGCCGTTAGCGTCCGAGCGTGAAGTCAGGGAGGTGGACGATCTTTCCACCCTGCATCGCTGATTCGTGAGCACAGATGCCGACGCAGGTCCAGTTGGCACTGGTGACGGCGTTCGGCCATGGATCGCGATCTTCAGCCAGAGCTGTCAGGAACTCATTAACGAGGTGCGGGTGTGAACCGCCGTGACCGCCACCCTGAATGAACGAGAGGTGCTCGGTGTCGTGAATTTCCTGTGGCAGAGTGAACTTACGAATTGGCTCGGGAAGCAGGTGAGCGAAGTCCGGCACTTCGATTTTCTGGGCGATTTCGTGCTCAGGCTTCTTGGCCGTGTGAATAACGTGAGGCTCGTTCTCAATGAGCGTCCACTCGAAGCTCTTCTTCGTACCATAGACATCGAAGCTTTCGCGGTACTGTCGAGCGACGTCGTACAGGAATCGCCAGATATGCGCGGTCAGTTCGGTGTCTTTGATCTTGATGTGACATGACTGGACCGCGAACGGGTTACCAGACTTCTTGGCGATATCTTCACGGACGCGTCCCGAACCAAAACAGCTGACATACTCAGCCAGGCCGTTGACCAGTCCCAGGCAGGGGCTGACGACATGGGTCGCGTAGTGCATCGGAATCATTTTCTGCCAATAATCCGGCCAGCCGTCCATGTCTTGCGGGTGGGACGCAGCCAGGTGCTGAATATCGCCGAGTTCGCCCCGTTCGTACATGTCTTTGATGAACAGGAATTCGCGACTGTAAACAACAGTCTCCGCCATCATGTACTTCAAGCCGGTGTCAGCGACTTTCTCAACAACCTTCCGACAGTCATCGAGAGTCGTTGCCATCGGGACGGTGCACATGACGTGCTTCCCGGCTTCGAGAGCCTTGACCGACATCCAGGCGTGATCAGGAATCGGGCTGTTGATGTGGACGAAATCGATCGAAGGATCTTCGAGGACCTGCTCGTAGGTCGTATAGCGTTTCTCGATGCCGAATTCGTCGCCGACTTTATGGAGTTCCGATTCGTTGCGACGACAGATCGCCGCGACGTTTCCGAGTGGGTGCTCCTGATAAATCGGAATGAACTCGGAGCCGAAACCCAGCCCGATCATCGCGACGTTGAACGGCCGAGATGGAGAGGCGGGTCCGCCTGTTCGAGGTTTGAAGGATTGATTGATCGTGGTCACTGTGAATCACTCCCTGAGAATGATCGATTGTGCTGAATGGACGTTTCCGAATGAAACCCGGACCGCTGACTCTATGTTTCGTCAAGTTTTAACCAAAGTCGATACTTTTAACGAGATAGTGCTTTGGGATTGGGTTTATTTTCTTCACCTGACAAAGCAAGCTCGACACGCGTATTGTTCTTGTCGAACGTATGGACGAGTTCGCTTTTGTCATTGTACTTGGAAGGGATAATTTGCACGATGATCGGAGTCGGCGGAACGCCTTCGTGCGTTTTGGGCTGATCACCGATGTGCTTTTGTGAAATGACCTGGATTCGATTCTCGCCCGGTGTGACGCGAGTCGAGAAACTGCCATTGGAAATGGTTGTCGCTGATGGGTTGCCTCCTGCTGTCGGATAGAATGTGATGTATCCCTCACTCAAAGGGGAGCCATTCCAGGTGACGCTGCCGGAGGCGGTCATTTTTCCATCATTGGCTCCGCAGCCAACGAAAGTCAGACTTGTCATCGAGAGGAAAAGACAGGCAGACAGTTTCGCGTAGAAGTTCATGATCTCAACCCAGTGCAACGAGTAAAAGTCTTGGGGAAGCCCTTCAGAACTTTGTCTGAAGGGAACACTCATCAGTCACCACAGGCGACCTAGAACTCACCAACAACTTGTCCGTCGCTGCGTCCGCCGAGTGAACGCCAGACTCGCGAAACATCGATATTTTCTGAGACGAATCGAACCGATCCATCTCCCATGGCTGTTTGCACGCCACCTTTGTGAAGACTGCGAGCGGCATTACGTTGATCCCAGAAGGCCTGATCCCAACCAGTTTGCTGGCAGAGCTGTGAACCGATTGCACCAGTCAGGCGTGTGTAACAACGAGGCATCAGGTCAGGCACTGGGCTGTTAGGGCCAGTGAACGTCGTGAAGCCCGACCCACCTGTCGTCAGAGCCAAACCCTGGGTGCAGTGTCCAGGGAATTCCTGTGGAGTGATAATTTCACTCAACAGAAGTGTATTGGAAAGTCCGTCAGTACAGTCTGCGAACCGGACACATCGGTCGATCCGGAACAGACCATCTTCAACAGGGACGGTCACAGACGGATTCGTAGGATCTGTCAGCGCCCGGGGAAGTTGATCGGTTTGTCCATAACAGACGACGTAGTTATACATCGGCTGGCCCCAGGGCTGACCTGGGTATACGACTGCCGTGTCGTCCGTTGGACACAGGAAGGAGGGAATCTGCGTACTCTTCAGTTGAGGAATGTTCTGATCGATGAAGAAGACGCCGAGATTTGTCTGATCGTACAGTGCCGACTGCTCAACGAACGGGAAGATCCGCGGCATCCAGGAAAACCCATCGATCCCACCTTCGTGTGGCTGGATCATTCGTCCCCAGCTGGGACGGTAATAAGTCGCGAGTGCACCGAACGGCAGAGTGTTGTAGACATCGTGATAGTTGTGCATCGCCAGGGCGATTTGCTTGAGGTTATTCTTACAGGTGCTGCGTCGCGCGGCTTCGCGGGCCTGTTGAACAGCAGGAAGAAGAATCGCGACGAGAGTCGCAATGATGGCAATCACCACCAGGAGTTCGATCAAAGTAAAACCGGACCGTCGTGAAGCTCGTGACATGAGAAACTCCTGAGAGCATGTGAAAAGAATCGGGTCTGGCCAAAAATTACCGCCGGAGACAACTTCCGTATTACGCAAATCAAAACGCCAGACAACCCTATCTTCACCCAGTGGATTGCGAATATCAATGAGATCTTGCGCAATCCAGCTTTCATATTTAACATCACTCACGACATGATACCTTGATGTATTTTGTCAGTGATTCTCAAACATCCAATGGCCCGGCATCCCCGCTGCCATCATTTTTATCGGCGCCCGCTGGTTTCCGCTGGGGGGCGTCTATTGTCCGCCTCGACAGCTTTCGGTGCGGGATTTTCTGTTCCCTTCAACTCGAAGGTCAATGATTCGCCGGACCCGTTAATATCGGCAGTCAGAACAGAGTTCTGATTGTACTCCTGTGGTATGTACTGATAGCTGATCACCTCGTCAGTACTACGTCCCCCAGGAACCTTCACATCCTTATAGGCAACAACACCGACATTCTTCTTGCCAGTCTTGACCCGTGCGGTGAACGATCCGTTGACCACATCAGCGGCGTCAGAAGACTTCTCCGCTTCAACGAACGAAATTGTTCCTCGTTCCAGAGGTGCACCATTCCACGTGACGGTCCCTGTCACCTGAACCTTGCCGTCGGATGCACCACAACCACTCAAACTGATCAGGAACAAACTCATTACACAGACGATGTTCTTCACGTCCCGACTCCTCTTTTTACGACAGCAACTGATCGAAAGGTAAAAAATGAGGGCGGCCAATCGACATCGGCCGCCCTTCAAGACTCATCTGAGTAAGCAATTAGAATTCGCCGACGACTTTCCCGTCCTGGCGACCAGCCAAAGCATGGTGAGTCCCAAGATCGATGTTGTCACTGATAAAGCGGACCGATCCGTCGCCGAGGGTGACTTGAGCACCGCCCTTGTGGAAACTGCGAAGCGTGATGATAGCATCCCACCAGTTACCGGCGATCCCGGCTTGAGCGGGGTTCTCTCCGCCGATTTTATTGTAGCCGTTGGCTACGATGTCCTGATTTTTGGAGTTTGGTGTGTAGTAAGCCGTGAAGCCAGAGCCCATGTTCTGGTGAACTCGCCCCATCCCCGTCCACGTATTCACCGAATCTGGGGTGATGATTTCACCCACCATGTAGGTATTGCTCAAGCCGTCATTGACATCTCGAAGCTTAGTCCACTTGTTGAAGAACTCGAACATTCCCTTCTGAAAGGTGATGTTGACGCCGTTCTGAGTCAGGTTCGATTGATCGTAGTCCGTGTTCCCCATATTGACCGGGTAGTTTCTCATGATACCAGACCAGGTGGCATTACCCTGCTCTGTAACGAGAATCGAATCTGACGGACAATGGAAGACAGGAATTTGCGCGTCACGGATGACGTTATTGACGGTGGCACTTCCCTCGAACAAAAGTCCCCAGGTAATGGTGTCGTACAGGGCGCCTTGCTCCAGGAATGGGAGGAGTCGGAAGGCATAACCCGGGCAGCCACGGTGATCCCAGAGACTGTTTCCCCAGTCGCGACATTGGCTGATAGCCTGTGGCAGGTAGTCATACGTGTCGTGGTAATTGTGGATTGCGAGTCCCAGTTGTTTCAAATTGTTCTTACAGCTGCTGCGTCTGGCCGCTTCGCGTGCCTGTTGAACGGCTGGAAGAAGAATAGCCACTAGTGTCGCAATAATTGCGATCACAACTAATAGCTCGATCAACGTAAAGCCACGATTAGAAGATCTGGACATCGACATGCTCCCGATAGGAAAAGAATGAGGGGTCGTAATGACGACCGAAAGAACAGCTGCCTGAATTGCGGATAGATGTGAAGTAGGACAACACGATTATCGAAAGTTTCGGGGAACGCATCAATGAGATCTTGCGCAAACTTGCTTTCATATTTTACAATGTTTACTGAATGAATCTTCTGTACTTGTAAGACGTCTGACCAGTTTGTTTTCACTTTCTTGGATTCCTTTGTATGTGAGTTTCGTTTTGACGTCAGTCCTTCGTGTTTCGTGTCAAATTCGTCGAAAACTACTTGGTATTTGTGTGGAAAAAACGGAGTTGTTTCATCACTACTTTTAGATATGATCAATGGCCCATCAACTTAATGACGATTGTGCTTTTGTTTTTCACAGTTTTTGCCTCACGCTTTCATCCCATCTCAACGTCACTTCCGTCATCCGTTCATTTCAAAATTTACCTATGAAATCAGTCGCACTGCTCATTGAGTCATCCAATGCCTATGCTCGCGGGCTCATCGATGGAATCATCGCCTGGCAGCGTGAACACGAACTTTGGTCGATGTACGTTCCCGAGCAGGAACGCGGTGCTGCTCCTCCCGAATGGCTGAATACCTGGCAAGGCCACGGCGTCATCGCCCGCATCGAAACCAAGCAGATTGCAGAACATCTCGAGAATCTTCCGATCCCTGTTGTCGATGTCAGTGCCGCTCGCCACTTGACGAACCTTCCCTGGGTCGAAACGGATGATTCACGAATCGCGTCGATGGTTTTTGATCATCTCAGAGACAAACAGCTCACAAACTTTGCCTATTGCGGCGAACCATTCTTTGGCTGGTCCCAGGAACGCGAGCGACGATTTGCAGAATGCGTCGCCTCGGTTCGCGGGAATTACTTTTCGCTCGGCCAGAAATCTCGACTTCAAAGTGGCTATTCATGGAACGATGAGCGTTCTGCACTGGAAAACTGGCTACGCCAGCTCCCCAAGCCTGTGGGCATCTTTGCAGCTTATGACATCAAAGGTCAGCAGATTCTCGATGCCTGTCGCGATCTTCAGTTTGCAGTACCTGAGCAAGTTGCTGTCATCGGCGTTGATAACGATCAGCAGCTCTGCGACCTTTGCACCCCCCCGTTAAGCAGCGTCATCCCCGATTCCCGTGGGGCGGGCTATCGGGCGGCGAGCCTGCTGCAGGAAATGATGGACGGGAAAGCGGTCTCGAATGCGGGGATGCTCATGCCCCCGGTCGGTATCGCGGAACGACACTCGACCGACGTCCTGGCAGTCGATGACCCGATCGTCTTCGAAGCATTGCATTATATCCGTCGTCAGGCCTGCGAAGGGATCCAGGTCAATGATGTCGCAGATCGCGTCGACGTGTCTCGCCGGTCACTCGAGTTTCGGTTCGCTAAAATTCTCGGTCGCAGTCCTCACCAGGAGATCGAGCGAGTCCGGATGAACCGCATCAAGCAACTACTGACGACCACAGAACTTTCACTACAACGCATCGCCGAAAAGACGGGTTTTCCCAACCCCGATTACATGGCAACCGCCTTCAAACGCGCCAACGGCTGCTCTCCTGGCGAGTTTCGACGACGCCAAACCTGATCAGTCCTGCAAAACCAATCAGTCGAAATGCGGAAAGGGTCATTGAGAGTCTAGACGGGACCGGGGAAGATGCGTGACATGAAAAATGCCGCGCCTTCGAGTGGCTGGCATTCGCGCTCGCTGACCTCCTGAACTTGATGCTCCGGAACTGGACTTTCTCATGACTCTCGTCCTCCGCTCGTTTTCTGCTTTCTACGGTCGCCCCAAGATCGTTCCTCGCCTCCTGGCGATCCTCATCCTGCTGACGATCCAGACCGCAGCCTCGGCCGGCCCAATCTGGGTGGCTGTTTACTGTCATTCTGACCCGACGAAAAACGCAGGCCCTTTGAATCTCCAGCGTTTTCTGACGGCGGAGAAAGGTTATCGCTGCGAGATCATCACGCCCGAAGAGATCCAGGAAGGTCGTCTGAAAGCCTTTGACGTCCTGATTGTTCCAGGCGGCTCAGGCAGCAAGCAGGCTGAAATGCTCGGCGAAACAGGTCGTGAGAACATCCGGACCTTCGTCAAAGAAGGCGGCGGATACATGGGCATCTGCGCGGGATCTTACCTGGCATCGTCCGATTACAGCTGGTCGTTGAACCTGATCAACGCGAAAGTCTTCGACCGTGCTCACTGGGCTCGCGGGACCGGCGATGTCCAGCTCAAGCTAACTGCAGAAGGCCAGAAGCAACTCAAAGAAGGTGCCGAAGAAGTCACCGTTTATTACGGCCAAGGACCGCTCCTGGTTCCAGACGACGAACCAGACCTCCCGCAGTACGAAGCACTCGCCACCTATGCCACAGAGATCGCCAAGAAAGGCGCTCCAACGGGCGTCATGGTCGGCACCGCAGCCATCGCTCGGACGACTTACGGCGAAGGCAAAGTCATGTGCTACAGCCCTCACCCGGAGAAAAGCGACAAGACCGAACACCTCATCTGCGGTGGGCTCGAATGGCTCGTCGGCAATCCAGATGTCCTCAAGACCATGACCAACAAGTCGGTCGAAGACGAAGAAGCTGGCAAACAGTAACCGAAACCGTCTTCCATAGAGTATGATCAATCACCGGCGAGGAACGCATTCTTGATCCCCGCCGGTGACTTCGTTTACCGACCGCGCCACCACTCTCTGCCATTGTCCACCACGTCAGGAGACGACTCTTGAATTTGCCCGCCCTGATTGCCTGCCTGCTGCTCTGCCTGACCACGTTCACTTCTTCATCAAACGCTCAGACGGTTGCCACGAGTTCAACGGTTCCTTCCCCTGCCGATCACCTGGGACGATCTGTCGGAACAGATTTCCGGTTAGCTGACTGGACCGAAGTCTCCGAATACTATGCCAAGCTAGACGCCGCCAGCGATCGGGTCCTGGTGGAGAAGATTGGCCAGACGACCGAAGGCAGAGACTTTCTACTGTCGATCATCTCGTCGGAAGAGAACATGGCGCAACTCGATGCGCTGCGAGCCTATGCCCACCAGATCTCCCATCCCAATCAATACACCCCCGCAGAAATCAGCAACGCAGTTTCCAAAGGCAAGATCATTGCCTTCATCACGTTGAGCATGCACTCCACGGAAACGGCCTCGACCGAAATGGGGATGCAGTTCGCCTATCAACTCGCGACAAGTAACGAACAGCCATGGCCGACGATTCGCCAGGAAGTCGTCGTCGTCATTGTTCCGTCACTCAATCCAGACGGCATTGATCATGTCGTCCGCTGGTATCGTCAACACGTCGGCACCCCTTATGAAGGAGCCGATTTAACGCGTCTCTATCAGTACTACACTGGTCACGATAATAACCGCGACTGGTTCTCCTTAACCCAGGCCGAAACTCGCTTACTCACACAACAGCTCTACCAACGCTGGTACCCACAAGTTCTCTGGGATGTCCACGAGTACGGGAGCGGTACCCAGGAACGCCTCTTCCTCCCGCCGTACCGCGATCCCCTCAATCCAAACATCGATCCCGCCATCGTCGCAGGGATCAATCTCCTCGGAACTCGCGGGACAGCTGACCTGACTCGCTCACAACTCCGCGGCGTTGCGCAAGGCATTGGCTACGACGCCTGGTGGAACGGCGGTAACCGCTCGGTTCCGTGTCGTCACAATATCATGGGCATCCTCACGGAAGCGGCATCGGTCAACATCGCATCGCCCATCTTCGTGCCACTGAAGAACCTGAAGGACCCTCTCAAGCGAAAAGACTACCAGCGCTCCATTCAGTTCATCGATCCCTGGGAAGGTGGCTGGTGGCGACTCTCGGATATCATCCGCTACGAAACCGCTTTCGGCACTTCCCTCCTCTCCAGCCTGGCGCGCGAACGAAGCTACTGGCTGACAAACTCGCTGGATGTCGCCAAACGCGCGGTGGCACTTCCTCCCGGGACAAGCCCTGTCGCCTGGATCATCCCTTCGAATGAAACGAACAAGGGAAGCGCCGAGCGTCTGGTCGATATCCTGCTTGCCTCGGGGATCGAGATCGATCGCGCCGACAGCGTCATCACGGCTGATGGTCGTCAATATCCCGCAGGCAGCCTGATCATTCGACGCGCCCAGGCGTATGGCAATTACGCCAAAGACCTTCTCGAAGTTCAGTCCTTCCCCAGTGACGTGAAACCCTATGACGTCACCGGCTGGACGCTGCCGCCGCTGTTCGATGTCCGCTGTATCGAAGTCGCTTCAAAACTCGAATGTGATTTGAGTCCCGTCACGACCACCAGCAACGCGATGACGTCGTTCGTCGGCGATCCTCGCATGGCGCGAGCCCCGGCTGGCAGTCTCAACATGAGTGATTCCGGATCATGGAAGCAACTCTTTACGTCCCTCAAAGCCGGCCAGCAATATCTGGTTCCGCTGGATCAACCCGCAGTCGGGCTTTTGCTCACAACATCAGCCAGCGATCAGCCTCGCTACAACGGCCAGAGTATGAAGCTCACCGCCATGCCACGCGTCGGTCTCTATTCTCCCTGGAGCGCGAGCATGGACGAAGGCTGGCTGCGCTGGCTCCTCGATTCGACGAGTATTCCGTTTCAGCCCCTGAAGAATGAGACGATCAAAGCAGGCCGCCTGCGCGATATCGTCGACGTCATCATCATTCCCGATCTCTCCGATGCGACTCTCAATCACGGTCGCGATCCTGGCACGCTCCCAGGCAACCTAGCTGGCGGGCTGGAGAATATCGGCGTCGAAGCGCTCGAAGAATTCGTTCTTCAGGGTGGCACGCTGATCGGAACCCAGGGCTCTGCAGAATGGCTGCGAACCACCTTTGAACTTCCCTTAACTGAGGTCACTGCAGACGATAAAGAATTCATCTGCCCAGGCAGTGTCGTGCGGGCAGAACCAACATCATCGTTACTGACGAAAGACATGCCCCCCAGCACTTCCATCTTCTTCTCGTCCTCAAAGGCCTGGACGCACGACGCAAAGAACACCGCGAACAAGCGAGTCGGTGCGATCACAACGCACCTGAACTATGCTCCTCGCAACGTCCTCGTCTCGGGATACATTCAACATCCCGGAACCATCGAAGGCTCCGCCGCCTGGGTCGAAGCCAAATACGGCGACGGCCAAATCCACCTCTTCGGCTTCCGCCCCCACTACCGAGGCTGGACCCAAGGCACCTTCCACCTGCTCTTCCGAGCCATGCTGCTAAATCAGCCTGCGACGAAGTGATGCAGTAATCCAGGAGTGGCGATCTGGGTGGCTGGGGTCAGGTTCGATAGCTGCCCCCACCCATTGCGCGTCCACTTTCATCTCCAACAAAACACCTACGGCGTCGGCATGTAAACCTGCGAAGCCGTCGCGCGTCGGTACTCCCCCGGCGTCTCCCCGGTCGCTTTCTTAAAGAAGCGAATCATGACTTCCTGATACGCAAACCCACAGCGATGCGTCACTTCTGAAAGCGGCAGCGTCGTATTCCTCAGCAGGTGCTTCAGTTCATTGAGACGAATCTGTCGAATCTCTTCCGCAGGCGAGCGATGCAAGACCTTGCGAAATCTCTCTTCCAGCGAACGTCGCGAGATGTGCAGCGACTTCAAAAGATCCTCAACGCCGATCGGCGAGGAGATGTTCTCCTTGATATAACTGACTGCCTTCTGCACGATCTCATCACCCGCGAACGCAGTGTCCGTCGAGAGGGCTTCTGCAACCCCTTCCGGCTCAATCAGAATCGGCGATAACGGTGGAGCTTCGCCGTCCATTAATCGCGACAGCAACGCCGCCGCTTCATAACCAACCGCCTGTGGTCGCTGCATCACATGGGAAATCGGCACCGGCGAAAGCGCCGACAGAACCGGATCATGTTCAATTGCCAGCACGGCTACATCATTTGGGACATCAAAGTTCTGATTCACCGCAGCAACAACAACTTCACGAGCCACGATCGATGACCAGGTCACAATCCCAATCGGCTTAGGCAGCGAGCGAATCCAATTGACCAGATGCTCGCGCTGGTCATCCATATCAGGCGACTTGCGACTCTCATCTGGCTCGAATCGAAAGACACGATTCCCCGGCTGATTCGCCAGAGCAGCGACTTGTGGATAGACCAGATCCTGATAATTCAGATACGTCTGTGGCCCCACATACCCGAAACTCTGAAAGCCTTTTTGAGCAAAGAAACTCGCCGCGAGCTGACCGCAGGCCGCCTGGTCCGACATCACCTTCGGCATCTGCGGAGTATGATCACCATGCCAGGAAATATTGACCGCAGGCAGATTCCGCTCCAGAACCGAATCTCGCAGAAATGCACTCGCGAAACGCCCGATCGCCCCATCTCCCTGCCACGTCGGCGGGATGGTCATTTCCTGATTGAGCCCACGAGGCTGCAGCCAGAAGTCCCAGCCGCCGGTGTCGCGTGCAAAGGCAGCGATCCCTTCGTGGACCTTGCGCGACCAGTCGCTGGCGTTGAGCACCAACAGCGCGACTCGACGAAGCTGTCTCGTTGGATTCGTCGGTTTTATCATGATTCAATGTCTGGAAGTTGTCATGCCATCAGGTGAGCGGCCCTGGCATAAACATTGACGGGAGAACACACTTTGTCGACATCGGGGATGCGTTGATAACCGTCGCCTGCGTAACACACAGTGATCAAAAAGCTGCAAAATTTGTCTTCAGATTTGCGCATCTGATCATTGGGAGTCATCTGCAAGGACCGTATTATAAGTCCAACGCTCACATGTCAACAGTTGAATTGACGCCGGATCCGGGAGAATAAGTAGTTCAGCCCAATTAAAACGGCCACTCCGTTTCGACTGATTTGACCTGCCCCTGCGATCAATAGACGCATACACCACGGCGTCTTCGCTTTCGACAGTCTCGCGATTCAAACGATGGACTCCCAAACGTGATGCAAACCGCCATCTACCGCTTCCTGATCGCTACGCTGACGATCTTCCTCGTCGTCGATTCCAACAACGTCGAGGCCTGCACCACCGCCGTCATCAGCGGCAAGGCGACGATTGATGGACGTCCACTCTTGTGGAAGAACCGTGATTACAGCGTCATCGATAACGAACTCATCGTCATCGACGGCGGCAAGTTCCGCGGCATCGCCATCGTTAACAAAGGCAGCAACAAATCAATCTGGATGGGCTGCAACGATCAGGGCTTTTGCATCGAGAACTCGGTCAGCAACGATCTCAAAGATCCTTCAGCCAAAGGCGGTCTAGGCAATGGCTCTTTCATGCTCAAGGCCATCCAGACGTGCTCCAACATGACTGACTTCGAAAAGCTGTTGAAAGAAACAGATCAGTCAGGACGCGCCACCACCGCCAACTTCGGCGTCATCGACGCTCAAGGCGGGGCCGCGATTTTTGAGACCTCTCCCAAGTCACATAAGAAATTCGACGCGAACGATCCAACAGTCGCCCCCCACGGATTCGTCGTTCGATCCAACTTCAGTTTCGAAGGTCAAAAACTGGAAGGCTGCAGCGTCTCCGGCGACGGCAGCGAAATCATTACGGACGCCGCTCAGAAGAACTTCGAGAAAGTGCAAGCGAACGCATCGGGCCAGCGTTTTCTTCGCGCTCGAACTCTTCTGACCGACGCCGTAGCGGACAAGGTCTCTGCAGAGTTCATCCTCAAAAGCTGCATGAAAGATATGGCCAACGAAGAAGGCCAGGCATACGATGGCACTGTGAACGGCAAGCCCGCCCCCCTGCCAGAACTGATTCCCACTGCAACCACGATCAGCCGGACGACAACGGTTTCTGCCTGCTGCTTCGTCGGCGTCAAACCTGGCGAAGATCCTTCCTTAACAACAATGTGGTCAGTCCTGGGCGATCCGAAATTCTCTCTGGCTGTCCCTGCCTGGCCTAACATGCCCGCAACTGCAAAAGTCATGAACGGCGGCAGCACGAAAAACGGCAGCTCCCTCTGCACCGATTCACTTGCTCTGCGAGCTTTCTACTTTGATAAGTCTCGTAAAGGCATTCACACCAACGGCCTTTCCGAAACCTTCGAGCAACTCGGCAAAACTCAGGACTACATCATCACAGCCACCAATCACCAACTGGAATCATGGCGTAAGTCCGGGATCAACCAGAAAGCCGCACTGGAATTCCATACCTCAATGGCCAAACAAGCGGCGACGTCTCTTGCCAGGCAGGTCAAGCGTCACGCCAGCCGACCACCGATCTTCACTCCGCTCCCCGCGGATTCCGAACCCGTTGACGAAGAAGTAGAAAGTGAACAGCCAGCCGCGGCAGACACTCCTTCCGTCTCGTCAAATCGTTGATCAGTTTCGTCCAGAACATCCCGATGTTCTCGAAGGCGATCAAGTCACCAGCACAGGAACTGCCTGAGTGTACCGAACCATCGAGCCAATCGTCCGTCCGACCTTTGCCGAACGATCTCCAGAACGCATCCGCGACATCCAGACTGTGCTCAATCTTCTGAGTATGGACGAACGTCTTGCGCCTGTTCGCTACCCCTGGACAGACCTGACCTCGAAGGATTTCCCGCTTCATCTCGTCGGCTTTGGCAGTCTCATGAGCCGCGACTCAGCCGAACGCACACTTCACAAGACCGATCATTCACTCTCTCGCCCGGTCATCGCCTTCGGCGCAAAACGCGTCTACAACTATGTCATGAGCCCCGCGAGTCTGAGTCGTTACAACGTCGAGACTCTGCCCTACGAACGCGGCGTCCTCAATACCTTCGCTACCGGCCTGGCAACCGACTACTTCAACGGCGTCTCCATTCGCATCCACCGCGATGACTTCGCCCGCTTCACCGAACGCGAATTCGCCTACGACCTCATCCCGGTCGTCACACTTCCCTGGAATAACACACACGGTCCCCTCGAACTCGCCTATTCACTTTCCTGCCGCGAAGAATACTTCGAGGGGCGACAGATGCTCTCCAACGAACTCGTGCCACACCCGTCCTATCACGAGTTGTGCGCCAACGCCTGTCGCGAAATTTCAAGCGACTTCCTCGCATGC
>SXGT01903190.1_pt1 | contig 21107 bp, 20 predicted proteins | sample 3176221 | NCBI WGS metagenome assembly SXGT01 (sample SAMN11356862, study PRJNA531348) | freshwater metagenome | isolation source: freshwater sample F1-120 | place: China: Fuxian Lake, Yuxi | collected 2017-12-25
CGCCGGGCTCGACGGACGTCGTGTCGTTCGTCGGGGTGTTCATGATCAGTTGTACGTCGTCGTCGGGGCTGTCGGGTAAGGCATCGTCCGTACCGAAGCTCGGCTCGATGTACTCGTCCAGGTTCGATTCGGTGTTCGGCGGGGAGTTGATCGCTCTGACGGGTCGGAACGTCACGTCGTCACCATCGATCGTCATCGAAGGTTCGGCTTCGTCGAAGTCGGACCGGCCGTCGTGATCTGAGTCCTGCAGGCGCGGATTCGACTTCAGCGTGTCGACCTCGACTCCGTCGTCGAGCCCGTCGTGGTCGGTGTCTCGCTTCGTGCGGCTCGTTCGCAGTTGTCGTTCGCGACCGTCGCTGAGGCCGTCACCGTCGCGGTCGCGGAGATCGGCGACGCCATGGACCGCGCGCCCGACCGCGGCAGCGCCCGCGGCGATGGAATCGCCGCCCGGCAGTCCACTGAGGTGCGACCCGAGGTCGGTCACCGCCTCGGCGAACGCATGGCCGGCGTCGGCAATCCCCGTGAGCGCCGCTTCTGGATCGATGGAATCGCTTCCCTCCGGAGTCTGATTCCAGGGATCATGAAGCCGTTCACGAGCTGCGAGGAGCGCATCGCGCCTCGCAAGGAGCTCCTGTTGCTCCCTCACCACGTCGGGATCGGGTTCGTCGTCGGGTTCGTCGGCGGCCGATTGACGAAGGTGGTCCCAGAAGTCGCTCACGTTCGTTCCTCTCGCAAGACATCGTCCGAACGAACGGTACGCCTGGCTTCCGATCGCGTCACCGGGTGATCACCCGGTTCGGCGGGTTGACTGCGCGGAGGGACGATTGATCACGACGCCGGCGGCTGATCACCGCTGATACGCGGCGATCAGCTCGGCGCGACGAACTCCTTCAGCGCGTTCACGATGTCGTCATCGCTCGGCGACGCGACGAACTCCGTGTCGCCGTCTTGGAACGTCGCGATGAACGGGCACTCGTCTTCGGTCGCCGTAATCGACTTCGTGCCGATCGACTCGCCGGAGGTCGCGGCATAGATCGTCAGGTCGTAGTCGGCGTCGACCAACTCGAGCGTCGTCGTGACGCCTTCGTCCTCGAAGTCGCATTGAATCCCGGTCGGTGTCGTCCCGGTGCGATCAAGGCATCCGACCAGTTCGACGTCGGCGAACTCGCTGTTATCGGCGTAGTCGTCGTCCTCGGTGAGGGCCCAACCTGCCGGAAGTGCTCGTGACGACGTGATGTAGTTACCCTCGTCGCGGTAATTTTCCATGTACACGATTGTGTGCGTGCCGGGGCCGGGCGCGTACTCCTTGGCGCCGGCGAACCCGACCTGCGTCGTGCACACCGTCGCCCAGTCGGTGCTGAATGCGGGGAGGTCGACCGCCGGTGCTTCGGGCTCGGTCGATTCGCCCTCGGACGTGACCTCGCTGGTGTCGCCGCCGTCGATCGACTCTTTGGAGTCGTCGCCGGAGCAGGCCGTGATCAGGCCGAGTCCCGCGAGTACAACGATTCCTGAGGTGAGAACACTGCGACGAAGTGCCATTTGCATCCGATCTCGAGCGCAAGGCCGTTGGGATGGGACCGAACTTAGTGGTCCGAGTCAGCCAGGATCAGCGAACAGGCTCTGGTCGAAGGTCCAACCGACTTGTTCGCAGACGCGGCGTATCTCGGCTGGCGTGAAACCCATCAAGCTGATGCCGAGATGCTCCGGGCGATCTCGCGGACACAACACCCACGGTGACCCGATCCGTGGCGCACGACTGAAGCGGAGTGCGCCGCTTTGGTCGCGTTCGATCGCTGTTCGGCATTCGCCCGACCTGCCCCACTCGATCCGGTCGTACGCGACCCGCACTTCATAGGGCGGACGTCGCGCGGCCACGATGATGGCAACGCTCAAACCCGCACCGATGATCGCCGCGATGATGGCGGCAACCCGGGCCCCCTGCCACCCCCGCCACGCGGCCAATGCGCACACTGCGATCAGGAACCCGAGCACGACCGCCAAATCCGACTTCCGTTCGGTCACGGTCGTCATCGGTTCTCCAGGTTTCCGGCGATCATGAGACTGACGGTCCGAGTGTGGTCGGGGTGAGAGGATTTGAACCTCCGGCCTCAGCGTCCCGAACGCTGCGCGCTAACCAAACTGCGCCACACCCCGTCGATGTGAGTGGGTCAGCGTAGCGGCCGATTCGGATCGCGTCCCACTCGATTCCGCCGAAAACGCGTACCGGCGTCACTAGCGGTCAACATGTCGCGCACTAGTGACGCCGGTACGCGAGAAGGGGCGCTACGAGGTGGGCGCGGCGGCGATCGCGGCGAGCATCGGCTCGGCGAGTTCGGGCCGGCAGATGAGCAGGTCGGGAAGGTACGGGTTCTCGTTGTTGTACACGAGCGGACTGCCATCGAGGCGCGAGCAATGCAGCCCCGCGCCAAGCGCGACGCCGACGGGCGCGCACGAGTCCCACTCGTACTGGCCGCCACCGTGCGCATACACATCGCTGTCGCCGAGCAGCACCGACATCGCCTTCGCGCCGGCCGAGCCCATCGGTACCAGGTCCATCCCCTGCGATTCCGCGAGATACGTGGCCAGCGCCGGCGGCCGCGTACGCGACACCACGAGCCGAACGGGGCCATGGTGCGCCGCTGCGATCGACTCGACCGGAACCATGTTGAGGACGCGCCCCATGCCAGGGAGCGCGACGGCCGCAGCGATTGGTGCCCCCGCCGACACGAGCGCGACATGCACCGCCCAGTCGGAGCGCGACTCGGAGTACTCGCGGGTGCCATCGACCGGGTCGACGATCCACACGCGTTCGGCGTGGAGACGGGCGAGATCGTCCTTCGACTCTTCCGACAACACTGCGTCGTTTGGACGGTGTTCGGCGAGTAACTCGAGGATCAGGTCGTTGCTGCGCGAGTCGCCGCGCGACTTCAACTCGGCTTCGTCGACGCCCTCGGCGACCGCCTCCGCTCGCACCGCCAGCAGCAATGCACCCGCGCGCTCGGCGACGTAGGCCGCGAGCTCGTGATCGTTCACGCCGTCGCCGCTGCAAGCACGCGCTTGGCGGCACGGCGCAGCACTCCGGCGTCGATCGGTTTGATGAGCTGTTCGTCGGCCGCGGCACGTCGAGCGAGCATTCGGTCGGCGTCCCGGTCGAGCAACAGGATGATTCGTTGGTCGGGGATGCGCCCGGCCTCGGCCTCGAGCCGAAGTTCGATCGCGCAGGCGATGCCACCCATGTTGCCGATCTGCATGTCGAGGATCACGAGGTCGGGATCGTGCTCAGCGACCGCCTCGATCAAGCGTCGGTTCATCGCGCTCACCGGACCGCCGATGTGGCGCGCATTGTCGATCTCGATCACGGTGGCATCTGCGGCTGCGAATGCAGTGCGGACCTGGTTGCGGACCCACTCCGCGTCGGCAGCTATCAGAATCGTCATCATCGGTCGGCGAGGCTACCTGGGTCCTTGTTCGGTGTCCCGCACATGGCCAGCCGTGTCGGTCCCTGGGTTCCTGAACACGTGCTGAGCGATCACCGCGAGTCCGGGCAGGTCGTGCACGTCGCTCGCCAAGAGCGGAACCAACGCGGTCGCCGTATCGGGGATTCGTTCGAGCACGCGGCCGACCTCGCTGCGCTCGCGCTTCGCCACGGTTTCGAGGTCGATCAACAAACGGTAGGCATCTGCCGTCGGGCCCGTTGCCGAACCGGCGCGCTCGGCGACGGCCTCGAGATCCCCAGTGATGAAGGTCGGCTGCACTCGGTTCACGATGAGGGCTTCAACGTCGAGACCGAGCTCGATCAATCGATTGGCGAAATAGTCCGCCTCGTCGACTGCATCTCGACGCGGCGTAGTGACCAAGACGAACGCCGTGTTCGGGTCGGCGATCAGTGCCTGCACATGCGCGGCTCGCTCGCGGAAGCCCGCCTCCATACCTTCGAATGCGCGGAAGAATGCGATCACGTCGTCGACGACCTCACGACCGACGACGCGCGACATCGTTCGGAGCAAGGTCTGTAGCGCGACTCCGGCGACCCTCATCGACGCGCGAGTCGGCATCATCATGATCCGGAACAGACGGTTGTCGAACAGACGAAGCAGCCGCTGGGGTGCATCGACGAAGTCGAGCGCATGGCGTGTCGGGGGCGTGTCGACGACCACGATGTCGAATGTGCCCTCGGAGTAGAGCTCGTGAAGCTTCTCCATCGCCATGTATTCCTGCGTTCCACCGAGCGCACCGGAAATATTGCGGTAGAAGCGGTTCTGCAGAATTCGTTCGGCCTGCTCGGCCGATTCCGCGTAGCGGGTCACGAGCCCATCGAACGTGTGCTTCGGGTCGAGCATCAACGCGAACAGGGCACCACTCGAGGTGCCAGCCGGATCCCAGCGTCCGTGGTCGATTGAGGTGGCTGCGTTCGACAGGGCCTCGAGCCCGAGTGCATTCGCGAGTCGCTTCGCCGGATCGATCGTGACGACGCACGCTCGACGTCCGCGCCGCGCCGCTTCGAGCGCGATCGCAGCTGCCGTCGTTGTCTTGCCGACACCGCCAGTCCCACAGCAGATGACGACGTGCCGATCGTCGACGATCGATGCGAGGGTGTTCACCATCGCTCGACCTCGACGACGAATCGGTCGGCAAGTTGTTCGATCTCGGCGATCGTGATCGACGCGGTGGGAAGGAACGGCAACACGATCTGAGGTATCGCCAATCGCCCGGCAAGCCGGTCCGTCTGGGCTTGTTGCATCGCGTGCCGCTCGGCAGCGAACGCCACCGCGTCTCGAAGCGCGTCGATGTCGGGGGAACCGGCATCGAGCGCGTCCGATTCGGGGGGAAGGTTGTTGCAGCCGTTCACAACGACCGGAGCGAGTTGGAGTCCGACACGATCTTCGAGCGCGTATGCGGTGTCGATCAGCTCGTTGACCGGCGTTTCCTCGGGAAGCGTCACCAACATGACCTGCGCCCGTTGGGGGTCTCGGAGCATCGCGACGACATCGTCGGCTTGTTTACGGATCGGCCCAACGCTCACGGCATCCATGAGGCCGGCCGGCGACATCAAGAACGACACGGCGTGTCCGGCCGCCGGAGCATCGACAATGATCAAATCGGCGATCTCAGATTGTTCGAGCTGTTTGATCTTGCCGAGCACGAGGATGTCACGCATTCCCGGGACGGCCGTTGCGACCACGTCGAGGACGCCGCTGGCCGCAAGCCGTTTGGCGATGCGCTTCATGCCGTGATCCTCGAGGTACTCGACCAGCGCGGCGTCGGGGGTCAGGGTCCGAGCCCGAATGCCGGGTGCGAGATCGATCTCGTCGTATGTGAGCGGTTCGAGCCCGAATGCCGCGGTCAGACCGGACTTCCCCTCGACTTCTACGATGAGCACGCTCAGCCCGGCGCGGGCCGCCGCCACGGCGAAGGTCGCAGCGACCGTCGTCTTGCCGACCCCGCCCTTGCCCGCAACGATCATCACCCGCGCGCCGGCGCAGAAGTCGGCGAAGTCCATTGCCCGCGACGCTAGTTGGAGCCCCATTGATTGCCAGGTCCCGCACCGTGTTGCGCCGCTCGCTCGCGGTAGCGATGATCACCGGCGCCGCAGCGCTGACGTTCACCAGCGCCCTCGCCGCCGATGACGACCTCGCCGGTATCGATGTCGTCCAGATCAACGGTCTGATCGATCCGCCGAACGCGTCGTTGTTGATCGACACGATCGACTCGGCCGAGGCCCGTGGCGCGTCGATGGTCGTGGTGCAACTCGACAGCAGTGGTGCGCTCGACGTCGATGTCGACGAGCTCCACGAACGAATCGCAACGGCGACGGTTCCGATCGTCATGTGGGTCGGCCCGTCGGGTGCTTCGACGAGTCGCGCGGCTACCTACCTCGCGACCTCGGGTTCGTATCTCTCGATGGCGAGCAACGCCAAGATCGCGAGATGCGATCGGTACGCGATCGGTCCTCACTCGGGCGACCGGCTGAGCCTTGGTCCCTGCCAACCGCAAGATCGAACCGGCGCCGACGACGCCATCGAAGCGGGCATCGCGGATTCGAGCGAGTCCGACTTGCGGAACTTGTTGACGAACCTCGACGGCAAGACGATCGAAACCGGCGCGGGAAACTCGGTCACGTTGGCGACGAAGATCATCGACCCCGAGAGCAAGCAACCCTCGGTCAATCAAGACGTGCGCTTCCACAAGCTCGGCATCACCGGGCAGCTGCAACACACGCTCATTGCGCCATGGGTGGCCTACTTCCTCTTGATCGCTGGCATCGGTCTCATCGTGTTCGAGTTGTATGCCGCCTCAATCGGCGCGGCCACGCTCGTCGGAACGATCGCCGTGGTCGGATCGTGTTACGGCTTTTCGCATCTCCCGGTCAACGCGTGGGCGCTCGCGCTGCTTGCGATTGGCTTGTTCGGACTCACCGTCGACTTGCAGGCTGGAGGCGTTGGCGTGTGGACGTTCGCGGGCACGGCATTGCTCGTCGTCGGTTCGATCTTCGTGTATGACGATCCGCTCGCACTGGCATGGTGGACCATTGCGCTGGTCGTCGTGGGCGCGCTCGCGTTCTGGATCGGCGGGCTCTCGGCCATGCTGCGCACCCGCTTCTCAACCCCCACGATCGGGCGGGAAGGCATCATCGGAGAGATGGGCGTGGCGGAGATCGACATCGCGCCCGAAGGTGTCGTTCGTGTCCGCGATGCGCTCTGGAAGGCACGAATCAACCGGGCGACCCCAGTGAACGCGGGTGACGCCATCCGTGTCGTCGCCGTCGAAGGGCTCGTGCTCGAGATCGAACCCGAAACGGGTGGGGCTCAGGATTATCGGGAGCGTGCCCGCCGCCGGACGTGAGCGCCCGAGAGCTCCGGCCGGGCACGCTTGACGGCGCGCCGGGCCCGGCCGTACTTTGCCGCCGCTGAAAGTTGTGGGGCGAGGGGGGCTCGAACGTGACCACGGGAGCGGTCCAAGAAACGTGGAAACACGACGCGCTGTGTCGCGGCGAACAGCGCCGCTACTTCTTCCCGCCGTCGTGGTCGGAACGTCGCGACGAGAAAGAACGTCGCGAACGCCAAGCCAAAGCGCTGTGCCAACAATGCCCCGTGCGATCGGAGTGCCTCGCGTTCGCGATCTCGACGAACGAATCATTCGGAATCTGGGGTGGGCTCAACGAACTCGAGCGCAGGCATCATGCGGCCCACGGAGTCTCGTAGCCTCGCCCGAGTGACCACTGAACCGCAGCAACCGCCGCTCCACTTCGAGTTTTCGATCTCCGACGACCTGGCGGCAGGAAGCTACGCGAACTTCCTCGGGGTGTGGCACACCGCGCATGAGTTCACGCTCGACTTCGCGGTGACCCAGCCGCCGGGTCAGGCCCAAGCCGCCGACGGCCAGACGGTCACGCGAGTTCCGTGTCAAGTGGTCGCACGGGTCAAGGTCCCGCCGACCGTCTTGTTCGACTTCCTGCGCACGCTCAACGAGAACCTCGATCAGTGGGAGCGCGCGTTTCATCCGCAGGGCCAAGCACCTCCGGCGGAGTAGATCACTCGCGCGCTGCGGCTTCGGCTCGCGGTCCGGGAATGCGCTCGTCACCACGCCGACGCGTCACGCCTTCGCGATCGAGCTGGTTGACGATCGCGAGCACGAACTTCCGAGACGATCCGAGCACGTCGCGCGCGTCGGCGACCGTGTAGCTGCCGCGTTCGAGCACTGCGGTGGCCAGCAATCGCCGAGCTGACGCCAACGCGGCAGTCGAGAAGACGACACCATCGAGGTCGACGATTGCGCCCTCGCGTACGAGCGCCCGCACAATCGCGATCGGCGCGCCGACCTCGGCCGGGCTCGGCGGCGCGAATGGTTCCGCGTCGAGCGCGGCGATCAGCCGTTGACCGTCGGGATCGTCGCAAGCACGACCGACATGATCACTGAGTCGGACGATCTCCTGCTCGACCGTGAATTTCGATTCGGAGTCGAGCAGCGCCCGCAACCGTGCTGGATCTGCGTGCAACGCACCGGCGAGCGCGGCCACGTCGAGCCCGCGATCATGGGGGTGGGTTCGGTGATGGTCGCGGACTCGTTGCTCGGAGGCATCGATGAGCGCGTTCGCGTATTGCCGACTGGTGACGGCGTCAGCGATCCGCACCGCGACGCCGTTCGCGACGAGTTCGCCGACGAGGAGACGGGCGCGGGCGATGTCGACCCCAGCCAGGGCCACCAAGTCGGAGATTGGCACCCAGTCCCGACCCGTGAGGAGCCCGAGTTCGCGTCCGGCATCGGCGCGCGCGATCGCATCGGTCGCGCGCCGAGGGGGCGCGACGTCGAGCACGGTTGCGCCACCGACGGTGATCCGCCGCCCGGTGCTGCGGAGCACCAAGCGATCACCTGGCGCGAGCGGAACCGATCGATCGAGTCGGAGTCGACCGAGCTGACGGTCGTCGTCGAGCAGACGCCACGTTGCTCCTACCTCGCCAGAACCCACGTGCACCGCGAGCCGCCCCCGGCGCGGTAGCCGACCTCCCGGAACCTCGGTGACCGCGACGTCGACCGTCATCGGTGACGCCCACTGGTGGGGGTGAACGATCGCATCACCGCGACCCACGTCGGTGTGATCGATACCCGAAAGGTTCACGGCAACGCGACTTCCGGGTCCAACTCGATCTTGTTGCTCGTGGTGACTCTCCAGTCCCCGCACGCGAGCGACTCGCCCACCCGGTTCGATCACGACATCGTCGTCCACTGCGAGCGAACCCAGGGTCAGCGTGCCAGTGACCACGGTTCCCGCACCCTTCGCGGCGAAGACCCGATCGATCCACAAGCGCGGACGTCCGAGGTCGCGCGCCGCAGGCGCTTCGTCGAGCACCGACTGCAACGTCGAGCGAACGTCGTCGAGACCGCGTCCGCTCAGCGAGTCGCACGCGACGACCGGCCACGCCTGCAGCGCCGTGCCCTCCAAGTGCTCCGCGAGTTCGAGTTCCGCGAGTTCGAGCGTCTCGTCGTCGACGAGATCTGCTTTCGTGATCACGATGAGTCCATGCCGCACGTCGAGCAGGTCGAGGATGCGCACGTGTTCCTCGCTTTGCGGCATCCAGCCTTCGGTCGCCGCGACGATGACCATTGCGACTTCGACCGCGCCGACTCCCGCGAGCATGTTCTTGACGAACTTGACGTGGCCGGGAACATCGACGAATCCGACGATCTCGCCGGCGAGCTCGGTGAAGGCAAAACCCAGGTCGATCGTGAGGCCTCGGGCTTTCTCCTCGGGAAAGCGATCGGGGTCCGTGCCGGTGAGCGCGAGGACCAATGACGACTTGCCGTGGTCGACGTGACCAGCGGTCGCGACGACCCTCATGAACCGATGGAGCGCAACGCGACTGCGAGGTCGTCGTCGTCGACCGGTTGCACGCTACGCAGGTCGGTGACGACCGCGCCGTCGCGCGCGAGTGCCACGATCCGACTCGATCGGAGCACGTCGAGTGCGGCATCGACGTCGGCGTGGGGGAGCGCGACCCCGACCGAGGCGATGGTGAATCCGGGCAGCGAACCGCCGCCCGCCGCGGCGTCGGTGTCGACGATCTTCGTGCCGGCCACTTCGGCGACGATCGTCTCGGCTCGAGTGCGCAAGTCAGCCAACGGCGTCGTCGCCATCGACCAGAACGGTACGTCGGACACGACGGTGCCGCGTAGGTAGCTGAGCGCAACGGATTGCATCGCCGCGATGGTGAACTTGTCGGCACGCAGCGCACGCGCCAATGGGTGCCGCTTGCATTGGTCGACAAGATCGCGACGACCGACGATCACTCCGGCTTGCGGCCCACCGAGCAGTTTGTCGCCCGAGAAGGTGACGAGCGCGGCGCCATCGGCGAGGCACTGACGAACTCCAGGTTCGTCGTGTAGCCAGCTGGGTGGCGCGTCGAGCCACGGCGTGGTTCGGTCGAGGAGCCCGCTGCCGGCGTCGACGACGACGTCGATTCCCAGTGCCGCGAGCTCGTGAACGTCGGGCTGCTCGGTGAAGCCGAAGATTCGGTAGTTGGACGCGTGAACCCGAAGGAACATCGCAGTGTCGGGCGACCTTGCACCGGCAAAATCGACGGCTCGAGTTCGGTTCGTCGTCCCAACTTCGATCAACCGGGCGCCGCTCTCGCGCAACACGTCGGGCACGCGGAATCCGCCGCCGATTTCGACGAGCTCGCCGCGGCTCACGACGACCTCGCGGTCGCGGGCGAGCGCGGCGAGCACCAGCATGACGGCGGCGGCGTTGTTGTTCACGACCATGCCGGCTTCCGCGCCGACCGCTGTTGCGAGGAGGTGCCCTGCATGCGCGTGACGGCTGCCGCGCGCGCCCGTCGCGAGGTCGTACTCAAGGTTGGAGGCCGCCGCCGCCGAGCGCATCGCGTCGAGCGCGGGGACGCCGAGCGGCGCCCGACCGAGGTTCGTGTGCAGCAACACGCCGGTTGCGTTGATCACCCGCCCGAGCAGCTGGCCGTGGATGCGCTGCGCTTCGGCTTCGGCGGTTGCAACGATGGCTTGGCGGGTCAGGGTCTCGCCACCGAGCATCGAGACCCTCGCGTCGTCGATGACCCGCCGGGCGATGTCGGTGAGCAACGCTTGTGGCAGGTCAATCGTGCGCAACGCGCCGATGACCTGTTCGACGCTCGGCAGCTCTCGGCGCGGATCGCTCACTCGGCAAGGCTATGACTTCGGGGCGGGGCGCTCCTCGGCGGATCATGCCGCGGGCGGCACTACCGTCTACCGAATGGTTCCCGTACGTGAGGCCGCAACGGTCATGCTCGTGCGGGACGATCCTGACCTCCACGTCTTCATGATGCGGAAGAGTCCGGCGGTGGTGTTCACGCCTGGCGCCTACGTGTTCCCAGGGGGCGCGGTCGACGCGGCCGACCGCGCCGAGCGCGTCTATCAACGGGTCGTCGGGGTCGATGACCAGCGCGCGAGCGCGCTGCTCGACGTCTCGGGCGATGGACTGCGCTACTGGGTCGCCGCGGCGCGGGAGTCGTTCGAAGAGGCGGGTTTCGTGTTAGGGAGTGGTGCCCACTCGCTTGCACCGCGACGCGACGAGCTCAACGCTCGCACGCTGAGTTGGAATGCTGCGTTGGACGAGCACGACGTCACGCTCGACCTCGGCCACCTGCACGTGTTCGCGCACTGGCTCACGCCCGAAGGCGCGCCCCGACGCTACGACACGTGGTTCTTCGTCGCGGCCGCGCCCGACGACCAAGAGGGGGCGCACGACGACAGCGAACTCGTGCACTCGGAATGGGTTCGGCCAGTCGATGCGCTCGAACGCTGCCGGGCGCGCGAGATCGAGCTGATCTTTCCGACGTTGCGCAGTCTCGTCGCGATCGCTCGCTACTCGAACGTCGACGATCTTCTCGGCGACGTGATGGCCGCGCAGGCATCGGCTCCGCCGACCGTGATCGATGACTCATCCGGGCAACGAATCCAACTCCCCGGTGACGCCGCGATCGCGCATCGAGGATGGCGCCCACTGGTGCCCCGACTCGACCTCGACCTCGCGGCGGAGCGAACGTTCTTCGCCGGGGAAGGCGCGGCATGACACCCGCGAAGCCAACCGACCGGTTCCGGCCCGGATCGGTGGTCGACCTCGGCGATGGCGTCCGCCGCTTGACCGCGCCCAACCCGGGCCTCATGACCGGCCCGGGTACGAACGCGTACCTGGTCGGTGCAGCGTCCGTGACGGTCATCGACCCGGGCCCCGATCACGCTGGGCACATCCGCGCCATCGTGCGGGCCGCAGGACGTCGCAACATCGCGTGGATCGCGCTGACCCATACCCACCCCGATCATTGGCCTGGCGCGCGGCGCCTCCAGTCGCTCACCGGTGCGCGCTTGGCGGCCGCCGGTGCCGCGCCGCGTGAGGACGAGTTCGACTTGCGGCGCGATCACGTCGTGCGGGACAACGATGCGGTGGGTGAGGGCGACGGCACGCTGCGCGCGATTCACACCCCTGGGCACGCGCCGAACCACGTGTGTCTCGTGCACGCCTCGTCGGGTTCGTTGTTGAGCGGTGACCACGTGCTCGACGGCACGACGACGGTGGTGAGCCCATCGCGCGGCGGCGACATGGGTGCGTATCTGACGTCGCTTCGTCGGCTACGGCGTCTGCGATCGACTCAGCGGATTCTGCCCGCGCACGGCGACGTGATCTCTGACCCGCATGCGAAGTTGACCGACTACATCGAACACCGGCGTCTGCGCGAACGTCAGATCTTGCGATTGTTACGACGCGAACCGTTGACCCCCGCACAACTCGTCGCTGCGATCTACACCGACACTCCCGATGGCCGACCAGGTGGTCTTCCCGATGGTCTCGTCGAGATGGCTCGGCGCCAGGTCCACGCGCATCTGCTGAAACTGCGAGGCGACGGCCACGTCAGCGGGCGCTCCATCGACGCCCGTTGGGCCCGCACCTGAACCTCAGGGTCCGACCAGGGTTGACACCCATGGTGCGCGCTGCGGCGCGAGCGCACACTCGGCCCATGCAGATCACCGAAACCCCCGTGACGCCCGTCACGCGTCGTTCATCGAAACTCCGTCGCCTCGTCTCATTAGGTTCGCCCCGAGCGAGTCATCGAGTGGGAGCCAACATGTCCGAGATTCTGGTCGCGCGCGACGTCCGCAAGGTCTATCGATCGGCGGGGCAGGAGACCGAAGCGCTGCGAGGCGTCGACCTCGTCGTCGAACAGGGCGAGTGGGTCTCGGTCATGGGCCCGTCCGGGTGCGGCAAGACCACGCTGCTCAACTGTCTGTCGGGGCTCGACGACATCGACGGCGGGGACGTGTCGGTGGCCGGGACACCCCTGCACGCGATGACCGATGCCGAGCGCACCAGACACCGAGCCGCCGCTATGGGGTTCATCTGCCCGGCGTACAACCTGATCCCAGTGTTCAGCGCTGTCGAAAACGTCGAACTGCCGCTGTTGCTCGCAGGCGTTGGTCACAGCGAAGCGCGGCGACGTGCGAGCGAGACGCTCGAACGCGTCGGGATGGGCCACCGACTGCGCAACAAGCCGGGTGAGCTATCCGGTGGCGAACAACAACGGGTCACCGTTGCACGGGCCCTCGCCGGACGCCCCGCGATCGTGTGGGCCGACGAGCCGACGGGTGCGCTCGACTCGGAGACCGCAGGGGTCGTCATGGGACTGCTCGCGGAGCTCAACCGCACCGACGGGCTCACGCTTGTCGTGGTGACGCACGACCGCGAGGTCGGCGTGCAGGCGAGCCGAATGGTCACCATGCGCGACGGTCGCGTCGTGAACGACCAACAGGTCGCCGCGTCGTCATGATCATCCTGTTCGTGCTCCCACTCATCGTGTTGTTGTGGTCGCGAACCTTGCGACGGCTCGCCATCCGCAATGCGTTGCGCCGGCCGCGTGAGAGCGCACTCGTGGTGCTGGGGTCACTCATGGCGACCGCGTTGATGACCACGGCGTTCGTCGTCGGAGACTCGTTCAATTCATCGATCCGTCAGTTCGCGTACACCCAACTCGGTCCGATCGACGAGATCGCGACAGTGACGACGGCCGACGACGCAGCGTTACTTCGCGAACGCCTTGCCGACTTCGATCATCCTGACATCGACGGCCAATTCGACGTCACCGCGTTTTCGGTCACCGCAGCGACCCTGTCCGGCGATGAAGCCCGGACCGCGGCACCGCGGGCACAACTCCTTGAGGTCGACTTCGACGACGTCACGTCGCAATTCGACTCGGACCTTTCCGGTATCAGTGGCGAAGCGCCTCGTGGTAACCGCGCCGTCGTCGTCGACCAACTCGCGGACAAGCTCGACATCGGTCCCGGCGACGCGTTCACCGTGTTCTCCGGTGGTCAACAGCTCGAGCTCGTCGTCGATCGCGTCGTCGACCACGTGGGTGTCGCCGGCTTGTGGATCGGCCAAGGGACGAAGAGCTACAACGCGATCGTCGAACCCGGGACCATCGAGCGGTTCGCGGCAACGGCGGCCACCGAAGCAGCGCCTCCCACCTTCAGCGTCGCCGTGTCCAACCGCGGCGGCGTCGAGGACAGCGTTGCGCCGAGCAACGCCGTTGCCGAAGCCATGCGTGCCGCGGTCGGTGATCTCGACGCAGAGGTGACGACCGCCAAGGCCGACCTGATCGAACAGGCCGATCAGCAGGGCGACAGCCTGACCCAGCTGTACGGATTCATCGGAACGTTCGCCGTGATCGCCGCAATCTTGTTGATGGTGAACATCTTCTTGATGCTCGCTGAGGAACGTCGCTCAGAGATGGGAATGATGCGGGCGATGGGCTTGCGCCGTTCTCGATTGATTGCGGGTTTCGCGGCCGAAGGCTGGCTCTACGCGTTGCCAGCCACGGTGCTCGGAGTTGTCGCGGGTCTAGGCATCGCTCGCGTGCTGCTCGTGTTCGCCGCGAAAATTTTCGCCGGAGGCGGCGATGGCTTCTCGCTCGACGTCATCTTTTCGTGGACGTGGTCGAGCTTGCTCTCGGGCGCGATGATTGGATTTGTGATCGCGATGGTGACGGTGATCGTCACCGCGGTCGTGACTGCGAACTTCAACGTGATCGCCGCGATTCGCGGTGTCGATCACACGAAACTCCGGAAGCGCCGTTGGCCGCGCGTCGCGTGGGGAACCTTCCGGGTCGCGCTCGGCGCAGCGTTGTTCCTTGGTGGGCTGACCGGCCCGAACGCTATGACATTGGTCGCCGGTCTGCCGGTGGCGATTTCGGGCGGTTATGGGTTGTTTCGGGTGTGGTCCGGTCCGAGACGCATCGTGATGACGCTCGCGGCTGGCGTTCCGCTGGCATGGTCGGTGCTCGCGGTCGCGCTCGCCGTCGTGCTCGACGCAGAGTTGGATCCGCCGGCGTTCATCGCCCAGGGCGTGGTCGGAGTGGCCGCCGCAGTTGCGTTGATGACCGAGTACCAAAGCGAGATTGCTCGAGCCATTTCACGCTTGAGCGGGCGGTCGCTGACGGTGCGTCTCGGTCTTGCGTACCCGTTGGCTCGACGAACCCGCACTGCGTTCACGATGGGCCAGTTTGCGATCGTGGTGTGGATCCTCGTCTACCTGTCCGTGCTGTCGCACATGTTCGCAGGCCAGGTCGAGACGCTCACCGCGGAGATCTCCGGTGGGTTCAACACCTTGGTCAAGTCGAACCCGAGCAACCCGATCTCCGACGCTGAGCTACGACAACTGCCTGGAGTGACAAAGGTCGCGCCGATGGTGCAGACACTGCTCGCAATCACGCCGCCAGGAGAAACGAACGAGAAGTACTGGGGGATGTCCGCAATCACCGAGGAATTTGTTGCCGGTGGCGCGCCGAGGCTCGAGGCGACGGGCGAGTTCGCCGACGACGAGGCCGCGTACCGCGAGTTGTTGACGAACCCGAACGCGGTGATGATCGACTCGTTCTTTCTTTCCGATGGCGGGCCGCCCGCGTCGCCGATCAACGTGGGCGAAACGATCACGGTGAAGAACCCGCTCAACGGACGCACGAAAGAACTGACGGTCATCGCGGAGTCGGCTGACGACTGGTTGTTCAACGGCGGGCTCATGAATCCCGACGCGATGGGCGAGTTGTTGGGAGCCGGGGCAGTGGCGAACCGTGCGTACGTCGAGGTCGCCGATCCCGTGGCGTTCTCGGCCGCGCTCGAGGCCGACTACTTCCGTCAGGGCGCCGAGTCGGACCCGATTCGCGACATCGTCGATGAGAACCTCGCGCAGCAAAACCAGTTCTTCGCGTTGATGCGCTCGTTCCTTGCGATTGGGTTGATCATCGGTGTCGCTGGGATCGGAGTGATCATGATCCGTGCGGTGCGTGAACGGCGGCGGCAGATCGGCGTGTTGCGGGCGCTCGGGTTCGAGTCGAAGTCGGTATCGAACGCGTTCGCGACCGAGGCGACCTTCCTCGCGCTCGAAGGCATCGTGATCGGTGTGGTTCTCGCGTTCGTGGCGACGTGGTCGATCACGAAGTCCGACGACTTCGGTGACGGCTTCACCTGGAGAGTCCCGTGGATCTTCGTCATCGGACTCGTCGCGGTCACGCTCGTCGGCGCACTGCTCGCGACTTTTTTCCCGGCCCGTAGCGCCGCGAAGATCCGCCCCAGCGTCGCCCTCAGAATCACGGACTGACGACGTTCACTCGACGGAGGTTGGTTCGCCGGACTCTGCTTGCGCGATGAGATCGAAGATCCGGGCGGTGCAGCCCGCCATTTCCGGCGGGGGGAGCAGCGTCGAGCTGATCTGCGCGGCGAGGCGGGTCAGTTCGATCGCGGCTGCGCTGTCGGGCGCGGCCAACACGACCGGGCGCCCTTCGTCGCCGGTGACGGCGACCTGAGGTTCGATGGGTATCTGTGCCACCAGCTCGGCGCCCGTCAGCTTCGAGAGGCGTCGGCCGCCGCCCGCGCCGAAGATCTCGTGCACCGAACCGTCGGGAGCGACGAACGCGCTCATGTTCTCCACGATGCCGAGGACCTTCATGTAGCTGCGCCTCGCCATGTCAGCGACACGCGCCGCGACCTTCTGCGCGTTCTTCGCCGGCGGAGTAACGACCAACATCTCGGCCTGAGGGAGCAGCCGCGACAGCGCCATCTGGATGTCGCCGGTGCCCGGTGGCATGTCGATCAAGAGGTAGTCGAGTTGACCCCAGTCGACGTCGGTCAAGAACTGCTCGAGTGCCTTGGCGAGAATCAGTCCCCGCCACATCAACGCGGTGTCTTCGTCGTCGAGCAACAACCCCATCGACACGACCCGTACAACACCTTCCGAATCGCTCCCAGTGCCGACGGGGATGTCGATCGGCTCGATCAGGCCCTTTCCCTCCGCGTTCTTCTGCGCGCGCAAGCGGCCCGCGACGCCGAGCAATCGAGGAATCGAGAATCCCCAGATGTCGGCATCGAGTACGCCGATCCGACGACCCTGTGCCGCCAGCGCGACCGCGAGGTTTGCCGTGATCGACGACTTGCCGACGCCGCCCTTGCCCGACGAAATCGCCAAGACGCGGGTCGTTGGCGCGACCCTCGTCTCCGGCGCCCGACGTTGTGCTTCGAGCCGCGCCCGCTGCATGAGCGTGCTGCGTTCCTCTTGGGTCAGTTCGCCGTACTCGACGTCGACCTCGCGTACGCCGGCGAGCCCGTGCACCTTGTTCACGACGTCCGACTGAATCTGGCCTCGCAGCGGACACCCTGCGGTTGTGAGCGCGATCTTCACGGTGACGTCGCCGTCGGCACTGACGCGAACGTCTTTGAGCATCCCGAGGTCGACGATCGACATCCCGAGTTCGGGGTCGAGCACCCCGCGCAGGATTGCGGTGACTGCTTCGGGCGTGAGGTCGGGATGATCGCTCATAGAGGGCTCGCGCGGTGATCCGCAGCGACGACGCTACGCCTGCGGGCCGGGTCCGAAGGGGTCGGGGCTACGGTTCGACCCGACCGCGTCCGAGCGCGACTTCGGAACCGCTTCGGGAATGCCGATGAGATCGAGACGTTGCAGTTCGAGCCCGGGTGGGGAACCGGCCCCACCTTCGCTAGCCTTGCCGATCCGGCCCGCGTACGCCGGTAGTTGCACCTCCAGGAGGACATCATGATCACCATCACCGACAGCGCATCCGTCAAGGTCAAAGAGCTCATCGAGTCCGAGACCAGCGAGGCGCCCCTGTTCTTGCGGGTGGCTGTGCGTCCCGGCGGCTGTTCGGGCATGTCGTACGAGATGTTCTTCGACAGCGAGTTGGCAGCTGACGACATCGAAACCAGCTACGGCGAGGTCAAGGTCGTCGTCGACCCGGCCAGCGCCCAGCACCTCAGCGGCGCGACCCTCGACTTCAAAGACGGACTCCAGGGCGCGGGCTTCACGATCAACAACCCCAACGTGACCCGCACCTGCGGCTGCGGCCAGTCGTTCAGCTGACCGTCGCCGCATCCGTGAACGCCGGGCCCCGCGCGAGCGGGGCCTGTTCGCGTCCTCACGTAGGTTGACCCTCGATGCCACGTCGCGTTCTCTTCGTTCTTCCGATCGTTGGGCTCCTCATGGGCGCGTGCTCGGACGACTCCGCGGAATCGCCGACGACGCGGACGCAGGCGACGGTTGACCCGACGACGAGCGAAGCCACGAAGCGCGAGACGACCACGCCGAGCGACGCGGCTTCCCCCGATCCCGTCGACGAGTTGCTCGACCCCTCGCTGCTTGGCCCTCGATTTCGGCTCGCGGCCGCGCCGGTCGACGCCGAGACGGCCGACTCGACGCTGGCGAAGCTGTGTCCCGTCGTGGCTCGCCCCCGCCGCCTCAACGAAGCCGTGCAGCGCGAGCGCGTGGTACTGCGCGGTCGCGCCCCCCTTCCGACGGTCAGCCAGGATCTCAGCGTCTATGCCGAGGTCAACGCAGCCGCATCGGTGTTCAACTCGCTGGCGAGCGCCGCAATGCTGCGATGTCTGCCGAAGCTCGTTGCCGACAGCGGACTCGTCCTCGATGATGTTCGAGTCACGAGGGTGTCGATCGACGACGTCGGCGATGCCGCAGCTGCGATGCGGCTCCGAGGTACATCGATCGCCGGTGGACTGGCGTCGCCCATCGATGTCGAGTTGATCGTCGTGACCCGTGGCCGGTTGGTCCACGTGGTTGTGATGACGTCGTCGGATCTCTTTCCGTTGGGTGATGATCGTCGCGGCGCGATCGTCGCGGCGCTGGCGTCGTGACGAGTATCGAGTTCGAATGCAACGGGAGCTCCGTTGCATTCGACGTCGAAGAAGGCGAGTCACTGCTGCAGGTGTTGCGCGAACGGCTTCGCCTGACGAGCGTGAAGGATGGCTGCGCGCCGCAAGGTCAATGTGGCTGTTGCACCGTACTCGTCGATGGCGACGCAAGAGTTGCGTGCGTCACGCCCGCGGCTCGGGTGCAGGGTCGCTCCGTTACGACCGTCGAGGGACTCGCCGCCGACCAGCGATCGACGATCGCTGAAGCGCTGTGCAATTCGGGCGGTACGCAATGCGGGTTCTGCACGCCGGGGATCGTCGTGCGACTCGCGGCGATTGCGGCGAAGGGGCCGGTGGATCGCGGCGCTCTCGACCGAGCGCTCGCTGCGCATCTCTGCCGCTGCACCGGATGGCAGGGCATCTACGACGCGATGCTCGACCCCACACGCGACGCGCTCGTCGTGCGCGACCTCGTTGCGGCCGAGCAGCGCGCGCAACTCGAAGGCGGCACGACGCAATTGGTGGGACCCGCAGTGGCGCTCGGGGAGGCGCCGTTCGCCGACGACCTCGCAGCACCCGACTCGCTGGTCGCAGTTCCTGTCCCGCCCGGCTCCGACGCCCCCAGCGTCGAAGCCGCCGGAATCTCATTCGCGATCGCTGAGTCGTTGCACTCGGCTCGGGCTGCGGCCGGCAAGACGCAAGGGCGCCGCACGACGCTGAACGTCGAACCACCGATCGAAGCACCGCCGTGTCGCGATGGTGGCGTGCGGCTTGCAACGAGTTGGGTCGAACCTGCCTACCTCGAAGTCGATGCATCCTGGTGCGTCCCGGGCGGCGAACCAGCCTCGGTGCTCGCGAATGGCGGCGCGTTCGGCGCCAAACTCGACTCCGCGGCACCGAAGGCGGCCCGCGAACTCGCCGATCGCCTCGATCGGCCCGTCCGCGTCGTGTACGCCCGCGAGGACGTCGTTCGCTTCGGGCCAAAACGTCCGCCGATCGCGGGAACGGCGGTACTCGATGACGACATGGTGCGACTGGAGTTGCGCGGGCCGATCGACGTGCCGGTCACGTCGGCCGCGCACTATGGGCTTGGTGTCGACGCGCGGTTCGAGCGTGCCGCACTAGCGGGTCCGCCCGTCGCACTCTTGCGCGCACCGTGGGCCGAGACCGCGATTCTGGTCGAGGGCGCATTGCACGTCGCGGGGTTCGATCGCGCCGCGTCGCTCCGCGACGTTGCGGCGCGTGCGTTGCTGGACGTCTGTGTCGGGTCGCCTGAAGGCGCCTTCGCCGGCGCCCGCGTGCAACTCGTCGGCGACCGAATCGACCGAGTAGAGGTGCACGTCGCCGCGGGCCAACCGCTCGACCGAGTCGTGCTGCGCAGCTACTGCGTCGGCGCGGCGCACATGGCGCTCGGCTGGGTGCTCACCGAAGGGCTGACCGTCGATCGGGAAAGCGGCGAGATCCACGATCTGACGATTCGTAGCTTCGGGGTGATCCGCCCGAAGCACACACCGCCGATCGACGTCACCGTCGTCGACGATGATCGTCCACCGATCCCGCGGGGCTCCGACGCCGTGTTTGCGGCCGTTGCCGCGGCGGTCTGGATCGCAGCCGGGTTGCCGGAGCAATGGCCAGCCCGCGATCACCCGATCGCCCGTCGGCTCCGGCGCTGACCGACACAGTCAGGCAGACTGGCGGCTATGACCGTCGAACCGTTGCCCACACCGTCTGCTCCCCCCGCGCTTGGTCCGTACTCGCACGCATTGCGAGCTGGCGACTGGGTGATCCTGGCCGGGCAGGTGCCCCTCGACCCCGAATCGGGAGCGTTCGTCGGCGGTGGTGTCGATGACCAGGCTCGCCGCGTGCTGACCAACATCCGAGCGATTCTCGGCGACTGCGGGCTCGAGATGCACGACGTCGCCAAGTCGCTCATCTTTCTGATCGACCTCGCTGACTTCGCCGCGGTGAACGCGGTCTACTCGGAGTTCTTCGGCGACCACCGACCGGCGCGCTCGACCGTGCAGATCTCGGCGTTGCCGGCGAATGCGCGCCTCGAGATCGAGGTGTGGGCCTACGCGGGTGATCGGTAGGCTCAGGGGATGCTCGGAGGCGTGATCATCCTGTTCGTGTTGTTCGTTGCGGGACCGATCGGTTTGTTCTTCGGAGGAGCGCTCTGGAGCGCCCTGTTCGGCTGGATGCAATCCGACCTCGCCGACCAACCCAAACCGAAGGCGGAGTAGCGGAGTAGTCGCCGCGCCGGTGGAGATACGCGCGCGAGGATCACGTCCCCCAGCGGGATTGACCGAATCGGTCTCCCGCCATGATTAAAAGTGGTTCTTGGAGAAACAAACAATTCCGTGCCTATGACATTGAAATTAATGTTCCAGCCATCTCTGGCGGAAAAAAACATTTCGTCA